>CENX01101582.1_pt1 | contig 10089 bp, 11 predicted proteins | sample 361321 | NCBI WGS metagenome assembly CENX01 (sample SAMEA2619678, study PRJEB7988) | marine metagenome | isolation source: saline water (ENVO:00002010), including | reverse complement strand
ATTATCAAATAGAAGAATATGTTTAGTAAGATATTTCCAAAAATTCATGCAGAAGGATATAAGTTTTTAGTAATTGCTGCAATTATAACTATTATCTTTTACGTTTTTAGTGATTTCTTAGGATTAATTGGTTTGTTATTGACTGTTTGGGTCTATTACTTTTTTAGAGATCCAGATAGAGTGATTATAGAGGATGATAGTTACCTTGTAAGTCCTGCAGATGGCGAAGTTATAAAAGTTGAAGAAACAAATGGACCAAAAGAATTGGGTTTAGAAAATAAAACCTTTAAAAAGATAAGCATTTTTATGAATGTCTTCGATTGTCATGTTAACAGAACTCCTTGTAGTGGAAAGATTGAAGAAATATTATACAAACCAGGTAAGTTTTTTAATGCTTCATTAGATAAAGCTAGTGAAGATAATGAGAGAAACTATTTCAAAATAAAAGATTTTTCTAACAATGATATTATTGCTGTTCAAATAGCTGGTCTTGTAGCTAGAAGAATAGTGTGCGAGGCAAACAAAGATCAAGAATTAAAACAAGGAGAGAGAATTGGGATGATAAGATTTGGAAGTCGTGTAGATGTATATTATGAAAATTATGAACCCTTGGTTAAATTAGGTCAGAAAACTATTTCAGGTGAAACGTTACTTGCTAAAAAATAAAATGGAACAACCAAAAAACAATTTAAAAATATTAGCAAATAAAAAGACAGCAAGAATGATTTTGCCTAATATGCTTACACTAATGGGGGTTTGTATTGGACTTACATCAATGAAATTTGCATTAGATGGAAGATTCGAACTTGCAATAGTAGCAATAATTTTTGCAGCTTTGATAGATGGCCTGGACGGAAGAATTGCTCGGTTAATAAAGGCGACATCAAAAGTTGGAAAAGAATTAGACTCACTTACTGATATGATTAGTTTTGGAGTTGCTCCTGCATTTATTATGTATTTCTGGAACTTAAACACTCTTGGACGTTTTGGATGGTTGTTATGTTTAGTATATATAATTTGTGTAGCTTTAAGGCTAGCTAGATTTAATGTTAATTCTAATCAAGAACCTTCATGGAGAGATAATTTCTTTGAAGGTGTTCCATCTCCAGCAGGTGGAATATTGGTTTTAACTCCATTAATTTTAAGTCTTAGTGGATTTAACAACTTTGTAATAAACTATAACTTAATTGTTCCAATATTTTTTGTTTTAACCTCTTTTTTATTAATTAGTAAGTTTCCAAGTTACTCTTTCAAAAAGATTGTTATTCCCAGAAAAACGACAATTTTTTTATTATTTGGTATTGTATTATTTTTTGGACTTTTGTTAATGTACACTTTTAATGTAATTGCTATCAGTGCAATGATATATGTATTTTTACTACCAATAAGCTTTTTTCATTTTCAAAATATTAAAAAAAAACATGAAAATGACAAAATTCAAGACGATGATGATTTTGAAGACATTCTTTAATGAAAAAAAATGTTATTGTTTCTTTAGCTGACGCTAATTATTTCCCATTATTAGAGGAATTAATTAATTCTATTAAACGATTTAAACAAAGTGAAGATGTTGCAATATGCGTTTTAGACGCTGGTTTAACTAATGACCAAAAAAAAAAATTACTAAATAAAGTAGACCAAATTAAACATGCCGAATGGGATATTGAGGTACCAAGTTTTAAAGTAAAGGGTAAAGAGTGGCTTAAAAGCCAAGTGTCAAGGGCGTTTCTACCAAAATATTTTCCAAATTATGAAAAATATTTATGGATTGATTGTGATGCTTGGGTCAATGATTGGTACAGTGTAGAGCTTTACTTTAAAGCTTGTGAAAATGGGAAACTTGGAATTACCCAGACAATGGGACCAGGATACAGAATTACCTCAAAAGTAAATTGGTTATTTGGAAAATTAGCAATTATAAAATCTCAAAATTTTAAACATGCAGTTAAGTCAAAGATCGGATTTGAAAAAGCAAGGAAATTAGCTTTTGCTCCACATATTAACATTGGGGTTTTTTCTTTGGAGAGAGAGTCTAAAGCATGGAGTTTGTGGCAAAATAATTTAGCAGAAACTCTTAAATCAGGAAATATCTTTGGTTCAGAAGGTTTGGCAATTAACATGGCAGTATACATAGATAATCTAGAGACAGAATTTTTACCTTTGAATTGTAATTGGATTGCTAGCAATATGCTTCCAAAATATAATAATGATATTGAAACTTTTGTTGAGCCCTATCTACCAAATTATAAGATTGGTATAATGCATCTTGCCGCTGGAATATGGGAAAATAATAAAGACATGAGAGTCAATAAAGAAGTGAAAATTGAAATCCAAACTTTAGACAATAAAAAAATAATCAAGAGCCTAAGATATAATAATTAATTGAAAAAAAATAAAATTTCAAAAAATTGGATTAATAGACAAAGAGGAGATATATTTGTTCGTCAGTCCAAAGTAGATGGTTATAGGGCTAGATCTGCTTACAAATTAATTGAAATTGATGAAAAATTTAGAATTTTTAAAAATGATATGTGTGTAATTGATATAGGGGCGGCTCCAGGAAGTTGGTCTCAATATGTTTCAAAAGTTGTAAAAAAAGGAAAAATTATTTCTATAGATTTAAAGGATATGCAAAATATTGAAAACACAATTCAAATAAAAGGAGATTTTACAAAAGTAGAAATTCAAGAAAAAATTAAAAGTTATTTAAACCAATATGGGACCGATGTTGTTTTGTCTGATATGGCGGTTAACACAACTGGTATAAAAAGTGTCGATTCTATTCAAACAGGCGAACTTTGCAAAGAAGCAATGATTTTTTCTCGAGACATAATCTCAAGTAAAGGTTTTTTTATTTCAAAATTATTTATGGGGGTCTCATTTAATGAAATTGTCGCACTAGGAAAGAAAATTTTCGATGAGGTTAAGGTATTCAAACCTAAGTCTAGCAGAAAAGACTCCAAAGAAAGTTTCATTATTTGTAAAAAAATTACATAGTCCCTTTAAATTTAAAAGGAATCGTATATAAAAGACTATGGTTCCTATAAAAGAAGCACTTACCTTTGATGACGTAACACTTATTCCTAAGTATTCAGAAATCTTACCTTCAGAAGTTGACACAAGTATTAAGCTAACTAAAAATTTAAAACTAAAAATTCCACTTTTATCTTCTGCTATGGACACAATAACAGAAGCTAAAATGGCGATAGAAATTGCTAAAGCCGGTGGATTAGGAATTATTCATAGAAATTTACATATTAAAAAACAAATAGCTGAGATTAGAAAAGTAAAAAAAAGTAAACTTTTGGTAGGGGCTGCTGTAGGGGCTGGTCCTAGTGAATTTGAAAGAGCTGAAGCAGTTTTAAGAGAAAACGTGGACATGATTGTTGTAGATACAGCTCATGGACATACTAAAAAAGTCTCAGAAATCATTAAATTTATTAAGAGAAAAAAAAAAATTAATACAGCATTATGTGCGGGAAATATAGCAACTCCTGAAGCTGCTAAATTTTTACTAAAATTAGGAGTGGATGTTATTAAAGTTGGTATTGGACCTGGGTCTATTTGTACGACTAGATTAGTAGCGGGTATAGGAGTACCTCAATTAAGTGCAATTTTACAAGTAAGAAATGGAGTAAAAAGTAAGAATGTAAAAATTATTTCTGATGGAGGTATTAAATATTCTGGAGATCTAGCGAAAGCTTTTGCTGCAGGTGCAGATGCAGTAATGATAGGGTCGTTATTTGCGGGAACCGATGAGACACCAGGTAAATTAATAAAAAGAAATGGTAAATACTTTAAAAGTTTTAGAGGAATGGGATCAGTAGGAGCTATGAATAGAGGATCAGCAGATAGATACTTTCAAACCAAACAAAAAGATATTTCTAAATACGTACCAGAGGGAGTAGAAGGATTTGCAAAGTATAAAGGAAAAGTAAGTAAAGTTATTTCTAAATTAATTGGAGGCTTGAAATCATCTATGGGTTATTTAGGATCTACTCAAATTAAATATTTAAGACAAAAACCAAAATTTGTGAAGATTACCAAAGCAGGATTTTATGAGAGTATGGTTCATAACGTTGATATAGTAAAACAGGAAGAAAAATATTAGGAAATGAAATGTTTAGATTGATTTTATTTATTTATATTATCATTAACCTTTTTAATATTTCAAATAGTAACGAAATATTTTTTAATAAAGGTATTGAATTTTTTAAAAATAAAAAATTTGATGATGCGAGATTAATGTTTGAAAAAAGTATTGTTTTTAATCCAAAAGACTCAAATTCTTACTTATATTTAGCAAAAATTTATAATATTGAAGAAGATCAGAAAAAAGAGGAAAAAAATTTAGAAACTACACTATTAATAGATCCACAAAATGAAGAAGCAATTTTAATGTCTATGAAAATTGCATTAGAAAAATCAAATTATTCAAAAGTAAAAGATTTATCAAAAACATTTACTGAAGTTTGCGACAAATTATGTGATGAGAATGAAAATATTTTAGAAACTCTAGCAAATATAGAACCTAAAAGTAATGAGTCTTGAACATAGTTTAGAAAAAATATTAATCGTTGACTTTGGATCTCAATTTACTCAGTTGATTGCTAGAAGAATAAGAGAACTTGGAGTTTTTTCGGAAATTATAAGCCATAAAAAAATCAAAAGTAAAGATGTTAATGAACTTACCAAAGGTGTGATTTTATCTGGTGGTCCATTAAATGTTTACCAAATTAACAAATATTCTTTTGATAAACAAATAATGGAAAATGGTGTCCCAGTTTTGGGGATCTGTTTTGGTCATCAAATTATTTCTAAATTAAATGGAGGAAAAGTTAAACAATCGAAGCATAGAGAATTTGGTTTAGCTAATATTTATAAAAAGAAGGAATGTTTATTGACAAAAAATTTTTTCAACGAAAAAAAAATAAACAGTGTTTGGATGAGTCATTCTGATCAAGTGTCAAAATTACCTAAAAATTTTAAAGTAATAGCATCTAGCCAAAATTCGAAGTTTGCAATAGTAGCAAATGAAATTAAAAAATTTTATGGAGTTCAATTTCACCCAGAAGTAACTCATACTCAAAATGGAAAAAAAATTATTAGCAATTTTATTTTTAAAATTTGCGGATTAAAAAAAAATTGGTCTTCTAAGGATCAAAAAAAGAGATTAATGGAGGATATAAAAAATCAAGTTGGGAATAATAAAGTTATTTGTGCACTTTCAGGAGGAGTGGATAGTAGTGTTGTAGCACAATTACTAAATAAATCTATTGGCAAAAAGCTATATTGTATTTTTGTAAATACAGGTCTTTTAAGAAAAAATGAGGAAAGACAAGTACAAGAAACATTTAAAAAAAAGTTAAAAATAAACTTAATTTATGTCAATGCTGAAAAAAAATTTTTAAAAAAACTTCAAAATATATCGGATCCTGAAAAAAAAAGAAAAATCATTGGAAACTTATTTATAAAAATATTTGAAGAACAAGCCAAAAAAATTAAAAATGTGAAATTTCTAGCTCAAGGCACTTTATATCCAGACTTAATAGAGAGTAAGTCTGTAACAGGAAGTCAGACTTCAAAAATAAAATCACATCATAATGTTGGAGGTTTGCCTAAAAATATGAAACTAAAATTAATTGAGCCCCTTAAATATTTATTTAAAGACGAGGTTAGAAAATTGGGATTAGAGTTAAATTTAAATAAAGAAATAATTTCCAGACATCCTTTTCCTGGTCCGGGGTTGGCTATAAGAATGCCAGGTGTAATTACTAAACAAAAAATTTTAATTCTTAAAGAGGCAGACGATTATTTTATTAAAGCTCTAAAAAAACATAATCTCTATGATAAAATATGGCAAGCCTATGCTGCGCTCCTTCCTGTAAAAACTGTAGGTGTAATGGGTGATAACAGAACTTATGAGTATTTATGTTTACTAAGAGCTATTACATCTAAAGATGGTATGACAGCAGATTTCTTCGAATTTAAAAAATCATTTTCTCAAATGATATCAAACAAAATTGTAAATAGCATTCGAGGCATTAATAGAGTAGTTTATGATATTACTTCAAAGCCCCCAAGCACTATAGAACTAGAGTAATAACATGAACAAAATTAAAAAAATAATAGAAAAAAAAAAAAATTCTAAAATTGTATGCTTAACTGCTTACTCAAAAAATGTTGCATCAATTTTAGATAAATACTGTGATTTAGTTTTAGTCGGAGACTCATTAGGCTCTGTTCTTTATAATTACAAATCCACTAAAGAAGTTACTTTAGAAAATATGATAAATCATTCTAAAAGTGTAAGGTTAGGTCTTAAAGAGTCAGTTATGGTAGTTGATATGCCCTTCAATAGCTATAGAACTCCAAAAGAAGCTTTAAAAAATGCTAAACTGGTAATGAATAAGACGAAATGTGATGCGGTAAAATTAGAAGGTGGAAAAAAAATTTTTACTACTGTTAAAAAATTAGTAAAAAATAAAATTCCAGTTATGGGGCATGTTGGCATTTTACCTCAAACTGATAAAAAATTTTCTTTTAAAGGAAAAAAAGATGTCGAAAGAAAAAGAATTTTAGAGGATGTAAAATTTTTGGAACTAGCGGGAGTATTTTCTATAGTTCTAGAATGCATAGAAACAAATTTTGCAAAAAAAATTACATCAATACTTAAAATACCTACTATTGGAATAGGTTCTTCAGTGAATTGTGATGGGCAGGTTTTAGTTATTGATGATCTAATTGGTTTAAGTCAAGCTAAGTTTAGATTTGTTAAAAAATATGCGAACGTTACAAAAGTTATAGAAAATGCAGTTAGAAGATACAAATTAGACGTGGTAAAAAAACAATTTCCTAAAAAAAAACATTCATTTAATACTTAATCAATCTATGGTTAATTGTGGTTAAATGAAAATTACTAAAATAAACCCTAAATTTATTACGAAAAATAACCCTCGAATAGGCCTGATAACTCTTGCTAGTGATTTGAGAATTGAAAAAGATTTTAATAATTTCTTTTTTGGGAAAAATGTAGATTTATATTCTAATAGAATAAAAAGTTATAACCCTCTGACAAATGAATCATTAAAAAAAATGGCTGATGAAGTAACCAAAGTAACTGCAGATATTTTGCCAGGTGAAAAACTAGATTGTATTGCTTATGGCTGTACTTCAGGAACTATAGCTGCTGGTTATAAATCGATTTATGAAAAAATAAACTTAGCAAAGTCAGACACTAAAGTAACCACTCCTATAACTTCTACTCTCAATGCATTAAAAAAACTAAAGATAAAAAAGTTGTCAATTTTTACTCCTTACTCAGATGAGATTAATAAATCCTTAATTAATTTTTTTAAAAAAGAAGGAATAGAAATTCTCGAGTTATCTTATTTTGATATTGCTTCAGATTTAGATATTGGGAGAGTTGATCCTGATTATTTGTTTGATATAATTAGTAAAAAAGACTTTTCAAAAAGTGATGTAATGTTTGTTTCTTGCACAGCTTTACCTATTTTAAAAATTATTAACGAATTAGAAAAAAAATTAAATAAGATTATACTTTCAAGCAATCAAACTTTGATTTGGGATACACTTAAACAAATAAATTATAATGATAAAATTGAGGGATATGGGGAATTATTTAAGAATTAATTATGTTTTTTAATAAACAAGAATATCGAGAAAGACTATTGAAAGTTCAAAAAACGATGCAAGAAAAAGGCTTAGAGCTTTTAATTTCGCATGACACAAATAATATTAATTATTTAACTGGGTATGACGCCTGGTCTTTTTATTATGCTCAATGTGTAATTATTCACATTAATGCTGAACAACCTTTATGTTTTATAAGACAACAAGATGCTGGGGGTGCATATATCACAACTTATTTGAATAATGAAAACATTATAGTCTATGATGAGCACTACATCCATAACTGGCCAAAACATCCTTATGATTATTTAGTAAATATTATCAAAGATAAAAAATGGGATAGACTTTCTATTGGTTTAGAGATGGATGCTCATTACTTTACTGCGTTTTGTTATGAAAAAATTAAAAAAGGGTTACCCAACGCTAAGATTCAAGATTCTGATAGATTAGTAAATTGGGTCAGGTTAATAAAATCTAATAATGAAATAAGTTGTATGAAATCAGCAGCTAAAATTTCAGAAGTTGGAATGAAAACAGCTTATGAGGTAATTGAACCTGGGGTTAGACAATGTGATGCCGTTGGTGAAATACAAAAATCACTATTATATGGAACATCTGAATTTGGTGGGGAATATTCAAGTATTACTACTTTGTTGCCATCTGGAAAAGGAACTTCAGCTTCACATCTTACAGCGAGTCAAAACAGATTTATTGAGGGCGAAGCTACTATAGTCGAACTTTCTGGAGTTTATAAAAGATATCATGCTCCTATGGCAAGAACAATTCTATTAGGAAAGCCCGATATATTAAAAATCGAAACGATGAAAAAAACAATTGAGGCTCTTCAAGCCGGAATAGATGCAACAAAACCAGGAAATACTGTTAATGATGTAGCTCAAGCATTTTGGAAAGTATTAGATAAATATGGAATAGAGAAAAAATCTAGAACAGGATATTCAATTGGGATCGGTTATCCACCTGACTGGGGAGAACATACAATAAATATCTATAAAGGTGATATGACACTTTTGCGACCTAATATTTGTTTTCATATGATAGCAGTGATGCAATTTGGAGATTGGGGGGTAGAGGCATCGGAGGCAATTCGAGTTACTGAAAAAGGAGCAGAACTATTTTGTAATTTATCAAAAGAACTTCACGTTAAAAGCTAATTTTTAGTTGTTGATATTTTTTCTTACAAATGTTTTAAAGTTATCTAATTTATGTCGGTAAATAAAGAATTTGTTAAATTTGATAAAGTTGACAAAAGTTATGATGGTAAAATCTTAGTTGTAAAAGATCTTCAATTAGATATTGCTGAAGGTGAATTCATAACGATGTTGGGACCATCTGGTTCAGGTAAAACAACTTGTTTAATGATGCTTGCGGGCTTTGAAACACCAACTAATGGTGAAATATATTTAGATGGTAATGCAATTTCAAGTATTCCTCCACATAAGAGAGGAATAGGAATGGTGTTCCAAAATTATGCATTATTTCCTCACATGACAGTTTATGAAAATTTAGCGTTTCCTTTGAGAGTAAGAAAAATTCCTAAAGATGAAGCGGATAAAAAAATCGATAAAGCATTATCAATGGTTTCTTTACAGGGCTTTGCCCAAAGAATGCCAGGTCAATTGTCAGGAGGGCAACAACAAAGAGTAGCAGTAGCAAGATCATTAGTATTTGATCCTCAACTTGTATTAATGGATGAGCCGCTTGGTGCGTTAGATAAAAATTTAAGAGAAAGTATGCAATATGAAATAAAACATATTCATGAAAGTATTGGAGTAACTGTAGTATATGTAACTCACGATCAAAGTGAAGCTTTAACTATGTCGAATCGTATTGCAGTATTTAACGATGGCAAAGTTCAACAACTATCTAGTCCTGATGAACTATATGAAAAGCCAGTTAATTCTTTTGTGGCCAAATTTATTGGCGAGAACAATACTTTCGCAGGTGAAGTTTCAGATATTTCTGGTGGAAAATGTAAAGTAAAATTGTCTAATGCAGAAATTTTAGCAAATCCTATTTCCGTTAAAGAAAAAGGAGAAAGAACTACAGTATCTCTAAGACCTGAGAGAGCACTAATTAATCCAAGTGATAAAATGGACAATATTTATAAAGGTAAGATTGAAGAAGTTATTTATCATGGCGATCACACTAGAGTAAGAATTAATCTACTTGAAAATCCAGAATTTATACTTAAAGTTCCGAATAGTTCTTCAAATCTTGATATTAAACTTGGAAACGAAATTAATATTGGCTGGAATAGCGAAGATGCGAGAGCACTAGACCCAAAATAATCATCATTTTATTATCTGTATTCAATAATAATTACATAAAAGGGCTGTTGACTCTCATTATCTATCTTGCTGTAATAAGATTTTATAAAAAACGTTTAAACGGAGGAAAAATGAAAAAAATTAGTAA
>CENX01103395.1_pt1 | contig 10101 bp, 7 predicted proteins | sample 361321 | NCBI WGS metagenome assembly CENX01 (sample SAMEA2619678, study PRJEB7988) | marine metagenome | isolation source: saline water (ENVO:00002010), including | reverse complement strand
CATCTGGATGCGATGCATCAATGTATAAATTTTTTTGCATAATTTTTGGGATTTATTTTTCATTTTTTATTTAATTGTAAATTCTATGCCTTAACATTAACAAATTCATTAGATATTTAATACTAAAAAATGAGCAAATATATTAAAAAAATTTTTATAATAAGCGCTTTTATGGCTTTTGTATTTTTGGTTACTATTGTTACAACACTTTGGATTTATTCAAACAAACTACCAGATTACCAATTTTTAAAGAATTATAAACCTCCAGTTTCAAGCAAGCTCTATTCTGGAACTGGGCAACTTGTGAGTGATTTTTCTTCAGAGAAAAGAATCTTTATACCTTATAATGCAATCCCAGAAATTGTGATTCAATCTTTTTTATCTGCAGAAGATAAAAATTTTTTCTCTCATCCTGGAGTTGATGCAAAAGGAATTCTAAGAGCAGTCATTAATAATGTTTCTAATATATTATCCTCAAGTAGACTTGAGGGAGCATCAACAATTACACAACAAGTCGCTAAGAATTTTTTGCTTACAAATGAGGTTACGATTGATAGAAAATTAAAAGAAGCAATATTAGCGTTTAGGATTGAAAGAGCACTTTCAAAAGAAAGAATACTAGAGCTTTATTTAAATCAAATTTATCTTGGGGAGGGAAGTTACGGAATAGCTTCAGCCAGTTTAAGATATTTTGATAAATCTGTAAGTGATTTAACTTATGCAGAGGCTGCGCTTCTTGCAGCATTACCTAAGGCTCCAAGTAAATATAATCCATATAAAAATAAAAAACTTGCTAAATTTAGAAGAAATCTTGTAATAAAAAACCTATTTGAAAACTCTTATATAGATCAAAATAAATATAAGAAATTAATTAAACAAGAGATATCTTTAAATAAGAGAAAAAGAATATACCTAGAAGATTCAAGATATTATGTTGAGGAAGTAAGAAAATTTATAGTAAATAAGTATGGATTTGACAAAGTTTATAAACAAGGATTTAATATAAAAACACCCCTTAACCTTAAGCTTCAAAAAATAGCAACAGAATCCTTGAGAAATGGGTTAATGGAATTTGATAGAAGAAAAGGATGGAGAGGTCCAATAACAAACAAAAAATATTCAGATAATTGGAACTCTAATTTAAAAGATATTAAAATTGAAAAATTATTAAATTGGAACCTTGCGATTGTTAAAAAAATAAACAAATTTAATCTCGAAATTGAGACTGATAATAAAGAGAGGGGAATAATTGAATACAATGATGTATCGTGGATTAAAGGTAGTTTTAATGAGCTTTTTAACTTAGGTGATATTATCTACGTTCAAAAAAAAAAAAATTTAAATTTTATTTTAAAACAAGTACCAAAGGTAAATGGTGCAATTGTAGTTATAAATCCTTATTCTGGAAGAGTTCTAGCTTTATCGGGTGGATTTAGTTTTAAAAAAAGTGAATTTAATAGAGCTACACAAGCCTTGAGACAGCCAGGCTCAGCTTTTAAACCATTTATTTACGCCTTAGCTCTAGAAAATGGATACACACCATCTTCTTTAATTTTGGATGCACCAATTGTTTTAGATCAAGGAGGTGACTACAAAATGTGGAAGCCAGAAAATTATGGTAAAAAATTCTATGGTTTATCAACACTAAGAACGGGTGTAGAAAAGTCTAGAAACTTAATGACAGTAAGAATTTCTCAAGATCTTGGAATTAACAAAATTACTAGTTTATCAAAAAAACTAAAAATTTATGAAAATCCAGATGAGCTTATGTCTATTTCTCTAGGATCAGCAGAAACAACCCTTTTAAAACTTACTTCTGCATATGGAACTTTCCTTAATGGAGGTAAGCATGTTGATCCAGTTTTTATAGATAGAATTCAAGATAGCACAGGAAAGACAATATTTAATTCCGAAAAGAGAAAATGCATAGGATGTAAAGATATTTCTTTTTTAAGCAATAATTATCCAAAAATTAAAGATGATGTAAAAAATACGTTTACACCTGAAACTTCTTATCAGATAATTTCGATTCTTGAAGGGACAGCGAAAAGAGGAACAGCAAAAGGATTAAGAGATTTAAATTTAGATCTTGCTGGTAAAACTGGTACTACTAATAAAAATACAGATGCATGGTTTATTGGATTTACATCAAATATTGTTGTAGGTGTATTTGTTGGTTATGACGATCCAAAAAGTCTTGGAAAATTTGAAACTGGTGCAAAAACAGCAATGCCTATTTTTAAATCATTTATCAAAAATTCTGTAAACAAGAGTGAAGCAAGACCATTTAAGGCTTCAAAAAATGTTAAAATGATGGTTGTAGACGCAAAAACAGGGGAAAAAGCCGAGTTCGGATCTGAGGAAATGATAATAGAAGTTTTTAAAAAAAAACAAAGTTTAAATAATTTAAATAATGATATAAACTTAAGAAATAAGTTAATGAAAAAAAATATTTATAAATTTTATTAATGGAAATAAACTTCGAAAACATACAGGCAGACATTAAAAAAGCCAATAAAAGAATTAAGGAGTATCTTTGAATCAAAAGATATTTTTTCAAAATTAAAAAAATTTAATAAAGAAATAGAAAAAGAAAATTTTTGGTACGACAAAAATAATGCCGAAAAAATATTAAAACAAAAAAAAATATTTGAGAATTTAATAAATGATCTTGTAAAAACAGAGGGAGAGAGTTCAGAACTTTATGAGCTTTATAAGCTTGCCTTAGAAGAAAATAACAAAACCGTTGAAGACGAAGCCATGTCAAGCCTCCAAACATTGAAAAAAAAAGTAAAAAAAAATGAAATTAAATGTTTTTTGTCGGAAGAAAATGATACAGCAAATTGTTTTTTAGAAATTCATGCAGGAGCAGGTGGAACTGAAAGTCAAGATTGGGCAGATATGTTAAGAAGAATGTATTTGAAATGGTCTTCAGGTAAAGATTTTAATTATCAGTTAATTAGTGAGCATAAAGGCGAAGAAGTAGGTATTAAATCATCTATAATTAAAATAAATGGAGATTACGTTTTTGGCTTTTTAAAAAGAGAGTCTGGCATTCATAGATTGGTCAGAATATCACCTTTTGACTCTGGTGCTAGAAGACATACAAGTTTTGCTAGTGTATGGGTTTATCCAGATATAGAGGAAAATATAAAAGTAGAAATTTTAGATAAAGATTTAAGAATTGATACATATAGATCCTCAGGCGCTGGTGGACAACACGTTAATACAACCGATAGCGCTGTAAGAATTACACATTTGCCAACTAAAATTGTAGTACAATGCCAAAACGAGAGATCTCAACACAAGAATAAAGAGACTTGTATGAAAATGTTAAGAGCACGCTTATATGAACATGAAAAAAAGAGAAAGAAATTAGAGACAGAAAATCAAGAGAGCAATAAAGCAGATATAGGATGGGGTCATCAAATTAGATCATATGTTTTACATCCGTATAGATTGGTGAAAGATAATAGATCTGGTCATGAGAGTACAAATCCAGACAAGGTTCTTAATGGTGAAATTGATGAGTTTATAGAAAGCACATTATATAAAGTAAATGTTTAAAATATTTAACAAAACGCTAGTTATTTTTTCAATTTTATTAATTATTATCATAACTTACCTGGCTTTTTTTGGAATTAGTACAAGTAAATTTAATAATAACATTCAGGATAAAATTAATGGAAATTACCCTAATGTAAAAGTTGAGTTTAAGGATATAAAAATATTATTAGATTTATTAAATTTATCAGTAAGCATTGAAACTAAAGATCCAGTTATTTTTTTTGAGGATAAAGATATAAAAGTAAATAAAATTTATACAAAAGTAGATATTAAATCATATATAAAAAGGGAATTTGCTATAAAAAATTTGTATTTCGATTTCAAGAAAAACAATATAAAAAATATTATTAGTTTAATTAGGGCAAACAAGGACAACCCTCAATTACTTATTTTAGATAAATTAATAAAAGACGGAAATATTACCAATTTATCTGGTCAAGTATTTTTTAATGAAAAAGGAAAAATAATAAAAGATAGTTTAAAAATAATATCAGCTTTTGACAATTTGTCATTAAAACTTTTTGATAAAACTGAGGTTAAAAACATTTCAGCAAACTTAGCTTATAAAAATAATAATATTGAGCTAACTAATCTTAACTTAAGTTATTTAGGGATTAACTTATTATCAGATAGTATTAGTATAAAGATCTTAAACGGTATATTTAATGTAAAAGGGGACTTGAAAAGTTCTAAAAATAAAATACCAAAAGAAATTTTATCAAAAATATTTAAAGAAAATAATTTAGAAAATGTAACTCTATCATCGAAAAATAATTTTAATTTTAATATTTCGAAAAGATTTAAAATTTCAGATTTTAAAATTATTTCAAATATTAATTTAGACGAAGCTGATATAGTCATGCTTAGTCAAAATATAGAAAAATATTTACCTGAATATAACAAAATTTTAAAATTAAAAAACCATTCAGTTGTCATTAATTTTAAAAAAAAAATTTCTATAGATGGTTCTGGATATATTCAAGTTGGAAAAAAAAGGGATAAAATTGATTATAATTTAGATATTAATAATAAGAATTTTAATTATTTATTAAAAGTTGATTTAAATCAAATACCTTTAAACTTAGATTTAATAAATTTTTCAAAAAAAACAGGAGTTAAAGCCAAGATAGAAATTAACGGAAAAAAAAATAATAATAAATCGAAAATAAGTAAGATTTCATTTATATCTGAAAATGATAATTTTGTAATAGATAATATTGATATCTCAAAAAATTATAGAATTTTAAATTTTGATAAAATTAAATTAACATATATAGATAATCAAAACCAAAAAAATGATCTTTTAATTAAAAAAAATAAAAAAAATATTTACTATATTTCAGGAGATAATTTTAATTTAGATAAGGTTATTGACAATATCCTTTTTAATGAAAATGAAGATTCTCTAAGATTATTTGATAAAACAAGTAAATCTTTTAAATTAAATATTAAAAAAAATAATATTGATAAAAATCATTATATTTTAAATTTAAAAGGAAACTTTCAAATTAAAGATAATAAAATCATTGATATGACTTTAAAATCACATTTTCCTGATGGAAAAAAAGTTACAATGACAACAAGATCAAAAAATAAAAAAAAAATAATAACTTTTTATTCCGGATTTGCTAAACCATTTGTTAAAAAATATAGATTTATAAGGGGCTTTGAAGAAGGAAAACTAGATTTTTATTCTGTTAAAGAAAATAATATATCAAATTCTAAATTAAAAATTTATGATTTTAAGTTACAAGAATTACCGGCATTAACAAAGCTTTTAACATTAGCGTCTTTACAAGGAATTGCTGACATCTTGACAGGTGAGGGTGTTAGGTTTGACGAATTTGAAATGAATTTTAAAAATGAAAAAAAATTAATGGAAATAGTTGAAATTTATGCAATTGGACCGGCAATTTCTATATTATTGGATGGATATATACAAGCGAATAAATTAATAAGTTTAAGAGGCACATTGGTTCCAGCAACAACAATAAATAAATTTGTTGGATCTATACCAATATTAGGAAACATTTTGGTTGGAAAAAAAACAGGAGAAGGAGTTTTCGGTGTTAGTTTTAAGATTAAAGGCCCTCCAAAAAATCTTAAAACTACAGTAAATCCAGTTAAAACTTTAACACCAAGATTTATAACTAGAACTTTAGAAAAAATAAAAAAAACAAATTAAATTATTTTTATTATTAAATGTTTTTTTTTTCCATAAGATAATTTTAATATATTTTTTCTTCCAAAACTATTGATTTTTAAAATTAGTTTTTCATCTTCAATCATTTGATTATTGATACGAATACCTTTATTTTTTATTGCTCTTCTAAATTCGCTTTTTGAACTTAAGAAATTTGATGAAACAACTAAATCAATCAAATTAAACCCGTCCATAATTTTTTTTTTTTCAATTTTAAAAGATGGTAAATCACTACCAACCGAACCTTCTTCGAAAGTTACCTTAGCAGTTTTTTGTGCTTTACTTGCTGCAGACTTTCCATGTAACATTGTCGTTGCTTCATTTGCTAAGATTATTTTTAATTCATTAATATTTTTGTTTTTAATTTGTTCAATCATATCTAATTCTAGATCGGTGAACATTTTAAGAAATTTCAAAACATCTCTATCGTCAGTATTTCTCCAGTATTGCCAGTAATCATAAGGTGATAAAAGAGTTTTTTCTAGCCATACAGCACCTTTTTCTGTTTTACCCATTTTTGATCCAGATGCTAAAGTAATTAAAGGTGTTGTAAGTCCGTAAGCTACATTATTTAGGTATTTTTTAATTAATTCCACACCATTTACAATGTTACCCCATTGATCGGAACCACCAATTTGTAACAAACAATTTTTTGATTTATTAAGCTCCAAAAAGTCATAAGCTTGTAAAATCATATAATTAAATTCCATATAACTAAGTGATTGTTCTCTGTCGATTCTTAACTTAACACTATCAAAGGCTAACATTTTATTAATTGTGAAGTGTTTACCAATATCTCTTAAAAAATTAATATAGTTCAATTTACCGAGCCACTTATAATTATTTACAAATATAGGTGTTAAGTTTGAATTATTTGTTTTAAGAAAAATTTTAAAAACTTTTTTAATATTTTTTATATTTTTTTCAATTTCTTTTTCAGATAAGATTTTTCTGGTTTCTTCTTTTCCTGATGGATCACCTATTCTAGTAGTCCCACCACCTAGCAAAACTATTGGCTGGTGTCCATGTTTTTGTAAAAGTCTTAAGCACATTATTTGCAATAAACTTCCAACATGTAAACTCGGAGCAGTACAGTCAAAACCAATATAAGCTCTAATTTTTTTGTCCAAAATTTTCGATAACTCTTCTTGGCCAGTACATTGATAAAAATATCCTCTATCTTTAAATTCTTTTAAAAAATTGTTCATAGATGTATGAATGTACAATATACATTATTTAGTAAAAAAAAATAACAATGGTAAAAAAATTTACATCTTTGGGTTTAATGAGCGGAACCTCAATGGATGGCATAGATGCATCTATAATCGTATCAGATGGATATCAAGAGTGTTTTTTTAAGTTTGATAAATACCTTAAATATAGTGAAGGTTTACGTACAAAATTGATGAATACGAGAGATAAAGTTTTAAAATTAGATGACCTTAAGAGATTTTCAGGTGAAATTAAAGAGCTTGAAAAAGAGATTACAATTTGTCACGCAGAATTTGTTAACAATATTTTAAATAACTTTAAAATAGAAATAGACGTCATAGGTTTCCACGGACAAACTATTTTTCACAGTCCAGAAAATAGTTTCTCTAAGCAAATAGGAGATGGTATGCTATTGTCTCAACTAACAAAGAAGAAAGTAATTTATAATTTTAGGCAGGAAGATATTAAAAATGGAGGGGATGGTGCGCCACTTGCCCCTATTTTTCACAAATTAATTGTTGAATTAAACGAAATTAAAATACCAGTTTGTATTTTAAATATAGGTGGGATTTCTAACGCAACGATGATTTATGAAAATAGTTTTGAAAGCATGATTAGTAAAGATTTAGGACCAGGTAATTGTTTAATAGATGAATGGATAAGATTAAATAATTTTGGTAACTTTGATAATAATGGAAGTTTAGCGGAATCAGGAAAAATTAATAATTTAGTTTTGAATCAAGCTTTAGATATTTATGATAATAAAAATTTTAACAAAACAAGATCATTTGATATTAAAGATTTTGATATTGGTTTTTTAAGAGGTTTAAATTTAGAAGATGGAGCAGCAACTATAACTGAATTTACCTCAAAAGTAATAACAGATGAATTATCTAAATTAATAATGAAATTAAAAAATAAAAATATAAAAATCATAGTTTGTGGAGGAGGAAGAAAAAATCAATTTTTTATTAACAGCATTAAACAAAAAATAAATTTAGATTTAATTCCAGTTGATGATTATAATATAAGTGGTGATTTTATAGAGTCTAAATGTTTTGCATATTTAGCTATAAGATCTTATTTAAATTTACCTTTCACATTTCCCAATACAACTGGTTGTATTAAGCCATCTACTGGAGGAGTCTTAGTGGAAAATTTTTAATATAAAGCGGTTTCTTTGTTAATATATCTACTTAAAGATTTTTTCAAAAGTTGCTCAGCGTTCTTAAAAAAATGATTTGCAGAATTAACTGCTTCAAATTCAACTTTAATCCCTTTTTGATCACTTAATCTTTGATTTAATTCATTTATGCTCTGTAACGGCACAAGTTCATCTTTTTTTCCATAAATCATAATTCCAGATGAGGGACATGGTGATAGAAATGTAAAATCATAAACATTAGGCTGTGGTGAAATACAAACAAATCTATTAATTTCTGGTCTTCTCATTAGTAATTGCATTGCAATTAATGAACCAAATGAAAAACCCGCTATCCAACATTGTGAATTATCGAAATTTTCTCTCTCCAACCAGTCTAAAGCTGCAGCTGCATCAGCTAATTCTCCTTGACCATTGTCAAACTCACCATCACTTTTACCAACGCCTCTGAAATTAAATCTACATACTGAAAAATTATTTTCCATAAATGAATTAAAAGTATCAACAATAATTTTATTATTCATAGTTCCACCATATTGAGGATGAGGGTGTAAAATTAAAGCAATTGGTGAAGTGGTTTTTTTACTCTTATAATATTTTGCATCTAACCTCCCAGCAGGACCGGGTATAAATATTTCAACTATTTTTTTATCCATTTGATAATGATAATTATTTACAAAAAAAATTATTTCATTTTCTACCAAAAATGAGCGACAAATTGCAAGACTTTAAATTTTTATAAACTTGACTAAATCACTCGGGTATATGTATAAAAAGCTTTATTAATAAAGGTTTATGAAACTAACTACTAAAGGAAGATACGCAGTAATGGCACTAGCAGATATAGCTAATTTCAATTTAAATACCCCAATTTCTTTGAGGGATATATCACTTAGACAGGGAATATCATTACTATATTTAGAACAAATATTTCTAAGACTTAAAAAAAATAAAATTGTTAATAGTGTTAGAGGTTCTAACGGAGGTTATGTATTAACTAAAGATCCATCTAAAATTAATATTTCAGATGTTTTAAATGCTGTAGATGAACAAGTTAAAACAATTGGTTGCAACAAGAATTCAAAAAAAGGATGTAACGGAAAATCTGTAAAATGTATAACACACAATCTGTGGGATGAATTAGAAAGTCACATAAATATTTTTTTTAAAAATAAAAATATAAGTGATTTAGTAAATAAAAATAATTAAAAATGAGAGAAAAAGAATTAAATAAAATAAAAGATTATAAGTACGGTTTTTCTACAGATATAGAGAACTTTAAAGCCCCTAAAGGCTTGAATATAGAAGTTATAAAATTTATATCTAAAATGAAAAAAGAACCATCGTGGTTATTGGAATGGAGACTTAAAGCATATGAGAGACTTAAAAGTTTAAAAGAACCTAATTGGCAGAAACCAAAATATCCAAAAATTGATTATCAAGATTTATATTATTATTCTGCTCCAAAAAGCTTTAAGGAAAAGCCAAAAAATTTAAATGATCTAGATCCAAAGCTATTAGAAACCTATAAAAAACTTGGTATACCACTTCAAGAACAAAAAAGATTAAATGGTATTGCTGTTGACGCAGTTTTTGACTCTGTTTCTGTTGCAACAACATTTAAAGATAAATTGACTGAAAAGGGTATTATTTTTTGTTCAATATCAGAAGCGGTTCAAAAACACCCAAGCTTAGTCAAAAAATATTTAGGCTCAGTGATCCCACTAACTGATCATTATTTTGCTACCCTGAATTCAGCGGTATTCACGGATGGTTCGTTTGTATATATACCTGAAGGAGTCAGGTGTCCTATGGAGCTCTCTACTTATTTTAGAATAAACGCATCGGATACAGGTCAATTTGAAAGAACATTAATAATTGCAGATAAGGGAAGTTATGTAAGTTATTTGGAAGGTTGTACCGCACCTATGAGAGATGAAAATCAACTACATGCTGC
>CENX01177041.1_pt1 | contig 10102 bp, 10 predicted proteins | sample 361321 | NCBI WGS metagenome assembly CENX01 (sample SAMEA2619678, study PRJEB7988) | marine metagenome | isolation source: saline water (ENVO:00002010), including | reverse complement strand
TGTTGAAGGCCAAGCCGAGTCATGCCTTCAGCAACCGAGCCTGAAGAGACAATGACGATGTCATAGTTCATAGCTTTTAATTTAGCGATCTGATCGACCCAGTGATCGAGAGCGTCCACTGCTAAACCTTGTCCATTACCAGTCAGCAGTGCACTGCCAATCTTAATGACCCAGCAGGTTTTTTTGTCTGTAATTGTTGATGTCATGGTCCGGCTCATTTCACGATTAGAGGTTAATTTTATGCTTCACTACGCAAGCTCACCGTGTTTATTCCTTAGTGTATTCAACTTCTACGTCGCTGTCATCATCGTCGATTTGGTCGGCTGATGAGGCACTTTCGGGACGTTGTTCTGCTCGTCTTTCAGCCAGTTCGGCAATACTGTTTCGACCTTCTTGTTGCATGGCCTGTTGTATTTCGAGCTCTTTTAATGAGTTTTCCGGTTCGTCTTGCTCGTCTTGCCATAGCTGTTCTAGGTTTTTCATGATTTCGCCAGTTAGCTCTTTGAGACCGCGTTTGGCAACCGTTGAGATGGCATATACGCGGTTGTATTGCGGCAGCTCAATCGCTACTCTGGCCAATAAATCAGACAGTTGTTGTTCGCTTAGTAAGTCAATCTTATTGAGCACTAGCCAACGAGGTCTATTTGCTAGTGATTGACTAAAAGCTGCGAGCTCATCGTCTAATAGATCAACGGCATCGATAGGGTCTGCTGTGTCGAGTGGCATAACATCAACTAAATGCAGCAGTAAACGGGTGCGCGTTAAATGTTTTAAAAACCGAATACCTAAACCCGCCCCTTCGGCGGCACCAGGGATCAAACCTGGGATGTCGGCCATAACAAAACTGCGATAGGCTTCAAGGCTAACGACCCCTAAATTTGGCACTAAAGTCGTAAACGGATAGTCAGCGATTTTAGGTTTGGCCGCCGAGATAGCAGTGATTAAACTTGACTTACCTGCGTTGGGCATACCCAGTAAGCCAACGTCGGCAAGTACCTTTAACTCTAAGCGTAACCGGCGAGATTCACCGGCTGAACCAGGGGTGGTTTGCCTAGGCGCACGGTTGGTGCTTGACTTGAAGCGCGTATTACCCAGACCGTGAAATCCACCTTGGGCAACTTTGAGCCGATCCCCAATATTTAATAGATCTCCGAGCGTTTCATCGGTAGCTTCGTCGATTACCGTGGTGCCGACAGGTACCATTAAGGTTTTATCAGCGCCTGCATGGCCCGTGCAGTTTTTAGGTTGTCCGCTTTGGCCGGATTCAGCCGCATAACGGGGTTGGTAGCGAAAATCAATCAATGTATTGAGTGATTCGTCAGCCTGTAAATAGACACTGCCGCCATCGCCGCCGTCGCCGCCATCTGGCCCGCCTCGAGGGATATATTTTTCACGGCGAAAGCTAAGGCCACCTTTACCACCTTTGCCTGCTGTCACTGAAATAATTGCTTCATCAACAAATTTCATGGTTGTGCCTATTTAATAGTTGGCCAACAGTAACTGAATATATTGTTTCCGTTTAAACGTAGTGCCGATACAAAAAAGCCCCGTCGTAAGACAGGGCTTTGGGGTTCATAAAAGCCGTGTTTACGAAACCACGTTAACGTATTTTCGATTTTTTGGGCCTTTCTGTTCAAACTTAATGAAGCCATCACCCGTTGCAAAGAGAGTATGATCTTTACCCATTCCAACATTGACACCAGGGTGCACTTTAGTGCCGCGCTGACGAATAATAATGTTGCCAGCTTTGACGGCCTCGCCACCAAAACATTTAACACCTAATCGTTTTGACTCTGAATCGCGTCCGTTACGCGTACTACCACCAGCTTTTTTATGCGCCATGATTTACTCCAAAATTTATCTAATCTGTTAGTTGATTGAAAACCTTAGCCAGCAATGCTGGTGATCTTTAGTTCGGTGTACCACTGTCGATGGCCCATCTGTTTTCGGTGATGCTTGCGTCGACGAAACTTAACAATAGTTACTTTTTCATGACGGCCGTGTGACACAACCTCAGCAGTAACAGAGCTTCCAGCGACATAAGGCGCACCAATTTTTACTGATTCACCTTCACCAACCATCAGGACTTGATCGATATTGAGTGACTCGCCAGTGGCAAGGTCAAGTTTTTCGACTTTGAGGGTTTCACCTTCAATGACTCGGTGCTGTTTACCACCACTTTCAACAACTGCGTACATAATTTTCTCCGTATTGTGGCCAAACTTGGCTTTTGGGTTAACGCGCTATTTTTATTGGCGAATTTGGCAACGGTAATGAGCCTTATTAGCTCGATATAAAGGGCAAATCAATTACCCCTAAAAAGGGCGCGAATAATAAGCTATCTTGCCGGTTGAGACAAGGATTCATCGGTTTTTTAAGGGGTATTTATTCTCACGGTAGCTCATTGGGAGCGAGTTGATTGTATATAGGACCAAAATTGCTACTTTACCCAAGGTGGTAGTGTATCTTTTTGATAGAAGGAGCTAGTAAAAATAAAAGGTAGAAGGGATAACGGCTTATCGTTGCTTAAGTCAGCGCTGAGCGGTCACAAATAAAAAGCAGACGACTAGACGCCTGCTTTTTAAAAAAATTATATAAATCAATAATTTAAAATATAACAAGGTGATTTAGCTGGCGAGGGCTTTGACCTGGGCATTAAGGCGTGATTTATGGCGTGCGGCTTTGTTCTTGTGAATAACGCCTTTATCGGCCATGCGGTCAATAACCGGAACAGCATCGTTATAAGCGGCTTGAGCCGCGCTAGCATCACCGCTGCTTATGGCAGCAATAACGCGTTTTAAATAAGTACGTACCATAGATCGCATACTTGCATTGTGATTACGACGTTTTTCAGCTTGTCGCGCGCGTTTTTTTGATTGGGGCGAATTGGCCAAGATTATCTCCAATAGTACATATTAAGGCTTAAATTTAAGGCCGCCGATTATTCAGAGTTGTAAGGTGATTGTCAATAGCTGTATAAACAGTGAGAATAGAGAAAACCACCCGAAATTGCAGTATTTGACAATAAAAGGTGTTTTTAACTGGTCTCACTCATAAAAACAGGTAAAACGCGCATCTATGTCTAAAGCTTCCGCTACTTTTCAGCCCTTAACCTTGTCTGTATTAACGGTCTCTGACACGCGAACCGACAAAAATGACACTTCAGGTGATTATTTAGTCGATTCGATCACGGCAGCAGGCCATCATTTATTCCAACGTAATATTGTTAAAGACGATATCTACGCTATTCGGGCCACTATCTCAGCGTGGATTGCTGAAAAATCGGTCGATGCGGTGTTGATTACCGGCGGTACCGGTTTTAGTGGCCGTGATTCCACTCCCGAGGCAATCAGCCCCTTGTTCGATAAAGAAATTGACGGTTTTGGTGAGCTGTTTAGGCAGCTGTCTTATGCCGATATTGGCACATCTACCATACAATCGCGCGCCTTGGCAGGCTTCGCCAACCATACCGTGATTTTTGCTATGCCTGGTTCAACCGGTGCTTGTCAGTTAGCATGGGATGCTATTTTGTCTGAACAGCTCGACAGCCGCCATCGACCCTGTAACTTCCATGGCGTGCTTCAGCACCAAAAAAACGATCAATGATAGCATTCGAGGCAGGCCTTGCTCAGATCTTAGCTAAAACGCTAGAGCCCGAGTTTGAATCAATATCGCTGAATAAGGCCTTGGGTCTTATAACCGCCGCGCAGCAAATAGCCGCTATCGATGTGCCATCGGTTGATAACAGTGCTATGGATGGCTATGCCGTTCGTTGTGCAGATTTTATGCGGGGTAACACCTTTACCGTTTCGCAGCGAATTGCCGCAGGGGATTTGGCCCGTGCGTTAGAGCCTGGGTCGGTAGCGCGAATTTTTACTGGTGCGATGATACCTGCAGGCGCCGATGCCGTCATACTTCAAGAAGACAGTCAGTCGTTGGTTGAAAGTAATCAGGTGACTTTCACTGAAACACCTTCTTTAGGCCAGCACATTCGATTAGCTGGACAAGATATACGATGCCAGTCAGAGGTGGTTGCTAAAGGGCATCGACTCAGTGCTGGAGATATTGGTTTGTTAGCCTCGGTCGGGGTTAGCAAATTACAATGTTATCGGCCCCTAACGGTCGCTTTCTTTTCCACCGGTGATGAGCTTAAGGATCCTGAGCAGGCGCTTGAGCCTGGGCAAATATACAATTCTAACCGTTACTTCTTAGCCGCTAAAATAGCTGAATGCGGCGCTATCCCGCTTGATCTAGGCCGATGCCCTGACGATGCGGCATCGACAGCGCAATTTTTACTAAAGGCTGCTGAGCAAGCTGATTGCGTGATTACGACCGGTGGTATGTCGGTTGGCGAAGAAGATTATGTTCGTCAACAGGTTGAAGCCTTAGGCTCTATTGATTTCTGGAAGTTAGCTATTAAGCCTGGTAAGCCAGTTGCCTTTGGCCAGATTCAAGGAACAGCTTTTTTTGGTTTGCCTGGTAATCCAGTGTCTGCTTATGTGACGTTTCATTTATTGGTTAGGCCGTGGTTATTGAAATCTATGGGGTTGGCCAATTTAGTTGATATTGATCTTACCACTGCTAGCCTTACAGGCTATTCAGCTATGGCGAACTTTGAGCGGTATAATCGCGGACGGCGATTGGATTTTTTACGGGGTGTTGTTCGTATTAATGTAGATGGCCAACTGATTGCTGACTTGTTTGATAATCAGAGCTCGGGTGTATTGACATCGATCTCTGCAGCCAATATTTTAATCCCTATGGCGGCTGGCCAGAAATTAACTGCAGGTGATCACTGCGCTATTTTACCGCTATCATGTTTTGGTGAGTTAAAGATTTAGCTTTTGTTAGCCTGCATAGCGTTGAAACACTAAGCTGGCGTTGGTGCCGCCAAAACCAAAGCTGTTTGACATGACGCGATTTAATTCAAGCCCTTCAATGGTTTTTTCAATAATCGGTAAGCCCTTAGCAGCGTCGTCAAGCTGATGTATGTTGGCAGAGCCTGCAATGAAATTGTTTCGTATCATCAGTAAACTGTAAATCGCCTCTTGAACGCCAGCGGCACCCAGAGCATGCCCAGATAAAGACTTTGTTGAGCTGATCGAGGGGATGTTTTCACCAAAAGTCGTTTTCATCGCGGCAAGTTCGACCATGTCGCCCGCGGGGGTGCTAGTGCCGTGTGCATTGACATAGTCAATCTTACCGTCGAGATTGGCGCTGGCTAACTGCATGGCTCTAACGGCTCCTTCTCCTGAGGGTGCGACCATTTCTGCACCGTCTGAAGTCGCGCCATAACCGACCAGTTCAGCATAAATTTTTGCACCACGGGCTTTTGCGTGCTCCAGCTCTTCTAACACTAACATGCCACCGCCGCCGGCAATGACAAAGCCGTCTCGATCGCGGTCATACGCTCTAGAAGCCAATTCTGGCGTATCGTTGTATTTTGATGATAATGCGCCCATGGCATCAAAAAGGCTGCTCATTGTCCAATGTTCTTCTTCACCGCCGCCAGCAAAAACAATATCTTGCTTGCCGAGTTGAATTTGCTCCATTGCATTGCCAATGCAGTGCGCACTGGTTGAGCAAGCAGAAGAAATAGAATAATTGATACCTTTAATTTTAAAGGCTGTGGCGAGACAAGCGGATACCGTACTGCCCATGGTTTGTGTGACGCGGTAAGGCCCCACACGTTTAATGCCCCGTTGTTGAAGGATTTCTGCCGCGGCGACTTGACTGGCTGAAGATGCGCCACCTGAGCCTGCGATGATGCCGGTGCGTGGATGAGATAGCTCGACTGGCTCAAGACCGGCATCGGCAATGGCGGCAGCCATTGAAAGATAGGCGAAGCCAGCTGCGCTACCCATAAATCGCAACAGTTTTCGATCAATCAACTCGCTGAGATCAAGGTCGATCATCCCTGCAATATGGCTACGCATACCTAATTCTGCATAGGTAGGGTTAAACTTAATGCCTGAAAGGCCTTGTTTAAGGGCAGCTGTAACAGCCTCTGTTGTTGACCCTAAACAAGAAGTGATACCCATACCTGAAACAACGATTCTTCTCATGAATGATCCTTTTACTGATACTCAATGATTAAACTGGAATTATACGATGGAATCATTATTGCCTGAAATTAAAACGTTTTAAAAAGTGTGAGGTTTCAATAAGCGGTTATTTCTTAAATAGGCCGACACGAAGATCTTTTGCGGTGTAAATGACCTTGCCATCGACTTCCATGGTAGCATCGGCGATACCCATTACTAGTTTTCGCTCAATGAGTCGGCTTAAATGAATTTTATAGCTGACGAGTTTGGCCTCGGGTGTTACTTGGCCGGTGAATTTGACTTCGCCACAGCCGAGTGCGCGTCCTTGTCCTTCATTGCCCTTCCAGCCTAAAAAGAAGCCAATTAGTTGCCAAAGAGCATCAAGGCCAAGGCATCCGGGCATCACTGGATCACCAGGGAAGTGGCAATCAAAAAACCAAAGCTTTGGGTGAATGTCAAGTTCAGCCTCGATATAACCTTTATTAAAATCGCCTTCTTTATCCTTAATCTTGGTTATGCGATCTAACATGAGCATATTATCGATCGGCAATTGCGCATTGCCAGGACCGAAAATGTGACCATGGCCACAGGCAATTAATTCTTCTTTAGAGAAAGAATTTTGAGTGATTGTCATGTTTCGTGGCCTAATAAGGTTATAATAAGATAGAAAGCCAAGGCTGACTATTGCTAAGCGTTGACTGGTGCGTCATTTTATCGATTATCATGGTTAAGTCCAGTAGCAATAGTTTAATGTGACGTTTCAAGCTAGAAAGCTAAATTATCAACTTGGAGCCTCTTTAGACGTTGCCTAATCACGGTACATTTTAATATACAGTTAGAAGGATAGTTATGATTTTTCCTGTCATCTTATGCGGTGGTTCAGGCAGTCGATTATGGCCTTTATCAAGGGCATCGTACCCGAAGCAGTTTATTGATGTTTTAGCTGACGGCTATTCAATGCTGCAGTCGACAGCGTTACGATTAAAAAGTCTCAATAATGTGGCTGCTCCCCTTGCAATTTGCAATCATGAAAATCGTTTTTTTGTGGCTGAGCAATTTCAGCAGTTAGGTGTTCAGCCTGCAAATATCATTCTTGAGCCTGTGGCAAGAAACACAGCCCCAGCGGTAGCCATTGCTGCATTCTCGGCATTAGAAATGAACCCAGATTCCTTACTGCTTGTTTTGCCTGCTGATCATAATATTAAAAATGAACAGGCCTTTTCTATTGCGGTGAGTCAGGCTACACATGCGGCAGAACAAGGTTATTTGGTTTCTTTTGGTATTGTTCCCGATGCTGCAGAAACAGGTTATGGCTATATAGAGCGAGGAGAGCCTCTATTAATAAATAATACCCAGCGTTCTATTTTTTCGATAAAGCGGTTTGTTGAAAAGCCAAATAAGCAAACAGCCGAAAGCTATATTGCTGATGAAAATTTCAGCTGGAACAGTGGTATGTTTCTTTTTCGCGCCGATCAATTTCTGTTTGAGTTAGGTGCATATGCGCCAGAAATTTATCAGGCCAGTCAGCAAGCATTTAAGCAGGCATATCGCGATCTTGATTTTATCCGCGTTGATGAAGAATGTTTTGCAGCTTGCCCCAGTGACTCCATTGATTATGCTGTTATGGAACATACTGCTAAAGGCGCCATGGTACCTTTGGCTGCTGATTGGAGCGACGTGGGTTCTTGGCAAGCAATATGGGATATTTCCGATAAAGATGAGCAAGGCAATGTGGCTATTGGCGATGTCCTTATTCAGGACAGCGTTAATAGTTTGGTGTTGAGCGATCATCGTCTAGTCACGACGTTAGGGTTATCAAATACAGTCGTTGTCGAAACCAGTGATGCGGTTTTGGTGGCGAATAAAAATGCAATTCAAGACGTTAAAAAAATTGTTACTGCCTTGCAGCTGAGCCATCGTAGCGAAGGGTCGGCGCATCAGTTAGTGTTTCGACCCTGGGGTAGTTATGAAACCATTTGTCAGGGTGAGCGATTTCAAGTTAAAAGAATTGTTGTGCATTGCGGACAAAAACTCTCGCTGCAAATGCACCATCACAGGGCAGAGCATTGGGTGGTCGTCTCTGGTGAGGCGCAAGTCACCTGCGGCGACGAGGTCTTCACTTTAATTGAAAACCAATCAACCTATATTCCACTTGGACAAAAGCATCGATTGGAGAATGTCGGTTCTATACCGTTAACATTAATTGAAATTCAGTCTGGCGCTTACCTTGGTGAAGATGATATTGTGCGCTTTGATGATGATTATGGTCGTCATGTCTAAACTATGATTGTCTGATTAGATAAAAAAACTGCTATTTTAATATTTATATAGGGCTTAGAGCAAAGATGATAAAAAAGTGTTTGTTTCCAGTGGCGGGCTACGGCACCCGTTTTTTACCGGCGACTAAGGCCATGCCTAAAGAGATGTTGCCGATTGTCAATAAGCCTTTGGTTCACTACGGTGTTGAAGAGGCGTTAGATGCGGGTTTATTTGAAATTGGCTTTGTTACCGGCAGAAATAAGCGCGCGATAAATGATTATTTTGATACTAACTATGAGTTAGAGAATGAGATATCTGGTAGCGGTAAAGAGGCGCTGTTGAGCGATATTCGTGATGTGATTGATCGAGGTACTTTTTCAACTACGCGACAAAGTGAAATGTTGGGTTTGGGGCATGCTATTCTCACAGGTGAGACATTAATAGGTGATGAACCTTTTGGCGTTGTGTTAGCTGATGATCTTTGTTTTGGTCAGGAGAATGACGGTGTTTTGAGGCAGATGGTTGAAATGTATCAACAGTTTCGATGCACTATCGTTGCCATTGAAGAGGTTCCTGTTGATCAGGTAGAAAAATTTGGCATCATTAAGGGTGACATGATTCGAGACGATTTATATCGGGTAACCGATATGGTGGAAAAACCTAAACCTGAAGATGCGCCAACTAATTTAGCGATAATTGGTCGTTATATTTTAACGCCGGATATTTTTGATATTATTCGAGATACCCCGCCAGGAAAGAATGGCGAGGTTCAAATCACTGATGCTTTGTTACAGCAGGCAAAAAAAGGCTGTGTGATGGCGTATAAATTTAAGGGTAGGCGTTTTGACTGCGGCAGCATAGATGGCTTTATCGATGCAACCAATTATTGCTATAACCATGTTTATAAAAAATAGGTTTGATAGGAGGTAAGAAAATTTCAAATTACAGTTGTTTCAAATCTTATGATATTCGCGGTCGTATTCCTGATCAATTAAATGAAGAGATTGCCTATCGAATTGGTAGAGCTTTTGCCCAATACCTAGATGCTAAGCGTATTTGTCTTGGCCATGATATTCGCTTGTCCAGCCCTGCATTTTCTCAGGCTGTTGCTCGAGGCATTAATGATGCTGGTGCAGAAGTATTAGATATTGGTATGTCGGGAACAGAAGAAATGTATTTTGCCACCTTTAATAATGATGTTGATGGCGGGGTAGTTGTAACGGCCAGTCATAACCCGATTGATTATAACGGTATGAAATTAGTGAAACGTGGCAGTCAGCCCATTAGTGGCGACACAGGCCTGCTGGATATTAAGGCTTTAGCGGAATTGGGGGATTTTAAGCGCTCTAATTCTGCTGCTGGCATTACTCCGTTAGAGAGCCGGCCGGCTTATTTAGCGCATTTATTAAGTTATATTGATGTTGACGCTTTGGCGGGGCTCAAAATTGTCTGTAATGCCGGTAATGGCGGTGCGGGCTTAGTGATTGATGCACTCGAGCCATTACTGCCCATTGAATTTACTAAGGTATTTCATCAGCCTGATGGTAATTTTCCGAATGGCATTCCTAATCCACTGCTGTTTGAAAATCGACAGCCAACCATTGATGCTGTTATTACGGCCAATGCTGATTTTGGCATTGCTTGGGACGGCGATTTTGATCGATGTTTTTTCTTTGATGAAAAGGGCCAGTTTATTGAAGGCTACTATATCGTTGGATTGTTAGCGGAGGCATTTTTACAAAAAACGCCAGGCCAAGCGGTGGTGCATGACCCGCGACTCACTTGGAATACCTGTGACA
>CENX01175313.1_pt1 | contig 10137 bp, 10 predicted proteins | sample 361321 | NCBI WGS metagenome assembly CENX01 (sample SAMEA2619678, study PRJEB7988) | marine metagenome | isolation source: saline water (ENVO:00002010), including | reverse complement strand
CCTGCGTGACAGGCAGGCGTGAACTCCAGACTTCACCACGCCCCCAAGTATTCAAAGTATAATTATAAATATTAATTATGTATTTTCTTTTTTTGACAGATTAAAAAATTAAACAACAATATATAAAAATTTGTTTATATAACAAAATATTTAATTACAATTATGTCAAATAATGAAAATATACAATTTATCAAAATACTTCTTAAGATTCTTAGTTTTACAGACAACTATTACTGCTATAACCATTTGGTATTTTGATAATTATTTAATTGGTGATTATGCTGATGGATTTGTAAAAATTAAGGATAACCTTTTTGAAGATCGTAATAGGTTCTATCCTTTTGTAACAAACGATTTAATAAAAATTGATATATATTTAGCATTCTTCGTTTTTATATTTTTAATTATTCTCTATTTATCAAAGTATTATTCATATGTAAATGATTTATCGTTTACGGTTAATAAAAATATTTTAGATGATTATATTCCAATTTATTTGATATGGACTGCAAGTTTTCTAAGTTTTCTTCAACTATTCAGATTTGATGAAGTATCGAGATTTCACACTATTGTGTTAACTTTTATTGTTCCATTTATATTGGTAATCTTTAGAAACAGCGAGTTTGTTTCAAGTATTCTTGGGAGAAATCCTACAAAGGAAAATTTTATATGCTTTAATCTAAAGACTGATTCAGTTTTTAGAGAATTAAGAATTCTAACTTTCAGAAATGAGCTAGCGAATTTTACAAGTGAAATTGAAGACTTTAGTTTTTATAAAAATACCATCGAAGGCTTTAATAAGGAAAACGAAATTAACATCTTGGTATTTGATTTTTCTGATTTAGAATTCATACCTGATGATTTTATAAAATATTTAATTAATTTGAATAAGAAAATCTTAATTATTTCGAACCCTCAATTAACTTTTAGTACAAATTTAGTTTTTAGAACAAAGCGTATTTCAAATAAAAGTATTTTTTACTTAAATAATGACATCCAGTATGGATCTAATTATATTGCAAAAAGACTTCTGGATATTTTCTGCTTGATATTCTTCTCAATTATCTATTTACCAATTGCTATAGTTGCTTATTTTTATATTGCTATTTCTGATGGTAGGCCAGCATTAATCAAGCAGACTAGAGTTGGCTTGCACGGAAAAAATTTCAAAATGTATAAATTTAGAACTATGAAGACTGATTCTCACCTTGAAAGAAAAGGACTTGAGGAACTAAATACTAATACTGGTCCACTTTTTAAAATTAAAAATGATCCAAGAATATTTAAAGGTGGTAATTTTTTAAGAAAATATAGCATTGATGAGATACCACAGCTATTAAATGTGTTAAAAGGAGAGATGTCAGTGGTGGGGCCTAGGCCTCTTTTTCCAGAAGATAATAAGCATTATGATGAAAATTACATCAGAAGACTAAACGTAATGCCAGGAATAACTGGTTTACTCCAGATTAATGAACGTAATACAGGTGATTTTAAAATATGGTTTAAATATGATTTAGAATATATTGAAAATTGGAATTTGTTTTTAGACTTAAAAATTATATTATTGACTCCAATTTCTATATTTAAATCAAAGGCAAGTGGAATTTAGCTTTTAGTGGGTCGGGTGGGAATCGAACCCACGACCTTGAGCTTAAAAGGCTCCTGCTCTGCCGATTGAGCTACCGACCCAGTTAATCAATAACAAGCAACATTATAAACATTTCATTTCTATATAAGGAATGTAAAGCTTATTCTTCCTCTGTAGAAATAAAATCTGTTTGTGTAGAAAACTTATTTTTTGTTTCACTTATTAAACTTTTGAGTTCCGTATTTATATTGCTAACAATCTCTTTTGTTTCTTTTTTTATCACTTCATCTGTTACGGTAGATTCGACTGTTTGAATTATATTATTAATTAATTGAGAAGTATTTTCAATTGTATTTTTAAAGGTATCCTTTAAATCTTCAACTAAATCTTCTTCGTCAATACGAGATTTAATTTTTTTTGCAACATTTGAAATATCATTTGATATTTCAGCCCATTTTTGTTCATCATTCATATTGCTTATTATATTGCTTAGTAGTTTGCTTTGTCACTAAATCTCAAGTTAGGAGATTTGGTTATTCTTTGCTTTGCCCAACGAGCAGGAGCGATAAGTCGAAAAAATGGGGGCAAAAAAGGTCTTGTAATTTTAAGTAATAAAAGATTGAAGTTAACTAAGACATTTTTGTATTTTGAACTTCTAATTCCATAAATTTCTTTAAATTCTTTTGGTAAGGTATTAAATGCTGTAAACGCAATAAAAGGCCAAATTGGTTTGATATGTTTGGGTACTGGTCCTCCTCCAATAATTTCATAAACATCCATTGCAACATCTGTCTTTACTAAATAATTATTTTCTTGTGATTTTTCAGTTACCCACTGTTTCAATTCATCATGAGTTTTTGGAATTTGATTTCTGTCAACTAAAACTAATTCGGCTGCGAAGCAATTTTCTTCATGGTATTTATTTTTTTCTCTTTCTGTTAACTTTCCTACTGTTTTTTCATAAAAATAAATTGATGAGATCTGCAAACATGCATGCACCCACAAAAGTTGCTCATGATCTAAGGCATCATAGTATCCACCAGTTATTTCATCTTCTCCTTTAATTACCTCATGTAACTTATTAATTCTGTGAGCGCTTTCATCAGCTTCAGCTTTGGTTCCAAATGTTACGGAATTTTGAAGTGAAAGTGTTCTGATTAATCTTTTCCAAGGATCTCTTTGATAAAAGGAAGTCTGCCTTGCTCCTGCTGCAATTAAAGGGTGGGCTGCATGCATTAAAAGAGCTCTTGCCCCACCAAATAATACTGTGATCTCTTTATTTACTTTCCACATCATAGATTTAGGGCCAAAATATCCAGGGTCTCCGCGCATATTTATATTTTAAACTGTTTAAAAGGTATAGCTAATTGAGTAAGTATGAATATAATTGGATTTCATATGAAAAGACAAATTGAATTAATTTGTGGTGCTTCAGAGTCAACTCCTGACTTTGAAGCAATTGATAACAGTTCGAATTTTATTTTTACTCCAGATCCTAATTTTACTCCAATAAGACTCTTTGACTTAGATGGTAATGTAGTCTTTCTTAATTCGTGGATTGAATGTGCTTATTACGTAAGAGGTGGTTGGACTGATAATATATCAGATTTTTTTAATGGTGAGAAATTTTTATTTTTTTTAATGGCTGGACTGTTTGTTGCTTTTAATTTATTCAAAGACAAGGTGTTCTCTCGTTGAATAAATTAAATGGCATTAATATATTTTGGAAAATTTTAATAATATTTGTAGCTTTAATCTTGATATTTGGATATTTTAGTAATAGTGAATTAGAACCATACGCTTCAAAATCAGTTGATGGTTTTTCAGATTGGCTTAATTACTACCGTGAACTCAAATGCGAATTCTCTTTGTTTGAAATCACAAAGTCATATATATTTGAACATGAAATTACACTTAGAAATGAACCAAGTGGTGATATAGAGTGTTTTGGAAAAAATTTTTATATTGACTATATACGTGAACAAAAAGTAGAAGATGGCTTTGATAAATTTTCACCTAGCAAAGTTATTTTAAGAATCTCAACAAACTTACATTTAGACTTAATTTTCCAATCAGCAATTTGGTTAATTGTTTTTTCATTTATACCAAAAAACAAATCAAATGAATTTAAGATAAACAGATGGACAATCTTTTTGTCTTTAGCTTTGCTGTATTTACATACATATGGCGAAAAAGAATTTTATAAAACCTTAAGCCGTGATTTTTCTCATTTATTCTTTTTTAGAGAATATAACAACTCATTAGTATTCAGTAATTACTACCTTTACACATATTTACTTTCAATCTTCATAATGTTTTATTTTTTAAAAAATATTCTTGAATCTAGAGCTTATAATTTAGTAAATTATTTCCCATATTTATTTTTATTTTACGGTACTTTTGCTTCTCTAAATTTAAACTTCTTTGTAATTGTATTAAGTTTTTTAGGTATTAATAAACTTTTGGTAAGTAAGCCTAACTTTAAGTTTTCTATTTTTTATTTATTCTTTTTTATAATTTGGATGTTTAATTTGGAAAATATCGATTCAAATTTTGATGTTGATAAAATTAGAGGGTTTGCAAATACATCACAAACTTATTTTTCTTTAATATTCTGGAGTTTAGTTTTTTATCTTGTTGCAATAGGTACGTATTATCTTGTTGAAATTTCTATAGATAGTATTGATCTTAAATTGATAACAAATAATTTATTGATTACTTCATCTTTTTTAATTTTTTTTGGAATCTTATCTTCTCTAAATCAAGTATTTAATTTTTTAAGTTTCTATGTCTTCGGTTTAAACAAAACTGGAATGAACTCAATTACAGGAGTTGAAGGAAATGCTTGGAGAGGATTAGCTCCGAGCGCAGAAGGCATTGGTGAGTTTTATGCTTTTGTTATCTTGTTTTCAGTTATTTCGTTTATAGTTTCTAATTTTGATTTTAAAACTCACCATTACATAATGATTTTTATAACTCTATATGGCCTTTATAGGGCCAACAATGCTGCTGCAATAATTTCATTAACAATTCTTTTGATTATTACGATTATTCACAAAAATATATTAGATAAGAAGCTAAAAACACTGGTTTATTTAATATTAATTGCAATATTGTTAATAGGAGCTTATTCCTTACTTAATAATTATTCTTTTGAGTTTCTTAGTGGAGCTATTATGTATGAATCAGTACAAGCTTCCAATATTGAGTATGAATTTAATCTAAATCAATATAACCTATCAGCCGCAGAAGAAGCAAACTATGCTTTTCTGTTAAACTTGCCAAAAGATCAAACAAACTTTTCTTCCTCTTTACAGTATTTGCTAAATTCTTATACATATGGAAATAAGATTCAAAATATACCTAGCGTTCTTTCATCAATAAGTGCCGCATCTTACTTTATTAATCGATCAGAAAAGTGGGGTATTTTTATTTCAAAATATAATCCTGATGTATATGAATTGCTTTTTGGTTATGGACCTAATCAATTCCCTGAATATTTTTTAGGACACAACAACATTTACCAAGATGGCCTTATTCTTCCACATTCTTCTATTCTCAGCTATTTATTATTCTTTGGAATAATAGGCTTAGGAGTTTTGTTTGTAGTGGTTGGTAAATTTATTTTAGTTAACAAAGATAATTTTTATGGAATTATACTTTTAATGTTTTTTTTAATAAATTTTATTAAAAGTGATTCACTTATATATTTTCCAAACCTTGTTTTAATTTCTATTTTATTTAATTTAATTAGATTCAGATTAATTTCTAAGGACTGAAGATATGAATAAAAATCTTCATTATATTACCTTTCAATCATTTCCAATGTTTAGTGCAAATACAATAGTCACAATGAAAATGTTGAAATATTTTAAAAAAAAGGAGTACGATGTTTCTCTAATTTTTCCTGGAAGAAATAAAGTTAAATCCTCAGAGGAAGAAATTCTAAAATTTTATGGAGTATCCGAGAAAATTAATATAAACAGAACAAATTACTTACTTCCTTTTGGAAAAATTAATTTTTTTAATAAATCTAGTTTTAGAATAAGTCATTTTTTATGGTCAGTTTTCATTTGGTTAAAATATAAATTTAATAATGTAGATTACAAAAATACTATTTTGCTTACAAGGTCAAGCTGGGTGCTTTATTTTTTTTCATTTAGTAAATATAAAATAGTTTTTGAATGTCATAAATTTTCAAAGCTAACTAAATACATTCTAAAACTTTTAAGGAAAAAGTATAATTGCGGTTACACTTTTTCAAATGAATTATTAAAAAATTGTTTTGAACTGAGCAAGATACAAGAAAATAATACAATAATTGCTCCGTCAGCTTATGATGAGGACGAATTTAATAAAAAGGAACATATCAAAAATGAGAATGAAGTTATATTTGTTGGAAGATTTACACGATTTAATAAAGACAGAAACTTAGATTTTCTCATCGAAGCTTTTAGCAAAAAAGAACTCCAGACTTATAAACTTAAATTAATTGGTGGTCCAAAAAAAATAGCTGAGCAGTTGAGAAGTACAATAGAAGAAAAAAATGTAAACAACATTACTGTATTAGATTATATGCCACAAGCTCAGTTGATTCAAACACTATCAAAAAGTGAAATCGGTATTTTAATTAATTCAGCAGGAGACAGACACTCAAGAATGCATACATCACCCGTTAAATATTTTGAATATATAAGGGCTGGTCTTAAAGTTTTGGCAATTGACTTTGAATCACATAGAGCTTTACCTTACTCTAAACAAATTTTTTATTTTGATGAAGGAAATTTAACCAGTTTTATAAATGGATTGTCAACATTAAGTAAAAAAAATTCAATGAAATATTCAAATATCAACAAATATTCGTATGACAGCAAAGTTAATTCAATAGATAATTTATTTGCACGCCTGGAGGGACTCGAACCCCCAACCCTCTGATCCGAAGTCAGATGCTCTATCCAGTTGAGCCACAGGCGCAAGATTTTCTTCTAATCTAAACTTAATACTTATATAATAGTTAAAATAATGAAAACTACTAAGGTACTTCAGACATACATTAGCGAGACAGATATAAGTGAAGTCTCAGATAAGTTGAATACTTCAACTGGAATTCAAGTAGCTATATGTAATGCAAACACTTTGGTTAGAAGCTCCAGAGACTCGGAAATTAGAAATTTAATCAATAACTTTACAATCAAGACGCCTGACGGATTTCCAGTGGCAAAAGCTCTTTCCTTCTTAACTAAAGAAAAATTTTCAAGAGTTGATGGCTACAAAGTATTTCTACAAACAATTGAAGACGGTCTAGATAAAGAAAAAAAACATTATTTCTTTGGGAATAGTGAAGCAATAACTTCATTGATGATTGGTAAATTAAACAATCTCTATCCAGAGATAAAAATAACTGGTTACCTTTGTCCAGAGTTTATAAGTAGTGATGAACTTGTTGCAAAATACAAAGATGAGATTGAGGCTATTGATGCAGATATTGTGTGGGTTTCACTTGGATTTCCAAAACAAGAAATATTCATCAATAATATATGCAATGAAGTTGAAACCTCTGCCAACTTTGTTGGAGTTGGAGCAGTCTTTGAATGGGTTGCCGGCACAAAAAAGAAAGCGCCTGAGTGGTTAGCCAACCTAGGATTAGAGTGGTTGTTGAGATTAACCCAGGATCCAAGAAGACTGTATAAAAGATACTTAGTAGACAATACATTCTTTATACTTTACTTTTTGAGACAAGTGTTCTTTCGTAGATAAACAGTAAAATAAAGATTAGAAAATTAAGCTAAATGAACAATGTTTTTAATAATTTAACTGACTCTCTATCCGCAGAGTTTAAAAATTTTGACTTAGATGAAGTCGTACATTTTAGTCTTTCAAAACTAACTGATTATGACTTGCAAATTAATAATTTAGTTAAATACAATAAAGCAAGATACTTCAATGAATTACAAGAAAATATAATAAAAAAAATTAATTCATCAGAAATTTTTCAAACTGTTGATGAATCTAACCTAGGGTTTCTTAATTTAAGTCTTAATCATAATTTTCTTATGAAACAAATAACTAATACTCAAAATGATTTTAAACACAATAAAAGTCATAAAATAATTTTTGACTATGGTGGTCCCAACATAGGTAAGCCCCTACATGTAGGACATATGCGCACTCTAAATATAGGTCGAAGTTTATATAATATTCACTCATTTATTGGAAACGAAGTAATAAGTGATATTCACCTTGGAGATTGGGGGATGCCAATAGCTCAGATAATTACATACTTAGAAAGTAAAAATATAGATATAAAAATTTTAGATTCAAGTCAACTAGAAATAATTTATCCAAAAGCAAGTGAGATGTATAAAAATAATTTAGAATTCAGGGATCGTGCACAAGTAATAAATAAACTTTTAAATAATAATGATAAAAATCTTTTACAAATATGGGAATCAATTAAGAAAATTTCTATTGCAAGCCTTGAGGAAAATTTTAAAATACTGAATCATAATTTTGATTACTGGCTTGGTGAAAGTGATGTTAATGATTTAATACCAGGTATGATTGAAGATCTAATTAAAAATAATAAAGTTGTAGATGACGAAGGTGCGTTAATAAGTGTTGAAGATACAGACCCAAAAATTTTAATAACAAAATCAGACGGCTCATATTTATATATAACGACTGATCTTGCAACTATTTTGTATAGGCAAAATAATATAGGTTATCATAAAACACTATATATTGTTGATAATCGTCAATCACTCCACTTTAAACAACTGTTTAGCTCACTAAAATTTTTTAACTTTAATGACTTAGATCATGAACATATAGCATATGGAACATTAAACGATAGTAAAGGGAATCCTTTTAAAACTAGGGATGGGGGGACAAAGCCTCTTCGTGAACTATTTAATGAAACCTATATATATATCGAAAAAATAAACAATTCTTTAGACCATTCAACTATTTCTAAATTGACTAATTCTGTTTTAACATATAGCGACCTAATCACCAATAGAAAAACTGATTATAAATTTGATCTAGAAAAATTTACAAATGTTAATGGAAAAACAGGTATTTATGTACAGTATTCACAGGTAAGAGCTAGAAAATTGTTGGGGAATAGTGAGAGTCAAAATAGTGAGGTGACTGAATTAATTTTAAATGACACGGACAAACAACTTCTTTCAAGACTATTCCTTTTTGGATACTTTTTGGAACAATCCGCATCTCTTAATGAACCTCACCATCTTGCCAACTATTTATATGAAATCTCAAATTTGTTTAATCAATTTTATGAAAATGAAAAAATATCAGACATAAACGATCCTCAACACGTTTCCTCAAAGCTGTTTATTACTAATTTATTTTTAACGACAAGCAATAGTGTTATGTCATGCCTGGGAATTACCCCTGTAGATAAAATGTAATTACAGAAATACTTGAGTAGAAAGTATCCAAATAATTAATATCAAACTATAAGAGTGTTTATTTACTAGATTTAAATTTTTTCCAAAATTATGAAAAATAAATAAGACCAATGGTACTGTAATAAATCCTGAAAATGATACTGCCCTAGCTACTGTTAGGTATTCATTAATAAATACATTTTGATTTCTAAGTAATATTTGTAAAGCTACCAAAAAGAACAGAGAAACGAATATTACAGAAATTATGTTTGTTAGTAAATTTTTAAATGATCTGTTCTCTATGAAGTATTCATTTAAAAATTCAACTGGAATAAATAAAATAAAAAGTGAAATAAAAAATGTAATTAGTGACCAAAAAAGGCCTTGACCACTCCAGCTTATAATCGCTTGAGAAACAAATCCAGAAGACTCTAGAAATAAATAAACAGAAAACCCTAATAAAGATGTTCCTAACACAAAGCAATATAAGCCAATTACAGAGAAAACCTGACTTCGATTAAAAGATATATTGTTTTTACTCAGTTTACTAACTTCGTATTGCATAAAGACATATTAACTGTTTTTGTATTAAAATATTATTTAAATATGGAATTAATAGACACACCTAACCCAAATGCTAAAAAAATTCTAGTAGATCATGAATATGAGATTGCGATATATATAAATAAAGAAAACACGGAAGATGTAGGGATAGGTAAGTTATTAATTGAAATTAATGGAATTGACTCTGTTTTTACAGGCCCTGGCTTCTTAACAATAACCAAAGAAGGGGATGCAAGTTGGGACACTATTAATAACGATATATTAAATAAGTTTGATACAATATAGCTATGGAAACCTTTAATTCAGACCCAAAACCGGGAAGAATTGTACTGCCTCTGGTATTAATTGGGATGATTGCTACAACTTATACTTTCATTAATAGAGTAGCAACAAATAATAATCTAGAAATTGTTGCTGAAGAAACACCTGTTGAAACAATCTCAGATGAAACTGTTGTTGAAGATACTTCTACAACAACTACAACTACAACACTTCCTGACAACTATGTTGCATATCTTGAAGAAATTACTGCGGAAAAAATTCAGGCTACTGAATTAGGTAAAGATGTACTCGAAG
>CENX01033488.1_pt1 | contig 10150 bp, 11 predicted proteins | sample 361321 | NCBI WGS metagenome assembly CENX01 (sample SAMEA2619678, study PRJEB7988) | marine metagenome | isolation source: saline water (ENVO:00002010), including | reverse complement strand
AGAAAAAAAAAATAGGGCGAAAATTCGCCCTATTTTTTATAAAAGAATGTTAAAGAACTGAACTACTCAGGATCTTTATCATCTACTTTATCAGCTTTTCCTCCAAAGAGTCTTGCAAAGAAACCTCTTTTCTTAGGGGCTGCAGCTGTAGAAGATTTAGCTGTAGCCATTTCAGCGGGTGGAGACATGTTGGCGGCACCAGGGGCAGACATAGTTGCTGCAGATCCAGGACCAGCTACAGTTCCAGCTGTTGGAGCACCGGTCTTACCACTAGGGGCAACAGTCTCAGACTCAGGACCGGTTTTATCAAACTGGTTACCCATTTCATCTGTTTGCTGAGCAAAAGCAAATGATCCTGAAACCATGACTGATAAAGCAATTAATTTTAGATTACGATTCATTCTAATCTCCTTAAATTATTAGGTTCGACTTTTCTAAGTCTAAAATAAATTATAAAAATAAAAAGCATGTTGCAATAATATTATTTCTATTGTGAGATACGTCACACCTTTACCTTTTTGGCTTAGAATCTGACTTTTTATTTGATTCTTTCTCTTTGTTAAACATGTTAACAAAAATACTTTTTTTAAAGTCACTATTTGATCTAATACTATGATCAATTGAGACCTTTTTGATAAAATTTGAAAATTTTTCAATGGTTGAAGTTTTATGTTTAGAGTTGGTCATAGGAGTAAAATATAAAATTATCTAATTACAGCTATCTTTTTAACAGATGTGCCAAATTTTGACTCAAAAGAGATAAAGTAAATCCCTGAACTAACCATTGTACCATTATCATCTTTTCCGTTCCAATTAAAAGTGTATTTGCCTGGTTGATATTCACTTGATGAGATATTTTTTACAGACAGTCCAATGGCATTATAAATAAAAATATTTAGCTTGGTAGCTTCAGGTAATTGAAAATCTATCTTTGTAGTTCCATTTGTTGGGTTAAATGGATTTTCATATGCATTTGATATATCGTACAACGCTTTTTCTACAATTACTGTGAATGTCTGAATTGCGCTAATTTGACCATCTGAAACCAAGACTCTAAATTTAAACTGTCCATCAAATTCTATCTTAGGCTGAAATACAAATTTACCAGATGACTCATCTATTTCTGCTATGTCACCAGATTCAATAATGCTATATTTTAATTGACCATTGTCAGGGTCAGTAGCCTTGAAGTCTATCTCTAATTTCTCAACTGATATGATTTTGTAATAAGGATCTACCGTATTTACAAATGTTGGAGCTTGATTCGGGTTGGGTGATAGAGTTTCTACCCATAATTTTTTTGCATTATCAGCATTTTCCAAAAATTCTTCTGAGCTATTGCCTCCCACTATAGCAAAAGCAACTTCGGCAGTATCACCTTTATTTATAAACAACGGTCCGACAGAAGAAATTGTAGAAACATCTGTACCATTTAGTGAACCAGTACGAAGACCACCAGACATAAATTGAAATTTTTCAGCATTCGTAAAACCATCTCCTGAGTCACCGCCATAGATATCTATTGGGTTATCAATTGATCTATAATTCATGGCATTTTGTCCATAATTATCACTTAAGATCATAACGCCAATAAGCTCAGTTGGGTTAGTTTGGTTATTTGATGCATAGCCCATTAATCTATCTGAATCAAAGCCAGCATAGTCAGTAGCATCATCGTTGAGATCCCAATCAAAGAAAAGGCCGGTGTATATATCTGATAAAAAATCGTTTTCCGAAGAGGAAATTTTATATTTAAAGATAACAAAATCATCATTTATTTTGTTTGAGTCTGCATAGGTGTACTGAGTCACATTGACTTTATTACCATTCAAAGCAGATTTATCAGTGATAGAGCTTATTCCAATTTCTTTTACAGATTGATCTTTTCCATAAAAAATTTGCATTCTTGTATTTTCTTGAACTGAGAAGTCCGCCTTTCTACTTCCTCCATCAGACCTTAATCTATCAGAAACTTTTGTTGGCGATGATGCTATTATAAGCCCTCCCTCGAATAAAAAATTCTTACCGTTGTAAATAAAGCCTTGCCCGTATGATCCAGAAAACTCTGTAAATCCTATATTGCCAGTTTCGGTTATACTGACTTGAGTTTTACCGGTGTTGTGATTCAAGATAGGAGGTGGATTTACCATTATCTCTTTGACAAACCTATCATTGTATTCATCTGCTTGGATAGAGAAAAGCAAAAGCGCTTCCTGGTTAGGTCCCAATGAATTAGGAATAAAAGAAAAAGTATGAGTTATAGTGTCATTTTTAAGAATTGAGCTTTTGCTATAATCACCTGATGAAATAGCAATATTTTCGTTGTCAGACGATAGGCTAATCACAACATTTTTTGCATCATTTAAATAGTTAACAAAACTGACTTCAGCAAAGACAGTTTCTCCATTAGAGAATAGATCATCCCCATTATCGTAAAGACGAACATTTTGAATTTGCATGCTGGGCGAAGTGGTCTCACTAACCGCAAGCAAAGCATTGATACGACCTTTGCCTAGCTTACCGCTCCATTGACCAGTTCCTGTTAGAGGAGTGGTCGAAATTCTCAATTTTGCTTGTAATTCAGCAGGTGTATAATTTGGGAATTTAGTTTTTGTTAGTGCGGCAATGCCTGCTGCGATGGGTGAGCCAAAAGATGTGCCCCAACTAGATGTGTAGGCATTGCCTAAGGTACCAGTTCTTACAGCGGTAGATGGTGAGTAAACATCTACAGATATGCCATACGCTGTTGAAGAGTAAACTAGATTAGGCTCAGGACCTTCAACGCCACCAACAGATAGGACTTCTCGTACTGCTGCAGGTAAATGCAAGGTATAATCACTATCTAATCCACTATTTCCAGCTGAGGATACAATCAAAGTACCTAAACTAGTTGCATATCCGTATACATCCTCACTAAACGCATATGCGGCATCCTGCTCAGGGATCGTAATACCTTCATAAACACTTCCATAGCTAGCATTGATGATATCTGCCCCATTTTCAGCAGCGTAAATAACACCTTCGCCTGTATAGCAAATGTATTCACTATCTTCACATTTTGCAGTTATTGCCATAATTTTTGCATTCCAAGCCGCACCCGCAATTCCAATAGCATTATTCGTAGAGGCAGAAGCTGTGGTAGCAGTAGTAGTGCCATGGCTCACTCCATTGAGTTTTGGATTGTTAGAGTTGTCAGTAAAATTCCAACCTCGTACGTCATCAATAAACCCATTATTATCATCATCTATGCCATTATCAGCAATCTCTTTAGGATTATTCCAAATGTTATCAATAAGATCCTCGTGTGTCCAATCAACCGCATCATCAACAACTGCAATTACTACACTCCCCTCCTCAGCTTTTACGATATCCCATGCTTCGGGAAAATTCAAAGCATTCATGTAGGATGCTTGATCATTCCAAAGTGCATCGTTGGGCACTTCGTTAGTCTTAAAAATAGGTTGAATAAGAACATATTCTACCAGCGGATCTTTTCTTAACATGGAAACTAATTCGGTATTGGATATAGAAGAAGAATTCTTAAAATAGTGAATTCTATTAATTCCAAATTTGAGTTTAGATTGATTGATAATTTTTTGATCAGCAATAGGTCTATCATATTTAAGTGAGCTAAAAGCAGCGCTTCTTTGTGAAGGGTTCGGTAATACATTTTGACTAAGGGCAGTTTGAGGAATTGAGGATTTAAATTTAATTATTATTGGTCTTGATGAAGATTCACTAATGTTTGATTCAGCATATATGTATTCTGCAAATACAAAAGTAATTAGTGTAAAATATATAAATTTTAAGAGTTTCATATTGCTCAATCTATTTATTTACAATAAACTAATTGTGCCCGGAGCCGGACTTGAACCGGCACGGCTTATACAGCCATTGGATTTTAAGTCCAACGTGTCTACCAATTCCACCACCCGGGCACTAGTTGAGGCGTCGGCCGGATTCGAACCGGCGAATAGCGGTTTTGCAAACCGATCCCTTAGACCACTTGGGTACGACGCCAAATTATTAAAAATTATCTAAAATAAGGTAATTAAATTAGATTTTTTTGCTTGAGAAATCAATCAAGCAAATCTAAATAATAATTCTCTTACTGATTCCATTTTTTCATTCAAATCATTTATTGCCTTGGTTTGAATCCATAGCTGAACAGTAATTGACAAAAAACCGACGATTAACAAAGCATAAATGATCTTTATATGTTTTTCCACAAAGCACTCCTTTTAACATCTAAATATCTTAATTAATTTTACGGATGGAATTAAAGAATTTAAACATATATCAAAGATTGAGAGATTTTTCTGTTCCTAATACAGTACTAGATAGTATTTTTTCCAACGAGGATGAAATTAAAACACTTCAAAGGGCATGGGAAGAGCTGGGAAAGCTTGGACATAGTAGCGATGAAATAGCACAATTGATCGCAAAAACAATTATTGAAGAATTGGATGATGATCTAGTCTGATCGTGGAATTAATCGAGCAAAAAATAATGATATTGAATATATTTTTTCCTCTTGATTTTAATATTGGGATTATATTCTCTATTTGAATAGATAGATAAAGCATCTTTTACAAGTTTTTCACCTTTTAAAATAAATTCAGGGTCAGCATTTTTCTCAATTAAGGATAAATAAAGATCAAGCGCTAAAGATAGCCTTTCAATATCAGCTGATTTTGGCTCATCCAATTGTAAACGAACATCCTCTTTGATGTTTGTGCTCATTAAGAGCGCTGTATTATAGTCAATACTTTTGCTTATTTTGTCTTGACACAAAATTATGGAAATAAAAGAAAACATTAAAATTGCTTTTAGCATTATTAATTTAAAATTAAATACAATAAAATACTCATTGCACAGTAAGCGCAACTAGAGGCTTTACCTGTGAATCTTTTGGATCTCTCAGCGTTCTTCTCAAGTTGATCATTATCGATATTTTTATGAATTTTTTTTGATTCTTCTTTGTATTTACATCGTCTGCTATCGTAATAATATTTTACTTTTTCTACAAAAGACAGGGAGCCAAGACCGTAGGTTTCGGCTTTAATTATTTCGTCTGTTTCGCAAGAGCCGATCCACTCTACACTTTTACCTTCATTGATTTCTAAATCTTCTGGTTCTTCATTTTGAGCATTTGAAGAATCAATTATTAAGAATGAAGCAGCGCAAAGACATTGAAAATAGGAATAGATATTTTGTAATCTCATCTACAGCCCAAAAACTGCATTCAATTGCAAGACGGGTAGCTTGCCAATTTTCATTTTAGGTCCAGTTACATCCTCTCCTTCTAGTTTCCAATTGGTTTCGTTGTAACTAGAAAGATAATATCCTGCTTTTGCCTCAACAGAGATTAAATTGGAAAAATAATACCTGGTACCGATGTGACTTGCAAAACCTATCCAGTTTTTTGTCATTGTCCCCCCAGATTTTAATTTTATAGTTGAGCCATCTTTGTAGCTAGTCAATAACGTATTCAAGTCTTGTACTTCAGATTTAGATGTTAAACTAATAGAGCCTTTATTAAGCATTGGGGCAAGCGTAAAATTTATTTCAATTCTTTCTTTAGCATAATAAAAAGTCTCAAAGCTAATAGATCGATAAGAAATATTTCTAAAATATGTTGAACTGCCTACCTTGCCCATATGTATTGAATGAGATTGGGTATAACCTGCTCGTATATTAGGGTAGATTTGATAACGAATCCCCCAGTTTAGTAGCAAATTATTGCTTAAAAAATTTGATTTGGGAACAGTTGAATTGGAATCTGAATCCATGCCAATAAGATTTGGTGAATAAAAGCCTGACCCCAATTGAATATTAAGCTTAGGCTGAGCATATGCAATGCTTAACAATAAAATTAATACTATTTGTAAATTATATCTCATAATTAAAAGTGATATTCAAAATTACGTAATATTTCATAATCATGAAATGCAACACTAATTTAAATAAATGGTTTAATTTTTATAGTGAAAATCATTATCAAAATTATAGTTTTTCTTATTTTTTGCAAAAATTCTTTTGCTCAGACTGAATCGAATGGCAGCGCTGCTCAAGTAGACACATTAGTTGAGGAAATTGAACTCTTTAGCATTAAGGGTAAAGCAGCTTATGGAAATGGTGTTACTGTTTTCGATGCTGAAGTGACTCTTTTAGATACCAACGAAAAATTATTATTTACAACGCGAAGTTCAAAAAAACTTTTTAACAGATTTGGCGGAGGTAGATTCAAGTTTGAAGATATATTGCCTGGTGAATATATCATTAATGTAGATCTTGGTACACGTGTGGGCATTGTAAAAAGGATTGAATTAAAAAATAAAAACCTAAATGTTGGGACCATAACGAATACAATAGAATTTCCTAAGTATGAAGTTGGAGATTATTCTGACTCAACCAGAATTTATTTAAGCCCCATACCAACTGACCCAATTGAACTTGATTCTATAAATGTTCGTCATATCATGGTCGATCTGGATGGAAGCGCTACTAATGTAATAATAGATTCGGTTTTAAGAGATAGTGCCTTCTTTACACTCTCAGGAGAGCTGACTAGAGATTCTATTCCTCTTGACAGAACCTACATTATTTTTAATGACTACGGTAAGATTTTACATCAAAGTTCATCTATGAAACACAGAATAAAAGAGATTCAAAAGCGAGATGGTTTCATTATCTTTCAAAATAAAGACACATTGCAATTTGATAATGTCTTTTTTGAGGAGTCTTATGATTCACCGCAAGTAGCAACGTTTCACTATAACGATACATCCTACACTACCCAATACCATTCATTTTTTGACATTTATAAAATTAAAACAGGCCCTTCTTACGTTGGCAATTCTGTCGAAAGAGCGTTTAAGACTGGTTATATTTTTTACGGGTCACTTTTGACATGGCAATTATACAGGAAAAGATCATTAAGTGTTTTCACTGATTATCTACCAAGTTTTTCTAATAAATCCACTAAGGGCAAAAACTACTACTCTTTGATCTCTTCTTTTTCATTTTTTACGATTGGTTGGATCACGTACGATTGGTATCGCGACAGACGCTCTAACTACTTTACCCCAACTATAGAAAATTACCCATTTCCACAAAATATGTTTATTTTTTCAATAAATGAATGGCTAAAAAACAATACAAAACCCTATTATACGCCGGTGCTTGAAAGCAAGGTCTATAAATTTTGGAAAGACAGAAAAAAACGTAAAGCTGAAAAGGAAAAAAAGAAAAGAAAGTCTGTCTTTGATTGATAAATGTCTTTATTTAGTAAATTAATAAACATTGCATAAATTACAATCACTATGGAATGGATAAAAAATAACTATTCAATCATTTTAGATGACCCGATCGCAAGAAGCATTATTATTGCATTAAGTTCAGTCCTTATAGCAAAGTTAAGCGATGTGATTTTCATCAGTATTATTAAGAAAATGTCAACCAAGACCAAGTCAGATCTTGATGATAAAATTGTTGATCTTTTACACAAGCCTATCTTTTACTCTATACTTTTTATTGGTTTTTCTACTGCTATAAAAACTGCTGGCCTTCCAGATTATCTTGATTTCGCAATTGTAGGCATATTTAAAACGATCACCATACTGATTTGGCTTTTTCTTTTTTCAAGAATATTTACAATTTCCATGGAATGGGCTTCGTCTAGAACCAGCAATAAATTACTTCAATATAAAACTCTCCCTCTATTCAATAACTTAGGAAAAATTGGAATAGGTCTGTTTGGAATCTATTTTTTATTTCTGAGCTGGAATATCAATATAAATGGTATATTGGCCTCTGCTGGTGTTTTGGGTGTAGTACTTGGTTTAGCTGCAAAAGATACTGTTTCTAACTTTTTTGCAGGTATTTTTCTAATGGCTGACTCACCATTCAAAGAGGGAGATTATATCATTCTTGAAACTGGAGAAAGAGGATATGTAAAAAATATGGGCCTTAGATCAACTCGTTTCATGACTAGAGACGATATTGAAATCACCATCCCTAATTCGGTCATAGCTGCATCCAAGATAGTAAACGAAAGTGGTGGACCTTCCGAGAATGAAAGGGTGAGAATAAATGTTCAGGTCTCTTACGGTAGCGACATCGATAAGGTCAAGGATATTTTAATGGAAATTGCAAAAAATAATGAAAATGTTCTCACCTACCCTGAACCAAGAATTAGATTTAGAGAGTTTGCAGACTCAGGTCTCAAATTTCAGTTGTTGCTTTGGATAGCAAAGCCTGAACGTCGAGGAAGAACAGTTGATGAAATCAATACTAAAATCTATCACCAGTTCTCTGAAAATAACATTACTATCCCTTATCCTACCATGAATTTACTGATGAAGGAAAAGTGATTCTTATTTTTTAATAGGGGGGGGATCAAATAACTTTATAGGTCCTCTTTCAATACCATTGTTATATAGCTCTCCCTCATTTCCTATAAAATCAGCGCTTCTAGTATATCTCATGTTTCCGTCATAATCATATTTGCCTTCATTGAAATTACCCTTGTATTCAAAACCATCGCTGGATGTAAAGGTTCCATCGCCATGTGCAAAGTTACTCTTCCACTCTCCCTTATATCGATTGCCATTAGAATACTTTAAAATACCATAACCATTGAAGAAACCATCCATAAACTCTCCCTCATAAGTATGCCCCTCAGGAGATGAAAAAACCCCATTTCCGTTCGCATGACTATTTGACCACTCCCCATCATATCTGTGACCATCAGCATAATTAAATATTCCCTCTCCATTGGCAACATCATTGACCCAATCGCCATCATAGTAAGAGTTGTCTGAATACGTAATTATACCAGTACCGTTCTTTTTGCCATTTTTAAATGAGCCTTCATAAATAGCTTCATCGGCATATCTGGTTAAAATGCCTGACCCTTCCAAAAGGCCATTCACTAATCTACCAACGTATTTATCGCCTCTTGGATAGAAATATTCACCGTCACCATTCTTTGAGCCTTCTATGAACGCGCCAGGATAAAGATAAAGTGTACCCTCTCCATTCATTGCCTTACCATTGACGAATTCTCCGTTCCAACTACTTCCATCTGGAAAGGTCAATTCTCCAGAGCCATTATAAATATTATCTTCAGTTCTTTGGCCAGTATATACAAGCGTTACAGGGGGTGATGAGCAGCTTATTGTTATTATTAAAAGTAATATTATTTTTATCATGATTATGATACTTTGTTAAAATTGGAATTAAATTTAAATATAATAATTATTTTAAATTTAAAGCTTTTTTTAAAATGTGGTTCCAAAAACAAATATCTCTACCCCCTCATAAGAGAGGTTTTCATATAATTACTCATTCTATACTAGAGTCGATCGAAGATGTTGAGAAAATTAATATAGGATTGCTCTATGTCTTTATTCATCACACTTCAGCTTCCCTGACGATAAATGAGGATGCTGACCCCTCTGTCAGACAGGATTTTGAAACACATTTTAATGAATTAGTTCCCGAGAATAACCCTGAATTCATTCATATATCGGAAGGGCCAGACGATATGCCAGCACACCTGAAATCCGCAATTTTGGGATCATCATTAACAATTCCGATACAAAATGCCAAGCTCCTGCTAGGAACTTGGCAAGGTATTTATTTATGCGAACACAGAAACAATGGAGGCAATAGAAAATTGACGCTCACGTTGCAAGGAGAATGAATTATTTATAGGAAAAAAATTAAATCATTTAACCTATTAATAAAGCCGCTTTCTTGATTTTATTAGATGCTCTTTCAATGGCTTTAGATACTTCAAGTATATAAAGATCGACCTCATCCCATTTTCTTTCTTCCAAGCCTTCTCTGATCCCAGGTAATGTCTTGACTCCGTAACCAGTATAAAAGCCTGGTGCATATATCATATTTTTATACCACGGCCTTCTTGGTAATCCTTTTTCCAGTGTTAAAGCGCCTTCAACTTCTCTTATTAGTCGGTTGATTTCAATTAAGTCAGTTTGCGAGATATTGTCGATCTTTGTTCTTTCTATAGCTTTCTCAAATGATATTGCTGCATCTAAAAGTTTGTCATATGATCTATCCAATGAAGAGAAATCAAAATCACTCATCTCTGAAAGTCTTTTTGGTGGAGAGTATTGGATCT
>CENX01211521.1_pt1 | contig 10192 bp, 11 predicted proteins | sample 361321 | NCBI WGS metagenome assembly CENX01 (sample SAMEA2619678, study PRJEB7988) | marine metagenome | isolation source: saline water (ENVO:00002010), including | reverse complement strand
TGAAGCAACTGAAACTACAGCAGCACCAGCTACTACTGCTGCACCAGCTGAAGAAGCCGCTCCATCAGGACCTGATGGTGTTTATAAGATGGCTATCTATTCAGATCCACAAACACAAAATTACTGGAATTTCCTTGACACAAACAACGATGTTTGGACAGGTTACGTAATGTCAGGACAAGCTACAAGCTTGTTTACAGTCTCAATGCCTAATTATGTGTTAATCGCAAATATGGCAGCTGAACTAGTAGAAACATCCGTAGATAATGGAGATGGTACATGGACATGGACCGTTCCTATTGCGGAAGGTTTCGAATGGAGTGACGGTACTCCAATTACTTCTAGTGACTGGGTTTGGACTTACGAAACTGTTAGAGATCTCGGTTTAGGCGGTAACTTTCTTTCATTATGGAAGTTAGGAACTGATGAAAACCAGGGTGTAACTAGCGTTGTTGCTGTAGATGACTATACAGTTGCAATTACCCAAAACTATGATGCTGGATTATCAGGTTGGCAATATTCTGTTGCTCAAGCACCTGTTCTTCCACAACATTATTGGGGACAATATGCAACAGATAGGGAAACATTACTTGCAGCACCAGCTGATGAAGCACCTGTAGCGGGAGCATTTGTTTATCAAAAACTTGAACAAGGCGCTTTCTACACATGGTCTTATGATTCAGACACAATGTGGTTCGGTGGAGAAACTACAATTTATAACGGCGGTACATCAATCGCTTGGGATAATGGAGTTGCTCCTGCTGTAAATGCATCATTCGGAGATACATCTGGAGATTCATTCACATACACAAACGGACCTTTTGTCGGGACAGTAGAATTTACACTATATGGAGATCAAGATGCGGCTTATCTTGCATTCCAAAATGGTGAAGTAGATTTTGTTCTTAACCCATTAGGTGTTAAGAGAAATCAGTGGGAACAATTATCAAGGGAACCAGGAGTTACACAAGTATCTAACTTCTCAAATGGTATGCGTTATATGGCGTTTAACATGAGGGTATTCCCAGGTAGTGATAAAGCATTTAGACAAGCAGTTGGTTGTATTGTTGATAAACCATTTATTATCAATAATGTTCTTCAGGGAATAGCAATTAACATGGATGGTCAAATGCCGGAAGCATTGTCTGCATGGGTTGCACCAGTAACTGGTGTTCTAGCAGATTGTGATGATTTATCCGCTGAGGAAAGATTTAATAAATCTGTTGAAATCTTACAAAATGGTGGTTGGACTGCATCTGACTGGGGAAATCACCCAGGTGGTGCTGATAGAGCTGTAGCTCCTACAGGACTTAAAGGTCCAGGAGGAACTGCTCTTCCATCCGAGACAATGTTGCTTTACGCACCAGGTCCTGGATATGATCCAATTAGATCAACTTTCTCACTCTTTATAGCAGATTGGATGCAACAATTAGGTTTTGATGTTGTTGCTAGACCAACTGGATTTAGTGTTATTGTTGATAAAGTCTTTACACCAGAAAATTGTAAAGATTGGTATTTCTACATGTTGGGTTGGGGTCTAGGTTCATTCCCAGATCACCCAGAAGCTTTCTTCGCATCTAAGAATGATGTGTGTGAAGGTGGATTCAACACACCTGGATATAACAATCCAGCTTTTGACGCTAAAGCTGACGAATTTGCAGCTGCTAAAACAGTTGCCGCGGCTCAAGCAATTTCGAAAGAAATGGAAGCTATGTTATTTGATGATATGCCATATATAGTATTGGTTACAACACCAATTCTTGAGGTATATAGAGGTACAGATGTAGAGTATCCATTTACAACAGTGCTTGATGGTTTAACACAGACAGGATCTGGTTATCCTTCTAACGTTAAAGTTAACAAGTAAAAAGTAAAAAATTAATTCAAAAGTGGGTGTTTAACACCCACTTTTGATATTTATCAAAAAGGGTTAATATTACAAAATGGCAAGATATTTAATCAATAGGGCTTTACAGATGGCTTTAGTGTTCATTATCTTCTTAACATCTTCGTATCTTTTATTTAATGCAATGCCAGGTAATGCCTTTCAAAGTTTATTATTAAACCCAAATTTACCATCTGATGCCTATGAAAGAACTTTAGCTTTATATGGCCTAGATAGACCTCTCTTAGAAAGGTTACAACTCTACATTATTAATTTTTTTAAAGGTGATTTTGGTTATTCCTATATTTACTACCCAAAAACACCTGTTGAGTTAATTGCTGAAAGATTACCAAGAACTTTGATGTTATTTTCTATAGTAAATATTTTTGCTTTCTACACAGGTTTTCTTGTCGGTAAAATACTTGCATGGAGACGTGGTTCAAAATCAGAAACATGGATAACAATTACATCCGTATTTTCTTACACAGTATTCTATCCTTGGTTTGCGTTGTTAATGCTATGGTTCTTTGGCTATAAATTAGGTTGGCTTCCAATTGGTAAATTTCTTTATCCAGAAAAATGGTACGATGCTCCATTTGATTCAGATGTAGTTTTTGTAAATATGATTTGGTTCACGGTAATTGCCACTCTTATTCAATTTGTTGCATATATGTTTACTAGAAATATTGAATCACTAACTACGAGAAGAAACTTAAGATTTATATCATTTGTAACTATAGTTATCGGTAGTTACTTCTACTGGGGTAGTGGTGAAGCATTAATAAGAAGGCCTTATGCTGCTGATATAGCCTTTCACATGATATTACCAGTGTTTACCGTTACATTATTAGCTTTTGCTGGTACTGCACTATTAACACGAACAACAATGATGGAAGTATTAAAAGAGGATTACATTTTGACTGCTAGGGCAAAGGGATTAAGTCAAAAACGTATTAGAGATAGACATGCTGCTCGAACCGCCCTTTTACCAGTTGTAACATCTTTTATATTTACAATTGTTACTATCATTGACGGTTCTGTTCTTACTGAACAAATTTTTTCATGGCCTGGAATGGGTCAATTAATTCTTCAAGCAGTACTCAGGGAAGATATACCTGTTGCAATGGCAACATTTTCGTTCCTTGGTATTTTTGCTTTAGTAGCTCACTTTTTAGCTGACGTTTCTTATGCATACTTAGATCCAAGAATAAGAATTAAATCTCAAGGATAACTCATGGATAGCAACGAAAAAAATATAAGAAAAGAAATTCGAAGACAAGCAATTGCAAAAAACTGGACTTTATTTAAACAAAGTAAGCTTGGAATTATAGGTTTGGGCATAGTTGTATTCTTTGCTTTTTTAGCAATTTTGCAACCTATTTTATTTTTTACAGGTGTTTGGAGTCCCGCCGTATTCGACCCAGTAGTTGGATACGAATCAGAGAGGTATGAACTATTAGTTGTTGAATGTCCAAGGGAGTATCCAACAGAGAAATATGAAACACCATATGATTGTCCAGCAAAGGATGAAGTAAATAAGGTATTAGTTTTTGATCCATCTGTTTCTGTAGGAGATTATTATGAAACGAGTATTCAACCAGCTCCACCGTCATCAAAACATATTTTAGGAACTGATTCATTAGGTAGAGATATTTTTTCTCAATTAATGGAAGGTTCTCAAGTGGCATTTCTACTTGGATTACTAAGTGCTACTGTAGGCGTAGCATTATCTACAATTCTAGGCTCAATAGCAGCTTTTTTTGGTGGCCGTGTTGATGCTTATCTTATGAGGCAATCAGACTTAATACTGATGTTGCCATTTCTTCCTTTACTTTTTATAATATCTGCATTTGTTGAATTAAAAGTATGGCATTTAGCTGTAGTTCTTGGAATTTTAGGAGGCCTTGGTGGTTCTGTAATAACAATAAAATCAGCTGCATTACAAGTAAAAGTAAAACCATTTGTTGATTCTGCAAGAATCACTGGTGGAAGTAGAATGAGAATTTTATTTTCTCATATCCTACCTAATGTAGCACCACTAGCATTACTTTTTATGGTATTCAGTGTTACTGGAGCTATAGCTTCGGAGTCTGTACTTTCTTTTCTTGGCTTATTAAATATTGATATGAGTTGGGGTTTAATGATTTACTTATCTCAAACTGATGGTTACATATTTTCAGGTTTGAGATATTGGTGGTTAATTCTTCCAGCAGGTTTATCAGTAACATTTTTAGCTGGTGGTTTTTATTTAGTTGGTAGGGGATTAGATGAAGTGTTTAATCCAAGATTAAGAGATCGATAAAATGAGTGAAAATATACTTACTGTAGAAAATCTAAATATGCATTATGAAACTCTTGATGGTGACGTTGCAGCAGTTAAAGATGTTTCTTTCAATATTAAAAAAGGCGAATCATTTGGATTAGTAGGTGAATCTGGTTGTGGTAAAACATCGGTTGCCATGTCCTTAGTTCAACTCCAGGCTGATAATGCAAAAATATCCAGCGGAAGTATAAAGCTTGATGGAAAAGAATTAATAGGCTTATCAGAAAATGAACTAAGATCAGTCAGATGGAATGGCATAAGTATTGTTTTTCAAGGAGCTATGAATGCTTGGAATCCAGTAATTAAAATTGGTGAACAGATTAGGGAAGCCATCAGAGAACATTACCCTGACAATACAAAAAAACAAAATTTAGAAAAAATTAAAGAATTATTTGATATTGTTGGATTAGATGAGTCTATTATTGAAAGATTTCCACATGAATTATCTGGAGGAATGAAACAAAGAGCCGTAATTGCTTTATCTCTTTCTTGTGATCCAAAGTTAGTGATTGCTGATGAACCAACTACAGCTTTAGATGTAGTCATCCAAGATCAAATATTAAATGAAATCAAAAAAGTTCAAGAATTACTTGGATTAAGTCTGATTTATATATCTCACGATATTGCTGTGATTGCTGAAATGACAGATAAAATGGCCGTTATGTATGCAGGAAGTATAGTTGAAAAAGGACCTACTAGTGAAATATTTGCTAATCCGCAGCACTCATATACCAAATCACTCCTCGCTTCAACCCCTTCTGTTGTGGGTGATAAGGTAAAACTTAATTCTCTTGATGGTGAACCCCCAAGTCTTATTGATCAGATTAAAGGTTGTTCTTTTGCTCCAAGATGTCCTAACCGAAACACAACATGTCATCCAGAATTAGACATGGAACTCGTTGAAGTTGGTCCAGATCATTACGTTGATATTTGTAGTGCAAGTAGGAATTAATTATGAAAAATAATTTAATTGAAGTTAAAAACTTAGAAAAATACTTTGAATCCTCTAAAGGCCTTATTTCAAGAAAAAAAACTGTTGTTAAGGCTGTTGACAATATATCTTTTGAAATTCCGATAGGAGAAAGTTTAGGATTAGTTGGCCAAAGCGGTTGTGGTAAAACAACGACTGCTAGGTCTCTTTGTTTACTAGATCCAAAAACTTCTGGAGAAGTAAACTTTTATGATAAAGAAACTGATTCAATGGTTAGCATTGATGATTTAAGTGGAGATGATTTAAAAAGCTTTAGAAGAAATATACAGATGATATTCCAAGATCCTTACGAGTCATTAAATCCACGTTGGACAATAAAAGATATCATTTTAGAACCTTTGAATATTCATAATATTGGTGAATTAAATGATAGGGAAGAGGCTGTTATTGAAATCCTACAAACAGTTGGTTTAACCCCTCCTGAAAATTATTTACCAAGATATCCTCATGAGTTATCTGGAGGCCAAAGACAAAGAGTCTCTATTGCTAGAACATTGATTATGAAACCAAAGTTTGTTGTGTGTGATGAACCTACATCTATGCTAGATGTTTCAATAAGAATCTCAATAATGGATTTAATGCTTGAATTAGCAAAAGATTTAGAAGTATCATATTTATACATTACTCACGATCTTGCTGTAGCTAGATATATGTGTAATAGGATTGCAGTAATGTTTAATGGTAAAATAGTAGAAATAGCAGAAACTGAAGAGTTATTAAAAAATCCTATTCATCCATATACAAAAAGATTGATATCTTCGATACCCGTTCCCGATCCTTCTTATGAAAGGATTGTTTATGACATTGATTATAAGGAACTAGATGAAATTATTGCAATGGATAAAGAGGGAGTAGGTATGGTAGATGTTGGAGATAATCACTACGTTGCCACCCATGATGTTAAAGGGCTTCTTTGACATTCAAGGATATTTTCTTATTACCTAATCTGATTACTCTCACACGTTTTTTCGGAAGCTTATTTTTATTTTTACAATTTGAAGCACTAGATTTTTCAGTTCCGTATCTCATTGTCATTATTGCAATTATTGGTTTAAGTGATTCATTGGATGGCATTGTTGCTAGAAGATTTAATATGGTATCAAAACTTGGAATAATACTTGATCCTTTTACTGATAGGGTTACCTTTTTAGTTCTAATATTTTGGTTGAATAAAATTTTACCTTCGATGTTTATTTATTCAATATTAGTAAGAGAAGTTTTAGTACTTTTTGGCTCTTTATATATTTTGGTATCAAAAAAATCCATTAATGTATCTAAAAAAGGAAAGCTATCTACAGTGTTGTTATTTGTAACAATATGTTTTTATGTTCTAAATTTAGATATCTCGGTTTTGTTTATTAATCAAATTGCTACGCTAGTAGTTATTTTCTATTTTTATGTTGCAATTGAATATTTATACAATTTAATATATAAACATGGATGATCATACTAAGCCAATAAATAAAGATACAGATAACAAAAATGTAAGGTTTGTATTAAGTGTTCTTAATCAAAGTTCCAGATCTTCATCTTGGATGCTAAATGATGGTAGCTATACAATTGGTAGACTAGAAAATCATGAAATTATTTTAGATGATGTTACGGTATCACGCAATCATGCAGAAATTATTATAGAAAGTAATAGAAGCTATATCTTAGACAATGGTTCAACCAATGGCGTTTATATAAATGAGATATTAATAACAAATAAAGCAGCCTTAAATTCAGGAGATAAACTACAAATTGGTAAATTTCTCTTACTTTTCACTAAAGTATAATTATGAATATTGGTGAAGCTGTTAAATCAATAAAAAAAGAATTTCCTTCAATATCTATCTCAAGGGTTCGTTTTCTAGAGAAAGAGGGTCTTATTAAGCCTAAAAGAACTTCTGGGGGTACAAGATTATTTACCGATAAAGATATCGCTAGAATTCTTAAAATATTAGATTTACAAGAAAACGAATATTATAGTTTGAAAGCAATTAAAAATAATTTGTCACTTATTAGTAATAAAAATATAAAAAAAATTAGTATTAAAGAATATAATATGCATGACATTCTTAAACTTTCTGGACTAAGCACTAGTGATTATGATCAACTAATAAAATATGAATTTGAAGAGCAACTAAATTTATATAATTTAGATGATTTAGAAAGACTAAAATCATGGTCATATTTTTTTGAATTAGGTCTTCATCCGAGAAATTTCACTGTTTTAAAATCAGTATCGGATCGTATGGTTGGTTTTCTTGACCATCTTATTCCAAATTTACACGATGATGATAATAATTTGAGAGATGAAATTGTTGATAATTTATCTAAAATCTTTAAAGGACAAATATTAAAAAATCAATAATTGTATTTTCTATATTTATATTTGTAACAAATTCTCTGTTTGCCCAGGAGTTAGAGAATACACTTATAACTACAGATACATATATTTCTTATGATTATGATGCAAAATCCATTATGTATGAAAGTAATTCAAATACAAAGATATCACCAGCTTCTTTAACTAAATTGATGACAGCTTTGATACTTTATGAGGCTAATACTTTAAATAAAGAAATTATTACAAAATTGCCTATAGATTACTCCTATTCAGGAAAGGTAGCTTATATTGAAAATGGGACAGTACTTACCACTGAGGAGCTTCTAGAGCTTTTGCTAGTGTATTCAGCTAATGATGCTGCTTATGTAGCAGCTATGGAAATATCAAACAGTGTTGATGATTTTATTAAGTTAATGAATTTAAAAGCAAGAGAATTAAATATGGATGACACAATTTATTTAAATCCCGATGGTCTTGATGAAATAGGTCATGAAACTACATTAAATGACTTACTAACACTTAGTATTTATATAATTGAAAACACAAAAATTCTCAATATTACGAGTAAAAAAGAAATATATATAAACACTATGCCAAAGAAAACTTATAATAATACAAATTTATTAATAGACGAAGGGTTTGATGGACTCAAGACAGGGTGGACTTCACAAGCTGGGTTAACATTTATTGGTTTTAACCAAATTGACGGTAGAAGAATATTAACAATTGTAAATAAATCATTTGTTGATGAGAAAAAAAATAATCATTTTTTGGATACAAATATATTGTATACAAACTCTGTTAACGATTTTCAGATTAAAAATATATTAAGCAAAAATTATGTAATCTATAAAATAAATAATTCAGACTTTTCAAAAAATTATTATTCAAATAAAGAACTAAATAGTTTTGTGAGAACAGATACAAAATTATATGAATTTGTTGAAATTAAAAATAATCAATACGCCCTTTCTTTTAATGACATAGAACTAGAAACTTTATTTAAAATTCCTTCTTCAAATTACAAAGTAAATTATCAATTTCACTGGTCAAATCGGTTTTTAAATAATTTATTCGATAACTAAGCTACTTTAACTATTTGAGTAAAATTTAAATATGTCTGATAAAGTATTTGTTGAAGTGAGTTCCATTAGATTAGAGGAAGAAACTGAAACCCCAATTATGCTTTTGCAAAAGCCAAATACAAATGAAGTTCTTCCAATTTGGATTGGCACAATTGAAGCTGTATCTATTGCATATGCTCAAGAAGGTTTTGTTCACCCTCGTCCACAAACTCACGATCTCTTATTAAATATTTTAGATTCTTTAAATGCTAAGATTCTAGATGTTACGATTACCGACATTCATGATAAAACTTATTTTGCAGAAATAAAAGTATCTACACATGAAGGAGAGCTAACTTTATCTTCAAGACCAAGCGATGCAATAGCTTTAGCTTTACGATCTTCTGCTGAAATATTTGTTGATAGTTCAGTTTTTAATAACAACTATATTGAAATATATGATGAAGATAATGTTGACATCGAGGAGTTTACCAAATTTATAAATGATGTCACACCGGAGGATTTTTCTTAAAACCTTGATTTAAAAAATTTATATAGTAGATTAAAACTATGCAACAGGGTTATACAGGACCAGAAGTATGTAAGATAACGAGTATATCGTACAGACAACTAGACCATTGGACATCAACTAAACTAATTTCAGCTTCAATACGTAATATTAAAGGATCAGGGTTTCATCGAATCTATTCTTTTAACGATATTGTATTGGTTAAGTTAGTTAATAAATTGAGATCAGCGGGTATAAGTTTGCAAAAAATTAGAATAGCATTAAAAAATATTGCTAAGATAATGGGAAAAAATGCAAATATATCAGATGTTTCAGTATTTTCTGATGGATCATCTATCTATGTTTTGACAGAAAATGATCAAATAGTTGATTTACTAAAAAGGGGACAAGCGGTATTCGGTATATCTTTAGGGCCAGTTCACACTGAAACGGAAGCAGAAATATTATCTTTATATCCAGATAAAATTTCTTCTGCAAATAGATGAAATTTGCACACTATTCAGAAAAACTATTTTCAGAACACCTAGAACTATTCAATATTACTTGGATTTATGAACCTAGAAGCTTTCCTTTAAAGTGGGGTAGTGGTTCTATAAAAATGATGTTTACACCAGATTTTTATCTACCTGATTATGACATTTACATTGAAATTACTACGATGAATCAAAAGCTAATAACAAAAAAACAAAAGAAAATTAAATTAGCTAGAAAATTATATCCACAAACTACATTTAAGCTTATTAACGAACAAGAGTTTTACAATTTTTTAACTAAAGATAAAGAAAAATCAATCAAGGAAGCTATAGCTAGCTGAGTTAGTAAGCAACTGATCAACATTTACTATTCCTAAACTTTTTGCTATTTCAACTTCTTTAGTTACTGTTGTGTTACTCATTAACCTATTATCTGTATTTAATGAAACATTAAAACCAATATCAATTAAGTTTTTTATTGGATGATCTTCAACAGTCTTATACATATTTGTGTGTATATTTGAAGTTATACATATTTCTAGTGGAATTTGTTTATTCAATATTTCACGACCCGTTTCTCCAATTTGTTTACTCT
>CENX01024562.1_pt1 | contig 10192 bp, 1 predicted proteins | sample 361321 | NCBI WGS metagenome assembly CENX01 (sample SAMEA2619678, study PRJEB7988) | marine metagenome | isolation source: saline water (ENVO:00002010), including | reverse complement strand
CCTCCATGATCAGCACGGACGGTAACTTGACCAGCTGACCAAGGAAAAAAGAGTCCACTTGGCTCAATGGTTCCATTGCTCGCAGACCATGTAATCTCACCGTCAACAACGTTGTTCAGAGCATCGTAAAGTGTTGCTTCCATCTGCAAGACGCCATCGGATGAAATTGAGGTTGATGGCGTTGAGATAACGATTTGCGCAGGTGGGCCAGCGGCCGTTGCTGGAATGGACGTGAACAGAGAAGCGAGCAACAAACTGCAGAGCAATACTGCGGAATGTTGCTTTCTCATCATCTCACCTAATCCTGCCATTGGACCCAATCGCTTTGTCCTGATTCACGATAATACCACGTTTCGTCTTCACTCTGAGCCCACTCGGTCCCATCATCATCCATGCGTTGATCTACAATCCAACTCGTGTCTTCTTTTTCTTCCTCTTCGGCAGGAGGAGAACCAGTAGGACCCGTTCCGGGTGCTGGACCTCTTGGACCGGGTGCTGGACCACTCGGACCCGGTGCTCGGCCTGTTGGGCCACGAGCGGCACGTGGCTCATCGTCTTCGTCATCGTACTCGTCGTCCCAATCATCGTCGTCTCTGCCTGAGCGCATCGCCATGACAAGAAGGACAAGAACAACTGCGACAATAAGACCGATCAGGACCGCTCCAATGTAGTACAAGGTACCACCCGCAGCAAAGAATCCACCAAATGTGCCGGTGACCTCAATCTCGTAATTTTCGCTGACCTGCCCTGCTGATACGGTGATTGTTTGAGGGCCACTTTCCAAAGTTGTGACCTTGTACGTTCCTTGGCCAGTGTTCTCGACAGTGCCACGTCCAGTTGCATCAACACGTGCACTGCTCGGGACAGGGATAGGGTTCGCAAATCGGTCAAAGGCTTGGACGGTTACATCGATGGATGCTTGTTGATCAACCTTGACTGCCGACAGCTCAACTTCAATGAAGTCGACAATCATTTGTGGTGAAATCTTCAATTCGAACGTGTTGCTCGCACCCGGTGTGGAGTATTCCATTGTGTGGTCTCCAGCAGCCGAAGCTTGGTATGCGTAGGAACCAGTGATGGAACCGGGGATGACACGATCGGATAGGGAGCCGTCCTCAATCCACTCAACATCTTGCGGGAAAGTATTTCCATCACTGTCTGTGCCCGTGATGCTAATATCGATCAATTCACCTGCATCCTCGTCGAAGGTATTCAATTCGTGATCGAGTGACACAGCCACTCCGTGATAGACTGAGATGTCAATAGAGCGCGTGTAATTGAACCCATCTGCGTTTTCAATGTAGGCCAAAACCCGATAGTTTCCGACCGTGGTTGCCTCCCATTGGTAACCGTCTGCAACAAATGTGCCTGTTATGTCGGTCACAACGCCGGCGTCTGTGTCCTCAAACATCCATGTCAATACATTCACGTCCAGTGGGTTCAAATCTCCATCGCTCAATGAAACAGAGAAGTCAATTGATTCATCTGCACTGATGTTGTAGACCGTTCCTGTATCACCGTTGGAAGCGATTGTGTCCATCGTGAACACCTGTATGATGCCCTCAGAGACTTCAACGTTGACAATTTCACTAAACAATTGACCGTTGAACGTGTACTCAGCACGCACAACATAGGCCGTGGTTGAGGCAAGAATTGGCATGAATTCTGTTTCATCGGAGAGTGTGTACAAGAGGACGGATTGTTCGCTCCAATCGGGATGAGCGACGGTCCAGTTTACATCAATCGTCCAGCGATTTCCTTTTCCGTCGCTTGCCTTGGCTTTGACAACGAAGGTCTCATCAGCGGTCATACTGTATGTTGCACCGTCAGCATCCTCGGAATCAACAATCAGCACCATGTCGACCATGACGCCCTTGGTAACGTTGATTGTAATGGACTCGAAAATGGTCTCGTATTGTGCGGAAATGACGCGCCCGCCCAAACCACTCGGAATCCATTGAACGGGGTGATCGAGTGTAATGTTCAATGCTCCATCCGAAATTGACGTCCAATTGGCAAGTGGTAACAAGACCGGGAGTCGGTTTCCTTGAACGTCAATGCGTGTCGTATTGAGGAAAACAACATCATCAGCTGTGATGTCCCAGGCGGATGGAACGATCTCAAGTGACGCCATTTGGCCATGGCCTGTTTGAATCGAAATGGAATCCGAGAGACCAATCGCTGAGGTGAGAGAGAGTTGCCACATACCGACTGTGTTAGCAAAGTACATGTTCGTCGCTTCGCTGTAAAGCCCATCGTTGACGCTGTAAGAAAGAGCCCCTGCTTCAGTGAGAGGTATGATGTTTCTGTATTGGTCGTACAACGTTGTCGTAATTTCACATTCTGTTCCAGCAGGAACAACACCGCTGCATCCTGTTAGTTCAATGTCGGCTGGAGCACCCAAGTCAACGAGAATGTTGACGACCGTTGAGGTGGTTCCCCACGTGACGGTCACGGTTTGTCCGCCAACCGCATACGGTTGGAAGATGTCTCCGAACGTTCCACCCATGGTACCATTGCTTGGAGTAAAGGTGATGCTCTCTCCTGGCACGGCATTTCCATGTTGATCAACCACGTCTGCGGACAGTTCAAGGGTTTCATCTGCAGTGATTGTCGCAGTGAGGGGTGTAACGACCAGATCAACCGCAGCGCCTGGTGTTACGGTCACACTTTCATCTTCGCAGATGACACCGAAACAGGCAGTCACGGTATGCATGCCTACAGTTGTCGGCGTGAACAATCCGGTCGAGTCGATGCTGCCGCTGCTTGCAGACCAAACAACAGGCACACTCGCAACAAGTGAATTGTAATCATAGGTCGAAGCGCTGAATTGTACCGCTGAATCTGCGTCGGTCGACGTTGCTGTTGGTGAAATGGTGACGGAATCAATGTCGGTGTAATTCATCAACAGCAGTGGACGCTTGGACAAGGTCTCCTCACTGTTGTCAGCGAACTCGACCTCCATCCATCCTTGTGAAGGCGTTCCAATAATGACCCAACTGTGGACACCGTCAATGTACATCATTCGGTGACCTAAATTGAAATGGATTGTCGTATCGACCGTTTGAAGATTGCTCATGAAGAATACGTCGATTGGTGTTGAATCATAATCAACACCCGCCTGCATACCCGGAGCAGCCCACAAAGCGGCTCCGGTTCCGTTCCATGTCGCAGTGGTTTCCGACCAGCCCGTGGTGATGACTCTGTGCACTGTGAAGGTCATTCCTGTAGCACCTGCTCCGAAGTTAAAATCTTCAAGATGCATGGCCAAACTGACAGAGTGAACATTCATGCTTGGGTTGAGTGGAATCTGCCCGAAATCAGCGCTCAGCAACATACGATGTTCGTCTTGTGAAGCATCAACACCGATTATGTTCATGTCCCCCTCAAGGTTTGTCTCAGTAAGACCGCTGTAAATGGACACATCTTGGACGTTGGTGTGAGCAAGCTCCTCGATTTCATTGCCAGTTTGGAATTCGTACGTCCACGTATGGTCGTTGTTGTCCTGCGTTTGGGGGTCGCCGATTCCAACAATCCATCGAGATGAAGAGGGACCAGGGATGGATCCGTTAACAGCTTGAACCCACCACTCAAAGGTGGAGCCTGGATCAATCGCGTCTGCGAAAGTGAAACTTGTACCAGTTATCTGACTTGAGGTCGCCGACTTGAAGGTGTATTGGCCGGATTCGTTACGAATTGTAACGATGTATCCCGTTGCCCCAGCAACTGTGTTCCAATTCAGAACTGGCTTATCGAGTGACTCCAACAGATTGTTCGTCGTATCGTACAAAACTGCACCGTCGAGTGGAGAGAGGAGCACTGGTTGAGCAGGAGGAACAACACCCGCAACGTTGTCGACGTAGTCGATTCGAAGTGTTGGCCGCAAGGACTCCGTTGCATATTCACCAGAGGCAAAGGTATGGAGACTGCTTCCTGAACCAACCATCTTGAGTTGGATGGTCATCGTTTGATTACCGTTTGCAATATTCGATTGTGCAAGCGATGTAATGTCCCATTCGAGCCATCCAGACGGAGGAGTCACTGAGAGTGTTGAGCGTGTAATTTCAGTCGTGCTGCAGGTCGGCGGTTGAAGCGCAGTGACGCCGGATTCAGTAAAGGTGGAACATGCATGCGCACTGACCGTTAGTGGTGAAACGCCGGCGACCTGGGTGCGGTACAATTGGAGCATTGTCGAGGTCGGAGTCATTGCACTGGGCCATGGCATCTGTGATAGATCAAACTCAATGAAGACTTCATGGTCACCCGATGAACTTGCACCAAGTTTGAGCGTCGTACTGCCTCCAAAATTGGTATTTAGTCCCGAAGAGACTGTGTAGGTGTCCGGTGCATCGGGTAACAATCCTGTGTCTGAGAAGATGGAACCACTCGAGAGATTTATGGTATGATTTCCTGCTCCATCATCGTAGCCTTGGTCTTCAGGAATTCGGAATTTGTTAACTTGCGACCATTCACCAAGCCGAATGTAATCGTCAACAACACCTTGATAGGACAATGTTCTCCAATAAACCCATGTGTCGCCTGTATCTTCTGCCTCTTGAAGCATCAACGTTGTCGTGGCAGCATCCCAAATGAGATCACTTTCGCTCAGTTGTGTAGAATTACCCAGGTCGATACATGAACCCCGTACCATTCTGTCATCGCCACCGAAACACAGGACGTATCCTGATTGATTCGAGGACGGAGGCGTCCACGTCATGTTCACTTCATCTGCTCCTGAAGGTCGGGGCTCTGAAAGATTCCAGAGAGTCGCTCCGTCGACAGGTAACAATCCAGTTGGGTTTGATGCGACGTAAGGATTGGTCATTCTGTAGGTGATGTTGAGCGATGGACGAAGATCTGCACTTACTTCGTTGCTTGAGTACATGTCAATTCTGCCATCAACGCTGCTATCATTTTCTTCAGCTTGGACGAGGAAGTCAAGACTTGTCGCACCGTTTGCTACCGCTTGCTGCAACATACCGGTGATGCCACCGGTTTGGTACGGGTCATCCCAGAAAACCTCTTCGCTTGGGGAAAACGGAATGTCTGTGTCCGTTGAGTGATAAGCACCGGGCGTGTTCCATTGGGTCGAGTTGGTTGCATTGTTCCAGTTGGCATCACCATCGAAGGCTGTGTTAATCTGCGATGCACTCCAAAACACTTCTCCGTAACCAGTGGATTTTGTATTCATCGTGAAGAAGGCATCCATGATTTCATAGGTGCCGTTGATTGGTAGTTTCGTTAGGTCAACGGAAACAATGAACGATGAACGCTGCGAAGTACCGCTACTGTACGCTGAGCGACCGACGCTTATTGTTCCAGAATTGAAGAGATTTACATTGGAGGCCCCCGAGTCGAGGGATGTGTCGATTAAAAAGCCAGAAGGTTCGTTCAGAGTCGGTAAAAATCCGCCCTCTGAGACATTGATGTAACCCCACGTACTGTTAATCTCGTTTCCTATATCATGTGGAATGTGGAAGACCGAACTCGTCGAGCGAGGTCCGAGCATCTCATCGTTCACGGGTTGAACAAACCAACGAATGCTTTGGTTGGTTGCAAGGTCACTCGATGGTTGGAAGGAAAGGGTTTGCAAATCGAACAAGGCTGGTTCGGTTCGAGAGTCGTAAATCGAGAATCCTTCCATGATATCCGTTGGGTCGTTTTGGATGAAGACCTTCCAATCATCGACGTTGGCTGCATTGGAGTGCGTCCACGACATGGTAGGTCGAGTCGAGGGCTCAGGAACGTGCCCAGTCAAATTCCACTCGATCGAACCATCCGCGGGCAAAGCATTGCTTGCTGCAACGCTTGGAATCGCTGCGGTCCCATCTGTCCATGTGAGATTCAACCACGGCCGTTGCGTCGACAAACCTTCGCTACTGGTGAAGGTGATGAGGTCATCGGATGAATCGCTCGTCATCAATGCAACAGAGAGATAAGAGTCACCGTTGGCGAGGGCAGCCTGCACCAACTCCGTTACATCCCAATCCATCCAATCGGCTGATGCAGATTCGCTAAGATCGCTCAATGAGCCAACATCGGAACCGATGGCTCGGCCACCGTCGGCAGACCAGCTGTTGGTACCGTCATAGGTCGAATTGTTGAGTCCTGTTGTCCATGTTTGCAGGACCGGACGGACTGCGATCTGAACGTTCGTATCAGACCCCGCTTGTGCCCACATCGATAATTCAGCGTTGGTGACACGTGCGTTGCTCGGATTTGGTACTTGATTCAAAGGAATCTTGATCAGCGCACTCGTATGATAACCGCTTCCCAATGCACCAACCTTGAGCGTCGTGGAGCTGGAATGATTTTGCTGACCTTCGACCCCGCTTTCAGCAACCCATGTGTCGATGAAGTGAGGAAGTTGGAGGTCTGGCATGGCCTCATGGTGGCGTATCTCAACTGCCGCACTGGTTGACGAGAGGTTCCAAGTAACCAGTGAAGGGAGTTTGAAATGGAAGGTTTCTGACCAATTGCCAAGTTGGTTTGTTGAGGATATGGCTCGAACACGCCAATACCATGTCTTCCCATCATCCAAATCATTGGTTGGCGTAAACGAATCGTTCGCCATGTTAAACCCAGAATTGGACCATGATGTCTCAATCATCATGTCGTTGCTGTCAAACGAGTTCGAGGTATCCATTTGAACAGCATAGCCGCTGATGCTCACAGACGATGAATGGGTCCAGTTCATCGTCGGACGGTGAACTGGCTCAGGATTGATTCCGGGTGCAACACTCCATGTTCCGTTGAGCGGAGTGACGGGTACAGGTTCGGTTGGGATTGCGTTTGAACCCGGGACATACACAAAGGATAACTCAGGGCGTTTCGCCTCTGCAGCAGTACCGGGATGGAAGAGCACGTCACGAATCTGTCCACTTCCTGCACCAACGATTCCCAGAATGAAATCTGCAGAGTGGTTGTCACGCATCGCATTCTGAACCGCCAGAGTAACGTTCCAATTTACGGAGGAGCTGGATGTAAATCCAGAACCGATTGTGACTGTGTCGAGAAGTGAGGACCGCTCGGTTCCTTTTGCACCAACACTGTTCCATGTGTTTGTTCCGTCATAGGTTGCCCATGTTGCTCCTTCTTCCGTCCAATCGTGTTGTGTGTTTTCCCAGGCGCCCACAACAGGGGTGCCGAAGGGGAAGTCACTGAGGTAGAACTCAAGATTCGCTGATTCAACAGCGTAGCCTGTCGGTAGGAAGGTTGCGGAAAGGTCGCATCCAAACAACACCGTGGTTTCAGAGGGGATCGTGTTGTAGGAAACTTGCAATTCCGTCTCAGTACCGTAGTTCGAATTCGGCATGCCGGAATCAATGTAGGTATCTGCGCATGCAGGGTGGAGGCCGTCCGAACTCGCGTTCCCTTGTTTCAATCGGAATTCGTATCGATCGCCACCCAGCCAGGTTGAATTCATACCACTGATGAGGAACGAGGAATACGACCATTCTCCGTGACGGCCGTCAGAATCGACGTGAAGCATTCGCCAGTTGTACATGTGGCCTGATTCAAGACTCTCAGAGCCCGTGAAACTTAATTCTCCATCCGATGGGGCAAAGTCAGTGTCAGTTCGAGTATCGATCAGCGCTACACGGTTGTGGAACAACGGATCGGTCGATAGTTCGAAAATCATGTCATACGAGGACGAGGTGGACGCTGTCCATGTGAGTGTTGGCGTCGTATTTCCAGTGAAATTATGTCCTGTCTGGTTCCACAATGACTCTCCGTCCCATGGAGAAGTGAGTGATGGTGCAACCGTGACAGGTGTTGACCAGTCGTATTTGATGTAAAGGCGTGGCTTATCATCGTCGTTGGTTGCATCTGAAGAGTGGAATGTAACCGAATCCACGCCATTGTTTGCGGCATAAGCACCGTTTTGAGAACGCGTGGTTAGTGCAAAATCGATTGCACCCGTGTTTCCATTATCGACATGTTGTTGCAAGACCGTGGTCAAATCAAATGAAAAGTCATCAGAAGTTTGCGACCCGAAGACGCCTGAATCACTGGCGTTGCTGAGTAGTCCTCGACCACCGCTCTTCCACCATTGATTGGTTTTCTTTCGTAGCCACGTTAGTTCGCCCTCAATCCATGACCCATCGTTGTCCATTTCGTGCAATGCCAACGTTGCTGTACCACTCGAAGTGGAGCGAGTTAGATCCAATGAAGCATCGAGAATTGTGGCGTTTGAATGCATTCCCAATGCATCGAATGATAGTCTGAAATGGGGTATCGACTCCTTGTTTGACGATAACTTGGCTTCCAGTGTGGCTGAAGAACCATAATTTGTATTCTTACTGTGTTCATCGGCTACAGCATCTTCAATAAAGACAAAATCGGTTGATAAATCATCAACATCAACTGTAATCGAAGCTGTGCCGTCGTTGTTGAGCGTGACATCGTGACTTGGTAGGAAGAAATTACCACTCGTCCACGAACTCAGGGTACCGGTTGAATCCATTGCTCGCATTCTGTAGTGCATGTATGTTCCATTTTCAAAAGCATCACTGGATGGAATATCAACAGAACCTGTGGTTCCTGAAAACGTGAAACTCGATGCATGCACATCTGAATTGTACAGCCAATTGTAGTTGTCTTGTTCGCTCTTGAACCCATCGTTAAGGGAAAGTTGTACCTCAGCCATAATTCCTGAGAATCCGGACCATGTCATGCTCGGCGTTAAGTCCGCAGAGAGGATGAAATCCCCCGACATGAGAGGCGCACCATCGTCGACAAAGTCCGGGGATATTTGGCCACCTGAGCCGGCTGTTGTTGTGGAAGAGTCCACTCGAAGACTTGGGCGGTCTGCTGCGTTGAGGGTTTCATTCATAGCACAATCGTATTGAGAACCGTGAGCAGAAACCAGGAGTTCAAATGCGGATGCACCTGATGCGACAGCGCTCTGAGCCAATGCCGTAACGTTCAGTTGAACGCTCGATGAACCGCCTGACGGACCAAGTGGAGAAGTTACGACAGGAGGCTCCCAATCCGAACGGTCTAAGCCATCATCTGCACCCGGTTCAGCCCACATTAAAAGCCCGTCACGAGAGTTCCATGTAGCGTTTTCATCCCATGTGACACTCGTCGAAGCGGGATAAACAACAAGTCCGTTGGTCGGCCCTGAGTTTGAACATACAAGATCCAGACGTGCTGAATGAATGGTATCAGTTGAAGCGTAGTTGAGTGGGAACGAAATCAGGAGGCGCGCCTCGCTTGTTCCTGATGCACCCAGAAGTCCAGTGTCCTCGCTTGCATAGTCATCGTTTGGATAGTCCGAGTCGATGTATGTGTCGAGAGAAGGATTGATTGTCGAAACGACGCGTTGCACGGTTGGTTCTTCTTCCAGCAATTCCGGTGCAGGGAAGGCAGATGGGACAAACACATCAGCAAGAAGGAACATCAGAATTAATGTCAAAGCAGTGAAGACATTTCGGTTTGTGGTACTGTTTCTCATGGCGCTCATTCGACCTAAGGTGTGGGAGGTTATCACTGATTCGGCGTACGCCCCCCTTTAGGGGGGCGCCAACTTTGTACCAAAAAAATCCAACCGAATGTTGAAAGATGCTCGCCAATCTCTTGGTTTCATGAGCGAACTGTGGGTGGAACGACATCGCCCTCAGAGTGTTGATGAAATTCGAGGCCAAGCCTCCGTAGTAAGCCGTTTAGCGGTGTATGCTGAGCATAAAGAATTCCCTCATCTTCTCTTTGCTGGGCCACCAGGCACAGGCAAGACCACGGCCGCAATGGCGCTTACAAAGGATGTTTTTGGAGAACATTATCGAGATAATTTGCTCGAAATGAATGCATCCGATGAACGAGGATTGGATAAAATTCGATCGAAGGTTAAGCAATTCGCTCGGACACAGCCCTATGGTGATGCCAAATTCAAAATCATCTTTCTCGATGAATCCGATGCACTAACCAACGATGCGCAGGGTGCATTACGAAGAATAATGGAACAATATGCCGAAACCTGTCGCTTCATTTTGTCTTGCAACTACTCATCAAAAGTCATCGAACCTATTCAATCACGTTGTGCAGTGTTCCGATTTCGTCCACTTGCTGACTCAGAGGTTCTCGATCAAGTCAAGCATGTTGCAAGCTCAGAAAACGTCACACTCGAGGAGGATGCAGCCGAAGCACTCGCTAAGATTGCTCAAGGTGATTTGAGAAGAGCAATTACGGC
>CENX01145243.1_pt1 | contig 10198 bp, 15 predicted proteins | sample 361321 | NCBI WGS metagenome assembly CENX01 (sample SAMEA2619678, study PRJEB7988) | marine metagenome | isolation source: saline water (ENVO:00002010), including | reverse complement strand
ATAATTCTAAACTATCTAAATGCACTCTACCTATTAGGTCATAGGTTACAAGTGTTCTACCAAACTTTTCATATTCTCTTTTCTTAGGAAGTTGATCCCAAAGACAAAAACGTCTTGTATCATTTTTACTTAATACTCTAGCAACACGGTTTACACAATAAGGAATATCATAACCTTCACTGTTCCAACCTGATATAATATCTGCATCATCTATTAAATCTAAGAAAGTCTTTAACATATCTGCCTCATCACTAAACAGATGTGTGTTTGGAAAGTCTTTACATTGTTCTGTTGCTTGTTCCATTGTTAATCCTTTAGGCGGAACTGCAAGTGTTACAAGTGTATTCAACCATTGTAAATGTACGGAGATTGCAGTAATAGGCATAAATGGATCAGCCGGATCGGCAAAACCTCTTTCAGGATCAAAGTCAGTTTCAATGTCAAAAAATGCTACATTTAGTTTTGGAGCATCATGATTAAGATAATTTGTTGATAAGCATTGGAATATAGGATTGATATCGCTTTCAAACAAAGCCTTGTTTTTGTTTATTGCTAATTCTTTTCTAAAATCTTTTGTATTCTTACAAGATATCTTATTTAGAGGATCTCCATAAATGCTTTTATACTTTCCCCTTTGGTCACCATAATAAAATGTGTATCTTACTGGATATTCTGTGAAGTGTCTTTTTCCATCTTCACGACGCTCGACCACCTGTATCTGGTCTGCTTCACGATTAAAAAATGCGTCTACGTAACTCATTGCTTCTCCTATATGTCATTTGTGGCTGACAAATACCAAATAAAACGTTTATGGCCGTTTGTACCTTACTTAAAATACTCTTCTGCATCGATGGCTTTATCATCGATCCATTTATCATAATGTGGTTTGCCTAGTCTTATGCTTGTTGACTTGACTCCCCATTCGCCTAGTTGCCTTTTAGTGAACTCTGTCCAATCTTTACCGGACTTGGCACCACGTGCCGTCCAATAATGTATTTCATTGCCTTCATCAAATAATTTGTTAAGCCTATCAATACGATCATACCTTGGTTCACTGCTATCATAATTATTACCTTTAGTATAACATATTGTTCCGTCGATGTCAACCATGTAAATCAATATTTAGATCCTTTCGGTGTATCAAAAAAGTGTTCATCACCCATTGCTTCTCTTATCTTTCTAAAAACCATATTATGTGGATATGTTTTATAATAATCCGTTTTGTATAGTTTTTCACTTGCCTTTTTGGTTTCTGTTAGCCTTTGTATTATAAACAATCTTATAGTTGGATCGTTTAATTCATTTTTGTAATGATCATAATTGTATTCTATAAACAATAAATCTCTTTCTGTAAAATAAGGTGTCTTGCATAATCCAATTAAATCTTGTCCTTCATTTCTGTCTTTTACGCCATGCAATACTATCAATAGTCCATGCACACCATCATCATATGGAAAATTTATCATGTGTTTCATGATATCCATGTATTGGTCTGTATGAATTATTGGAACTTTTGAACTGTATGCCCAGGGACATCTCGCAGTTGAACCATCTTCTGGTGCTGAAAGTTCTTTTAAATGTTTGTCTAACCAATTATCTATTCTTTTCTTTTCTGACTCATTTACCATGCAATTATGATTCCACCTATACCAACTAATGCAAGAATAGAATTAGTTATTATAAGACTCCATTCTTTCCATATAATTGATACTGCTAACCATATAAGTCCACCGCAGGCAAGTACTAAAGGTCCTAATGGATAAAGTTCTTTCTGCGTGTTAATAGCAGTACCGATTATCAACACCGTTGTTGCTAACCATTTTAGATAAAAAGTAATATCTTTATTTGTCTTTTCCAACTGTCACCACCAATGTTTCGAGATCGTCAAAAGCATCAGCATGAGCCTGCCAGTCACCTTTATGTGCAATTTTGATTGCCTTATTAATAAGTGTAGGTTTGATTTCTAGTTCTTCTGCTATTGCCTTAACTGTATCTCTTAAGCCTGTTTGTAAATCTTCAATTTCTTGCATAACTGTCGCGCCTTCATTAACCAAACGTTCCAGTTTTGCTTTTTCGTCCGGTCCATATGTTCTATCAGACATTTTATTCTCCTAGTTAATTGTGTAATTATATACTCGTGTACTAACAATGTCAAGTTAATTTTATTTAACTTTAACAACTTTTGGTTTATCTGTATCTGGCTGTATTATTTGGATTCTTCGTCTTTGGTTTTGTATTGCCATTCATCAGTATGACCTACTGCCCATTTTGGTGTGTTTTCAACTGTATAATTTTGAGTGCATACTTTGAAATCTGGTATTTTCTTTTCTGGATGTACCAAACTTTGATCTGTGAATACAGTTCTGTTATTTGGTTGTGCGGCAAATTGACCGTTGTCTAATTTTATTATGTTAAATGTTTTGTGTTCTGGATCATGCTCTGAAAAATTTATATCAATAGTTGAATGTTGTGTATGACAGGTATCAAGTGTAAACATATATTCGCCCTTGTGCATTTTTTTATCTTTGCCAAAAAATTCGCAGTTTGCTAACATAGGTTTTTTGATAACAGTAATATCATAATCAAAACAATCCCAAATTTGAAGTGTGTCTAATGGCAGTTGATCATCTTTATTATAATCTTCTTTCCAAACAAATGCTGATATAGGAAGTTTGTCATACAATGCACCATAGTCTGTGAGTAGAGTTTCGAAGTACAATGCTTTACCCATTATACTTCTGATTGATATCCATATTCCAGGAGTAAGTTCGCCATGGCCTTTTTGATGATCGTATAGATATTCTTTTTTTACGTAAACTTCTACAGGTGGTAGGTTGTGTACTAAGAAAGCCATTTGCGTCCTTTTTAATTTTTAATTAGTACAGTATTTATTATTTTGTCTTGACGTTCTTGGCTTTACCGCGTCTATTCTTGTTTGGATCTTCACGACGCTTACGACTTGCGGCTTTTTTACGGCCTTTTTTACCTAGTGAGTATGCTTTTGCGGCTGGTAAACACTTAGGCTTACCTTCTTTAGAACTGCCTCTAGCACATTGTCCTCTTACTTTTCCATCAGGGCCGAAACGAACCCACTTTTGTTTGAACCATTTTTTAAGATTTTCATTTAATTCTACTTCTTCTGAAAACAATAGGTTACCACACTTAACACAATAGTCTACGTGTTCACGTTTAACGCAGTTGGGTACACGTTTTCCGAACATGGTTTTCATGCCCTTCTTTTCGTAACCCTTCCAACAACGTGTTCCTTCTGTTTGGAATTCTTGATAACGCATTACTTACTCTTGTTGCCCCAGTTCTTAGCACCCTTTTTTCTGCACTGAACTAAAGCACCAGAGGCGTAAGCACTTGGCCAAACTTTATATCTTGATTTTACTTTGTGATAACAAGCATCTTTCTTTTCTGCTAATTGGTCAAACTCTTCTTCTGTAATTGCTTTACCAACAGACTCTTCTAAAGAACTGTATGATTCTTTTGTTGATAATTTATCAATCATATCATCAAATGTCATATCTTCGTCATTGTTTTTAATTACGTCATCGACTATTGCCCATGCACGTTTTGTTAATTCTTCTCTTTCAGGAGTATTGTCTGGTCTTAATTCATCTACCATCCAATCAGCGATCTCGTATTTGACTTCTTCAGGTTTTTTACCCCACATCTGTGTGTGTTCCTTCCAGAAGTCTATGATTTGATAATAGCCTGTAACTTTGCTAGGCATAGTTTTTGAAAAGGCTTTTTTAATTTGGTCTTTGCTTTCTTTCTTTGCCATCTTAGTTGCAGTGGCATACATTACTGCTTTAGCATCATCACCATAGCGATCTTTAAAGTCGCCTTTGGCTTTCTTCATGCCTTTGACGTACTTTTCTTTTTTCTTTTCTTCGCCTTTGGTTAATGAACGCTCAGTCTTTTTTTTTGAAAGAACTTGACCTAATTGTTCTGCTAGTTGATCTTTGTAGTCTATGGATTCTTTTTTATCTTTTTTTGCTTCTTTGTCTTTGACTGCTTTTTTCATTGGCTCTTTTTTATCGCCATCTTTATCCATATCTAAAAAGTCTGGTTTTGCTTTTGCTTCTGTTTGAACTTGTTCGAACTTTTGTTCGTAATCCATATGATGATAAACACTGCTTAGATAGTCACCTGCTTTTGTTATTTTAGATTGTACCCAACCTTCTAAACCTTCTTGTTCTGAAACACCTTTAAGCATTTCATGAAGTTTAATTGCATACTTTCCTATTTTGTATAACTCAGCACGAGCCATTTGCACTTCATGGTCTTTCTCAACCTTGTGTGCCAAATCTGCTAAACCTTCGTTTCTTAATTCTTTCTCTTTCATAACAGTATTTACCTCTTTTGAATGTTTCCACCAAATAGACTTGCACCCTTCATATCAAGTGCATTTACGGCTGTGCCTTTAGGAGTCTTTTTTTGGTCTGCTTTAGGAACACCCTTTCCATCTCTTTTTACTTTTGCATAAGCAGTAATAGGGTTTGCCACAGTTGCTATTGCACCTGCACTAGTGGCTCCTGGTGTCGCCGCTTCTCCCATTTGCTCATCGTCAAAAATACCTAATTCATCTAATTCGTCTTGTATAAATTGTACTGGATCACCATCTCTTGCTTTTTGTGTTCCATATGGCATATCTTGTTGATAGTGTGTGTACAAATCCATGTATAAATCAGTGTTGTAAATGTCATTTACATCACCTGTTGCTTTCATCTTTGCAGTTGCTTCTGGATGCTTTTTAAGTATATTCTTAACTTCGTCGTTGAAAGGATCTTCCTCCATGCTTTGTGTTTGCATTTGTGGTTGCCCTGCTTGTGGTTGTGCTGGTGCTTGTTTTTTAGCACCTGCTTCTGCTTGTTTTACAAGCATCATAAACTTGTTTCTTAATTGTGTATCTGCTAATATTGTTGAAAGTTGCTTGGCAAATGGAGCAATCTGCTTGGATAAATTACCTGTCAAAGCACCGCCTGATGCAAGTTTATCTAAACCTTTTGCCATCATACCACCAGAACCTTTTGCACCCATCTTTTGTGCGGCCATTTTAGCACCTTGACCCGTCTTAGCGGCCATTTTAGCCAATGTCCCACCCATTCTTTTTCCTGCCGCATTGGCGTTTCGACCAACTAGTGTTTCAACTTGATTATTATCCTTGTATGTTATTTCTCTAAGTCTCATAGTACTATTTACCTTTTTTTGCCTTGCCTCTACGCATATTTAACTGCCATTGGGCCATGCGCCTCTTCTCTCCTGAACTAGATTTAGCAATCTTACTCAGTTGGCTTATGGTTGCTTTTTTTGGTATTCCAACTCTCTTGCTAAGGCCCTTCCGTCCAGGCTTCTTGCCATCCGCAAAGTTCTCGCTCATTATATCTTCTAAGTATGTGTCTACCATTTTTACCAAAGCATACTCATTATCTAGCAAACGTAGTGCATCGTATCTATGATGGCCGTTACAAATACGTCCTTTGCGGTCAACAACTATAGGTTTGTATTCATCTAATTTTACATCCTTATATTGTTTCGCTAGTTTTCTAAAGGATCTGTCCTTTTGCACTGGTACCATGAGAGCGACTTTCATCTTACCAAGTTTGCCGTCCACATCTTTTGCGTGTATTTGTGGCGGTGGTTCACCTTTAGTTGGTTCCGGGTCAAAGTTGTGGTCTTGATAACCACTAACATCACCAACCTTATAACCTAATCTTTTAAGGTTGGATATCATATGTTGCTTTTCTTTTTCACCTCCAAAGAAGTTTAACATAATATCTTGGTCCCCCATATTAGCATCATCTGGATTAGTTGTTGCTATGTTGGCCATGTTACGTCCTAACTTCATAAAGTCGTAGTCAGTAGCATCTGAATCTACTGAAACACTGTTTTGTGGAAGTGGTATTAAGTCGCCTTCGGTTGCTGGTTTTTCAAAGTATTGTTTAAGACTACTTGCAGTTCTTTCGAACTTGTGATCTTTGTGTTTGAATCCAACTCCACCTGCGCCTTCCCATTTTCTTACGTTCTGTCCAAAGTCATCTATTAAAATGTTTGGAGTGCCATCTTTTTGTTTTGCGTATGCTTGTTTGTTTGCAGAAATGATAACCTTCTTAGGTGGAAATGCTTTTAAATATTTCTCAACCCAAGCACGTTTACTAGGTTCTACCCTAGGATCATCTGCCATTGGTGCTGATAAAATGCTATACTCACCTTTAATATCTTTGATGATGCTTAACAATTTATTTGCGTTCTTTGTTGGTTTTAAATTAATCCAAAAGTCTTCTGTATCTCTAATTTTTTGTAGACCTTTTTCTACGTTTTTAATTTGAAACCATTTTTTAACTTTCATTAGTTTAGTCCATGCACCAAAGAAATCAACAAGCACACCATCCATATCAACAAATATTTCTGATGAACTTGAAAGTTCCTTTGCTCTAATTTCGTTTACTTTACTTTCTGCTAAACCTAAATTAAATAATGTGTTTGGACTAGAATTTTTTCTTGCCTTTTTATTAAGTTCTGGTGGTCGACCATCTTTGTCGACTTTGAAGCCGAACTTTCCTGCTTCAATAGGAATTTGATTTACGCCAACGTCAGGCGTGGTGTTAACACCTTTTACGATTCTTCCACCATGCTCATATAGTTCGCGTAATTTCATTTTATTTTATCAACTCACAAGTTTTTGCGTTGGCTGTAAGTTCCTCACCTTTTTTATGTAACCATATGTAAGAATAAACAATTTGTCCATCCTCTGCTTGGGTACATTTTTTGCCTAGTTTAACACTTGGTGGAACAATATGTCCACTACAAGATGCTAACATTAATCCTGTTATTAGTATTGCTAATATTTTCATTTTTTCCTTCCTCTAAAGCCTGGAACACCCTGCATATAAGGTCTTCCAAACCATAGTTTAAACCATTCAGAGTCACCTGGCTTTAGACCAAGTTCTCTTTCTTTTTGTTTTAATGCAGTTGCAGTATGACTAATATTAATATCTTCTGAAGTAACAGGACGTTGTCCTGAGTACTCTGGGATACCTGCTAATTTTTTTAGGTCTTGAATATCCATATTATATACTTTCTTTGACTGCTGTAAATTTAAAGCCTAAATTTTTAAATAAATTTACAGTTGTCTTTGCACTTCTTAATGCCTTTTGCATAAGTTCCTGATTTTCTTTTTCTTGATTATCATAAAAACGTATAAACCTATTTGCCTCTTGTGGTGTTACAAATACTTTACCACCTACTTTGATTTCGTTATCATCTGAACTCCAACTTAAAGGAAAAGGTTTGTTATCTTTTCTACTTGCTATATTATTGAGTACATCTATTTTAGGTTTTTGTTGTTTTACTACTAGTTCTTCTAAATTTTCATCGGTGCTACCAAGTATGGTTGATAAATTATCAAACATTTTTTTCGCAAAAGGTTGTGCAGATTTTGTAACACCCTTTTTAAATGATTCAAAGTCCTTGGCAACGACTGCCTGTCTCATTTTACTTGCACTCATTCCTGTGGCATCTTCCGCATCAGGATTGCGTGATAGTCTTTCAAACTTGATTTCTTCAAATTCAAAAAAACCATGTGCTGATTTTTGTCCGTTATATTTTTCTAACAAACTACCAAGTTTGTCTTCACCTTCAAAAAATGTAACACTTTTATATCCTCTGCCAAAAAGATCACTTGCCGCAAACATAATATTTTTTGCTAATTCTATTTTAATATCGGGGAAACTTTTTCTTGCCCAATCTAATTTTTCATTTGGGTTAAGGGGGTCTGTTGGAAGTTTTGCAGGACGGTCTGTAAGGAATAATATAGCATCACCAGGACCTTGTCGAACTGCTTCGACTAATAATCCATGTCCAGTTGTTGCAGGATTTAATCTTCCTAATGCAAAACTGACACTTTTGTTCGGTGATGTAATTTCCCTTAAACGCATTTTAGTATTCGCCTTTTTTTACTTCTTCTAATTCTTCGTTGTATATTTCTTGTATTAAAGCATCCTTATCTTCTTTTGTCAAGAGTTCTGTTGGGGATTGGATAATATCATATTTGTTGCAGTAATGTTGGATTGCCTTTTCAACCATTTCTTTGACATCGTCAGCATTGTGATCACCCTTATCGTAATTGTCTTTTAGTTTTGCCATGCAAGGGAAATACATTTTTCTATAAAACATTGGATCATCACGCATATGACATTTTAAGTCATCGATTATATCATAACCCATGTCTTCTTTTTTATCAATATCTATGTCTGTAAATTCTTTAAGTTTCATTTTACCACTTTCTACAAGACCAGTATCTTGCTTTTGTTCTAGGACCAGGATTATCGCAGTTATGTCTTGCCCTAAAACTTCTACGTCTTGCTGGATTTGATTTTTTAATCTTCATATTAGGGTCACCAAAGTTTACTTTTTTAACATTTTTAGTCTTTGGATCTTTGACATACACTTTAAACTTTTTGACATCACCACGCATTGGTTTGCCTAATTTTACTTTACGTCCTTGATATTCTGCTTCATCAATGACATCATCTTCGTTAAACCATAATACGCCATATGCTTCAAAGAAATCATCACCTTCGTATGTTTCTTCTTTGTAGATTGACTCTGAAAGATATTCTTTAAAATTTTTCATAGCAATATTCCCCTTATATAGAGTATTTATCACTATGTAGGTGCTAGACTGATATTTCTATATTGAAGTTATCGTACCCTAAATCGAAGAATTTGTTGGCAATATGCTCTGCAAGTTTGTTGGATTCATCTTCATCCAAAGCAAAATGAGTGTCTATGGATAGTACGGTCTTGCCTGCTTCAGTATCATATGCTGAATACGTTGTTTCGTCTTCGTTAAGTGGCAAAGTAGCACCATTAAGCACAGATTCTACTGCTATATCGTCTATTTCTTCCTTTTTGTCGAATACAATGTTAATAAAATGGCTCATAATTGTTCCTAATGATTCAATAATACACTGGTTACACTACCAGCAGTGTATGATAACTTGGCTCTTACGTATGTATAATTGCCTGTAAAGTTAGCATAGACGCTCTTTGTAGCACTTGTTTCTGTAAATGTATGCACAGTAAACCAATCGCTATCAGTTGGTGTTGTTGCAAGGGTGCCTTGTATAGTAATTGTACCTACAAAGTCAGTGTACGTTGCTTGTACAGTGTGTACACCGTCTGCTCTGCCATAATATCCATCACCTTTGAAGTTATCTCCTGTCACTGTTTGGACAGTACTATCACCTGGATGGTTATTTGCTGATAAAATTATTTCACTACTGCTTTGCATAGTATTATTTATCTTAATCTATGCTTCTACGAGTTTCGTTTCTTTGACTTGCAAGTCTATCTTGTTATCTGTTACGTTAATGTGTAGTTTTCCACCATTTTTAAGAGCACCAAATAGCACCATCTTACTTAGATCAGTTTTGATTTCTTTATCTATGACTCTTTGTAATGGTCTTGCACCCATTTTAGCATCAAACCCTTTATCAACCAAATAGTCAATTGCTTGGTCATCTATGGTAACATCAACATTTTTCTCAGTTAGCATATTTTTAAGTTCTAATAAGAACTTGCCAACAATTTTGATCATAACGTTCTTGTCTAATTTGCCAAATGCTATGACACCATCAAGTCTATTTCTAAACTCTGGAGCAAAGAAACGTTTTAGTTCCGTGTCTTCGTAATCCATATCAGAATCTTGATTGAAGCCGATCGCATTTTTCTCAGCCTGTTCTGCACCTAAGTTTGTGGTTAGGATTAAAACTGAATTCCTTGCGTCGGCTTCCTTACCGTTGCTACCAGTAATTCTTCCGTTATCCATTATTTGTAAAAGGATAGTTGAAACATCTGGGTGTGCCTTTTCTACTTCATCAAGTAATAGTACACAGTTAGGATGTTCTTGTAATTTTGTAATTAATAGTCCTGCATTTTCTTCATATCCGACATAACCTGGAGGAGAACCAATTAGTTTTGCTACTGCGTGTTTCTCTTGATACTCTGACATATCAAATCTAACTAATTTGACTGATAATTCATCTGCAAGTCTTTTAGCAGTTTCAGTTTTACCAACTCCTGTCGGACCCATGAACACAAATGAACCAACAGGTTTATTATCAACCTTAAGTCCTGCTTGTGCAACAAGTATCTTTTCAACAATCTCGTCAATTGCTTTCTCTTG
>CENX01041488.1_pt1 | contig 10204 bp, 18 predicted proteins | sample 361321 | NCBI WGS metagenome assembly CENX01 (sample SAMEA2619678, study PRJEB7988) | marine metagenome | isolation source: saline water (ENVO:00002010), including | reverse complement strand
TTAGTTGTCTCTCCGCCTTTTGATGGGGCTGCGTCCCCCCTGCCTTGACCTTTGCGGAGCGTGGTCATTGCCACCTTTCGCATCGGCCCCTGTGTTCATGTCCGACCCCTATAGCACTCTTTCTGAACCTCAACACAGGTGAGATGGTGCGGTTTAATTGGGGTTTAAACTATAGTCAACTCAATTGCTTTCTCCTCATCTCTCAGTATGGTATAATGATCTCATAGATCGTAGCAGATGTCAAGTGTTTTTTAACATCTTTTATTAATTATTATTACCTTATATATCAATCACTTAGCAGCAGCCATTACTCTTCTTAAAGGGAACACCCTATTATACACATTAAAATAGCAGTTGTCAAGCATTATTTTGTAATAAGTGCATCTTTTTTATAACTAAACGGTATTGGACATCTGCTCATATGTCTGTTATGATCATCATCTAATAAACAATTAAGGAACAAATTATGTCAGTTAACTATCTTATGGAAGCGAAAGGAATGGATAAGGAAGAAGCGGAAATCGTAGACTACCTTATGTGTAGTAAGGGTATGTCCTATGAAGAGGCACTCGAAACCTCTCTCATGCTGCTTCAAATCCAAAACGGAAACTAAGCTCCTCTCCTTTTAAAACGTGGGGGCAGCGCTCTGCTGCTTGGGGCGTGCGGATTTAGATAACCACATTTCCCCACTATTTACCACTTAGCACCTCAAGTATAGAACTCTTACCCTTCTGTCTTATCTTCCTGTTACTCAGGTTCTTATTCTTTTTCTTCTCCTTCTTACTCAGGCTCGGTACGTTATTTACTCGCGTTCCGTGTTTGATTCCTGCCATGGTAATCTCTTCTATCGTTCTCAAGCACCCTATACAGATATCATCCTCTAGGACACAAACTCCTATGCACCCCGACACTATTTTGCTACAGGGAAAAAGTAGTAAGTGTCCCCAGTGAAATACCACAAGAGGGCAGAGAATGGCGCAGTGATAACGATGATGCCTATCAACTCTACTAGGATACGTTTCCATAATGGCAAAGTTTCTTGCCACTCTCTGAATGGTTTTAGTTTTCTATACAAATAACCCATATACCACACACCATGCCTCTAGGAATAATGCTTGTGCCAGTGGGGCCATCATTACTAACGCAGCACTGATACCTAATAACAGCAAATATTCTTCCCATGTTAAGTTTACTAATCTATCTTGAATTCTCTTCTCAGGTGAATTCATATTACTTCTTCTCCGTCTTTGCCTATCTGTTGAATACAGGATTGGGCACTCGACCACCAACCATCTGGTGGCAGTGGAGCACCCATTCCAAGCCATATACCGAATATCAACCACAAAATCCAATTACCTTTCATGTCATGTTACCTCATAACCAATCTGTCCACATCGGCAAGAAATGCATCATCAGCGCCCTATCCTCATCCTCATTGAATTTATGGCGTGTTCAATCTCGGCGGTTGCTTGTGATTTTGGCATCATACTACAATGCATCTGTGACCCGAATGACTCGCAAACCTCAATCATATCTGATTTCTGTGCAATCATAGACTTCAGCGTTGACGGTTTGTAATCATAATAATTTTCATTCGAGTCTGTGCTGGTGGCGGACGTAGCGGCGCATCCTACGGATAGCACACACAAGAATAAAATCGGAAGTGTTTTCAACTTCTCCATGACGTTTTTTTCTCCTCTTCGGAAGTTATAGTTTAATTGCTAGGACTATCAGTATAGCGACTAGCAGTATGTTGGTAGTTAAAATGAGAATACCCAGCATTGTGTGATACCAAACCCATCTCGTTTTGTAGGCATTTTCAATGCTCACATCATCAGGGTCAGGGTCAACACTCAACTTGGCGCCCTCTACAAAAAACTTCCCGAAACTACCTATCCAAGAAGCTTTCGTCTTTTCAGTTCTTGCTTTACTTTTGTTTTCCATTTTCTCTGCACTGTGGTAGACGGATGCTCCCACATCTTCTTAGCGGGTGTGTTACATTCAAAATACGAAAACTCAGCCAACCCGCCTTTCTTCACTCTGTCGTTCTCGTAAAAAAACCATGTATCCCAATCAATCATATCAACCCAGTGTTTTGTGTCAGGATACTTTCTCTGAATTGCCTTGTTGTGATATTCGCTCGTCATATCGTCAGGAACATCATTTGTTTTGTTGGCAAATTCATCGTACAATCTACGTCCCATCCACCCAGCAGTGGCATTAATTGACGTTTTGTTTTTGTCGTATCCGTCCCACTCGTGTAGGTCATGGAATATGTTCATCCAGCACATATTGACCAGTGGCACGTTCAGTGTTTGACACAATGTCTGTAGTCCAACTATGGCACGGCAAGTGTCCACATAGCATTGTGGAATGTTATACATGCCTTCGTAATAATTTTTTAATCTGCCGTCCAGTGAGGGAATTCCATAGTTCCAAACACCATACCCGCCACCAACAATCAACCAGTTTGACATCGGGTGTTTGAGCTCACCACCAGTGCCATCGTGATACACGTTGTCTTTTAAAATGTAATTGGTAAATCCTTGTCCCACGCCGTTGTAGGCATTTCTGTAGTCGGGGTCTGTGTGGGTCATCAAAAACTCTTTGCGTAGTGGCGATGACCACATACACAAAACTGCTGGATTCATGTCCAGCGTTTCTTGTTTGGAAAGTTCGTATGCGAGTCGGTCAAAAATAATTTGGTTGCCAGAAGCCATCTCGGCGGTGTTCAATAGTTGAGGCCCTACTCGCAAGTCCTCTTTTAATTGCCATGCCCAAGATAGTTTCTTCTCATCTGGTTGTGCCGTGAAAGAACAACCACCTACCAATAATAACTTATCGTTTGCCCCCATCGTAGCGAACCGCATGTCCTTTTTCAATCAAGTATTCGTTCAAAGATTTATCGGCGTACTCACCCGCTGACCATATCTCACCCAGTATCCTACCGAATTTGCCCTTAGCGTCATACTTCCGTGTTTTCAGTGTAGCGGATTTGCCCTCTGGACAAAACTGCTTTACGAAATCCTTCGCCGCGAGGCCTCGTTTCTTCTCTTCTAAATCTCGTGTTCTACTCTCGGGCGTATTGATGCCCACTAGTCTGACTCTCTCATTACGCAAAACGACATCGAACCCAAGGTCAATGTCTACATCTACCGTATCGCCATCAACCCATCGATTGATAGTCACTCTGTATTCATACATGGTTTATTCCTCTTCGGTTGCTCCTGCTAATTCTTTTAGCATGAAACTATGTAGGCGATTTCCATCTTTGCCGAGTGTGATGAATGTCCACTCTTCGCCCATCTTTTCTTTGAGGAATTCTTCAAATACTGTTAGCATAACGATGTTATGAACGGAAGCAGATTGTTTAAATCCAATCCAATAACTCGTGTAGCCTACGCCACCGCAAATCAGTATTGTTAATAAAAATAGAAATGTTTCATAGGTCATAGGAACTCCATGTTTGCCCATTGATTTTCAAGGAACTGCCGATTGTGCGCCACATACTCTCTGTAGCTTAACAATGGTTGATTATAGGATTCTCGTTCTTCACAATTTTTGTGAAACATTTCGTGAAAGAAAGCATCTTTCGCTTCTTCAAGTGAGATAGTCATATATCTGCTCCCAGTTTTGGACAACCAGTGCATTACCTTTGTAATTCATGTTATGCCCATGTTCTACTAAAATACCCTCAAATCCAACTTTCATGCCTGCCTCGACATTGACATACTTGTCTTCTATCCAAGGCGCTCCGTAGTATTTATGCGACAACTGTTCTAGAATCTCATCTTTATCGGCACCACACGCTAAATAAATGTAATCGTGAAATGTATCTTCGCCGAACAACTTCTTTAGATTCCTCGTTCTCAACTCTTGGGCGTATTTGTCCTCGTGTAGACTCGTTACAGCAACAAACCTATATCCATGCTTCTCAGCAAGTAACTTCATATAGTGTTGGGCATCTCTCAATGGAGGCAAAAACCCGATAGCAGCACTGCTGTTGAATTGATTGGTCAGTCTCTTACCCTCGGCAACTGTCACGCCGAATCTGTCAGAAACTTTATACTTCATTTTCCAATCTTCGCCCACTGGTTTAATCCCATTGTGAGCCATCCAAGTAAAGAATGCTGTTTCCCAATCAAGGCAAACACCATCGCAGTCTGTTAAAATTATTTTGTTCGTTAATACCATTACAACCTCTTTGGAATACTAAGACTCTCCAGGCCTATCGTCTGCCTTTCCTGTTTCGCCACGCCCAAAAAGAATTCAAGGTCAGGGGCGATTTGCTTTTTGACCAAGAGTTCTGCCAATGCTTGGTGTTCTTCTTTATTCAACCTCGCAATATGTTCAGCAATGTATTCAACTGTCACCATCTTACACTCCACTCAGTTTGATTGCGTATTGATACATTTCCATGGCACCTTCAGCGGTCTCAAAACCATACTCATCAGCAAAGTCCATTGAAGAAGAACCCATCACGCGATTGGCGAGTCCTTGTTTTGCGATAATTTCAGCACACTCTTCAAGAGTAGCACCAAAAATATGAGTATCACAAATAGTAATGAACTCTAAACCACCATTCTTTGCAGCAACAAAATCAATCATACTTTTCTCTCATTTCTCAATTAATTACATAGTGATCATGACATACTTCCAAGCAAATGTCAAGAGAAAGCCGCCTTCGTAAGTCATTGATTTATAAGGAAAAGCGAAAATAATTGAAATTTCTTTTCCCTTATGAATCAAGGGCTTAGTCAACAGGGCGGTATTTGTCATAGAATCTACCCCATTGCCACTCTTCTGGGATGACGCCATCCGCCCTAACTAGGTGAGCTTTACCAGATGGTTCAACACACCATCGCATTTTAGGGCGCTCATACGCCTTCTGGCGAATCTTGGCGACTGTTTCTGGACTATGTTTCCGCCCATACATGGGATTGAACTCCCCACGGCGTGTACCTGTCATTGTGGCGGATATCTTGCGTCTGTGGTCTTCGGTCAGGCCATCGGCGTGAGGGTGTTTACTACCTAACTTTGCCTGTCGTATACGTTCACGGCCTTCGGGTGTGTGCCACCCTGTCCTATCTCGACACCTATCAACGATAGGCAGATTGTTCTTATTCTGCCCTATGACATAATCTCTAACTTTCTCAACTTGAGAGAATTTGATAATCATCTCTCGTGGTTTTGGTACATCCTGTAGACTGTGTTCGTCAACAATCCAGTATTCGTTCTTCCATCCACCACATTTGAAGAGAAAGAATCTAGAAGCTCTTTCCATTTGATAATTTACCCGACTTCACGATTTCAAGCATTGCTAATTTATCTGCATACTCGCTCATCATTCCTAGTTCTTTTTCTATTGTGTCCATGATATCAGGGTGTTCTGCCACCCCAACGCCCCTGTCAAGTAATACTTCGATGTTGATTCTGTGTCGGGCCATTTGACCTTCAAGCACATGTTCCATCGTCTTGACCATTTGGTTTCTGTTAATCGCCGTCATTTTTTCCTCCGCCTCGGTTTGCCATTATACTCCGTGATGCCCAACGGTGACATCAGTTTCTTTAATTTGGGGATTTCTTTGAGCAGTTTGCCGTCTTTGATGGCGGTGAGTATAGATGCCTCAGTGTGATGCAATCCCTCCAGAATTTGTAACCAATTCATCTCTCGTTTCCAATCTGGGAGATTGTTCATATTGCTTTCTGGGTCATAGAATTGTTTGATTCGGCGCCACTCCAATTGAATAGTAGTCCCACCCATGCCCTCTGGCATATCTTTGTCAATCTTCGCTGTCTCTGGAGTACCATCGGGTAATCTCCATTCTACCTTTTCAGCGCCAACTCCGATACGGACTAATGGGACTAGGGCCTGATTAGTCTTGGCCCATTCTTTTAAGCGGGTAACTTGTTGTTCTACTTTATCGACCTTGAATACCCATTCAAAGCCCTCATTCATTTGTCTAAATTTCATGTGCTAACTCCATTGTATAATCACAACTCTATTTATATCAAAACTCATTGATACTTTCCATGAGGCGATTAAGGTTAAACTTGTTGAAATATTCTACCACATCGCCTCTGCCCTTGTTCTTCTGTAATTCGTATTGAAGAACGATTTCATCCTTGATATCCTGTGGTGTTTGAGATAGGTCAACCATCTGCTTATTACGAATATAAGCTGCAGCCATATCACCTGTAACCCATTCCTCAGGCCTCTTTGATTTCCACTCGGCAAGCAGGGTTTTGCGAATAGGTCTCTGCCTCTTGCCAGTGGTGAAACAATCATCTTCAGATAATATGTTGGGCACACCATCACCTTTATCGCCAGTGATGATGTGTTCCATCAATGTCTCAGCAGCAGATGAATTCAAAACCACAAACTTCTTTCTCAATGGTGACCACTGTTTGACATTGCCGTATTTTTGCAACTGTTGAAAATCATGGTCTCCCGATATAATCAGCATCGGTTTTGGTTCCTCAAACAGATTTTCACTCAGGTCATTGTCTTGACTGTACTCTGCCAACGCACCGATAACATCATCCGCCTCCGCACCATTGACATCAATTACAGGGTACGGCATGTACTCATCAAGTTCTTGCCGTATCGTACCTAGACAATCGAAAATAGTATTCCAATCAAAACCACTGTCCTCACGAACTTTCTTACGACTTGCCTTGTAGTATGGGAACACTTGTCTTCGCCAGTACCTACGATTATCACAAGCAATAACTAACTCACCATACTCCTCGTGCCATCTTTTACGATATCCACGAATGGTGTTAAGTATCATGTGTCTGACTAAATCAAAATCAATGTTGTCAGTAGGACGGTTGTTCAACTCAGCCATCAAGTTGGATATACTAATTTGGTTATAATCAATCAATATCATAGGAAGAACCTCTGACGTTCTGGAAATCGATTTTGGAAACATAACCAGTATAAAGGCAATTCTGGTTCATCTCGCAGTTTACCTTTAATTACTCGCCATATGGCATCCACTGTGGGGTCAAGTTCTGCTGTCTTATTGAGTCTTACGTTCATATCACTCAAAGTGTCACCAGTAATGATGTCACAAGTAGTCATGCCTGATAACGTAGCACGTTTGGCAACCTTTTTATTCCCAACCATCCTGCCATCCACAACATGATCCAACAACGTGAAATGAATCATGTTGATGTCTTTTACGAAAGTCGAAATAGTCATCGATGTGGCTTTCTGTAAGGGTGTACCAAAGTCCACCATAGTGTCTAACATACTAACCATCCAGCGAACGTCATACTCTTTCAATAAAACAGGCAGATATTTTTGTACGATGTTCTGAAACTCTGACCAGTGGGTGTGAACGTCAACATATCTACGCAGATATATGATGTGTTCCACAAGTTTATGGCAAATCTCAGGTTGGCCCACAAACTCTCGTCTGACCTCATCGATGTTATCTTGTAGGTCAGGTTTGCGTACACACCATCTACGAGGCTCTAAGCCTGTGATGGGTACTAAATTGGGGTCTGGTTCGGGTGGTTGAAGAATTCTCTTATGTTTTTTCATCTGGTTCCCGCCCCCATACATATCCTAAGTCCTCGTAGTATACACCATGAGACCTTTTGATATTGCCGTCCTCATCATATGCGGGCACAAGGCAACGCATATTAATTTTATTCTGTTGGTCAGAACCATAGAACATACCGCTCCACGTTCCAGACCTCAAATAACTTTCCATGATGTTTATATAAGATTGCAGATTCGCCACCTTGGCGATTGCACCTTTCACATTGCGTCTTTCATCAGATTTAGCAGAACTGAGATGTTCTCTGTTCTCCTTAATCCAACCCATGACCTTCACTCTAGAGAGAGGGTCATCATCAGGTAACGCCAATACATCTGGATGGACATTCTTGTATTTGGGTGGGTTTGATTTTGCTCGTTTTTCACGAGCTTTTGCTAGTCTTTCCGAAGCAGCTTTGCGTTGCTCCTCAGACATCGGCTTTCGCCTACGCCTGACTTTCTTAGTTGGTTCAATATTGCGTGCCATAACGGACTCCTTTGATTACTATTATATAGTAACACAAAGAAGCCGTGCATGTCAAGTGTGTTTAGGAAAGAATTTTCTGAATATTATCAAAAATTAGGGTTCTCCACTGTTTTTTATCAGTATCGAACACCGTCACAAGATGGTCTTGCTCTTTTCTGGGGTTGGTCACTTCGGGAAGATGGTCAGGAATCAATGTCGCTACGACTGTCCTCTCTGTGCCATCCTTTTTCTTGTATAGCATAGACATCACATTGTTGGTCAATTGTGATACTAATTCCTGTTTTGTTACGTCAACTACCATAACCTTTTCTCCTTCATATCATTATATATTGTGTCAGCAATAAACGAGTGACACTTCTCGTCTGGGTGTCCGTGGGGCATGACCCCAACAAACTTTTCCTTGTTTTTCTTGTCTGTGAATTCACTGTAACGTATCGAACTAAACTCTGGTACGGCCATCACCTTATTGTAAAGATTCCTAAAATTATTCAGCATATTTGTTTTTTTAAGATAGGTGAAGTATTTTTTTCTGATATTTGCGTTTGAGTGCAGAGTAATAAATTGGCATGAGTCTTTGGGGATGAACAAGTTCTCAGATTTTTCGATGGTTTCCAAGTCTCCAATAACTCTCCTCATTTGACCTTCTAGTGCAAACATATCCATGATGTAAAATCTACACTGTGCCTGTCTGAACATGTCTACCAATGATAAAACCTGTCTCATCAAATCCATCAGGGTGTGGGGATATGATTGATACTTGAAAAGAGATTGCCAACTAACCTCATCCCACTGTTCACCCATTGTAGACATAACTTGTCCATACTCTTCTATTGGATTTATATCGTCACCATCTGGTGAGTAAATACCACCAGCGATGACAGCACCCATACTCACTGGTGCTTCAGATTTATCCATGTGTTTCTGTATGTCATAACACAACTCATCACCGCCATGTATTTCAAACCTAGATGCATCAGTCAATTGAACCAAGGTCATACTAGGTATAGGATTCTCATCATTAGCAAAATAATCTCGTAGCATCCTCACTGTCCTATAGTTGGATGAACCTCCCTTGGCAATGTTGTGAGAAGACAACCCCATTTTCTTTGCCAATAGTGTCGGAAATCTATGTTCATTCCTATAACTACCATCTACATTACGAAATTGCGTTGTTTTATCGTTTGGAACAAAGTAATCCTTAAATTCTCCAAGTTCCGCACCTAGAGTCATAGAACAACCGCAGCTAAGTAGGACTCCGTTCATCTCTTTTCCTATCAATGAGCCATCTGAGTTTATCTCTAGTGCTTCTGTCCAATTTTCTGAGTTGAGTGTCATCTATCTCCAAAACATCTGTGTCATCTAGTACGGCGGCCTGTAGTTGTACCTCATCACCTAGTCCACCCACAACGCCGTCTTCTGGTTGTTGTTCTGGTATAATCTCCTCATGCACCGCATCATCGTCTAACTTGGCGAAAGTGATTCTTTCACCTTTTAGTTGCGCCCATGTCATATTCGCTGATACTACCAACAGTATCGCCAATGGGTCAAATACCAATACTAATAATATTATCACAAAACGTACGGCGTTGTCAAGGGTCTCTTTATCAGATTCCCCATAAATTAACTCTGAGATGTATTTTATTGGCCCGACTTCAACCTCGAGCGCCATTCGTTCTTCCTGTAGCGGGAGTAGTTTTTGACTGAGTTCATCAATCCTCGTAATGCTGGATTGAATCGATGTAGTGATTTCGTTCCGTTGTGCCTGTTGTCCTTCTCTGACAGCAATAGCACCTTGTCTGCCTCTGATTCTGTCATATTCGATGAGTGTAGCGACTGTATCATCCAACTGTGATAAAAGTGTCTCTCCATCGGTGATAAGTCTTTCTTCATTCTGTATTTGTCTTTCCAAGTTCTGAATCTGTAGGACATTGGTTCCCCCCTGTGATATAGTCTGTTCCAAGTGTGCCTTAGACAGGAATCCAAAGATACCCATCGATGTAATTATACTCAGGATAACCACAGCTGAGGTAAAATACGTTTTCAGCAAGACACCAGCAGTATCCCAGTTTTTATATAACCACGATGCGGTGACTAACTTGGCAATCTCCAGCACCACTCCCATTGAAAGAATCGCAACAGCAGCGGCAGGGAATATTGCCATCAAACCT
>CENX01060902.1_pt1 | contig 10207 bp, 7 predicted proteins | sample 361321 | NCBI WGS metagenome assembly CENX01 (sample SAMEA2619678, study PRJEB7988) | marine metagenome | isolation source: saline water (ENVO:00002010), including | reverse complement strand
CGGTATTAGTGCCACCCACCTTCCATATTTGAAAACAGTGGGTACCCTGTGTTCCTAACTATTTCAACCCCTTGATTGGAGCACTGTTTCTATGATTTTCAATCCACTGGTTCCATTCAAATTCCTTCATCCCCATTTCGCATTCCGATTTCACCTAGTCGCCGTTGGCCTAATGTAGCCCATAACCATCAGCGACACGAGAGGCGGCGGTGATGGTGGACTCAAATGCAGTGCGAATCGAGAAAGCCATTCGCAAAGTCCAGAAATCTGGAGACGAATCTGCATTGATTGAAGTCCTGCTTCAAGATGCCCTCAATTGGCCATTAGCAGATGAAGATGACGAGAACATAGAAATCGACGACATCTCCTATTCGTGGGATGATGTTCTTGTAGAAATGGGATTCAGCACTGCTGATGCTCCTATCGAACTGAGGCAAGTTATGCCGTTCCCCAATTGGCCTCACGGAATCTTCATCGTAAAATTTGGTTCTAGTAAATTCTTCACCCAAGGCAGAGGTATGACAACCCCATTACGCACTATCCTTCGTGAATTGATGGAGAAGGTCCGCCCCACCGCAGACCACCCTTCATGGAAAAAGGATCACCTTCTTTTCTTGTGCCATAGCGAGACCGAGTATTTCCAATTCGCACGATTCGAAGACCTGAAAGGAGATTCAAAGACCTCAAAGTTACAGATGTTCGGTTGGGGGCCAAACGACCATATCAGAACAGTGTGTGAATACAACCTCAAGAATCTCATCTACAAACAAGGGATGAATGAGGATGAAGCAACAGAAGCGGTTGCCTCAGCATTTGATGTGAGCAAGGTCTCAAAGAGATTCTATGAGGATTACAAGAAAGCATTTGAGAACGCCAAGCCAATCATTGCTGAAAATGCCAGTATCACCGAAGCAAATGAAATTCATCAAACCACTCAAACATTATTCAATAGAATCCTCTTTCTTCGATTCATTGAGAAGAAGGGCTGGCTCCATTTCGGAGAAACAGATGATTACCTAAGAGAATTGTTCAAAGCAGGTGGTGTTGGTTCCAGCACTTTCTATTCATCCAGATTAAAACGACTTTTCTTTGAAGGACTTGCAATTGAAGGTAAGCAAAACGAATCGGTGTATGGCGAAGTTGCATTTCTTAATGGTGGACTTTTCGAAGAGTCGAAATTTGACAAAGCAATCAGTGATTTGCCCGATGAGATGTTTGAACCACTTCTCGGAGAGAATGGATTGTTCTACAACTATAACTTCACTGTTCAAGAATCAACACCGCTCGATATTGATGTTGCAATCGACCCTGAGATGATTGGAACGATGTTCGAAGAATTGGTCACTGGCCGAAACGAAAAAGGAGCATTCTACACTCCAAGAGTAGTCGTTGCCTATATGTGTCGTGAAGCCATCAAATCTGTACTGGAAGAGAGAACAGAAGTGAATGCTGAATCTATTCGCAAACTCGTTGATGATGATGACAATGAGGGATTATCTATTAATGATGCGCGAACCATCAATTCGGTTCTGGCTGAAGTCAAGGCAATTGACCCCGCTTGTGGTTCAGGTGCATATCTGCTTGGACTTTTGCACGAATTAGTGCGTGTTCACACCAAACTATCAACAACAGCAGAAGACCTCACAGAAAGTCGCCACAAAATGAAAATGAGAATTATTAGTCATTCTATCTATGGCGTAGACCTTGACCCGTTCGCAACCAATATCGCGATGCTGAGGCTATGGCTATCACTTTCAGTTGAAGCCCCTGAACCGCTTCCACTACCTAATCTCGATTTCAACATAGAGACTGGAGATTCACTGCTTGCGCCAGATCCATCTACATATGTGTTTGATGTCACAGGTGCAATAGAGAAGGCAGATGCACTTGCATTGAAAAAGGAGGTTTATCTTGAAGCGACTGGAGACACTGCAAGAGAATTACGAGCAGAAATCAAAGCAGAAGAAGTGGTAATCCGCAAGTTGCTTCGAAAACAAAATGATGAGATCGGTTCTGTGGATTTTAGAGTTCACTTTGCATCTGTATTCACAAAGAACGGCGGATTTGATATTGTCTTAGCTAATCCACCCTATGTCCGCCAAGAAGAGATTGAAAAAAAATCCAAAGTGAAGATGCTTTCACTATATGGTGTCGGAGATAATCCACCCGTTAAGGGGAAATCAGACCTATATTGCTACTTTTTTGTGAGGGCAAATCAACTTCTCCGCACTGGTGGAATCCAGGTGTTCATATGTTCAAACACCTGGTTAGATGTTGGTTTTGGTGTGTCGCTCCAACATCATTTCCTGCGAACATCACAGATAGATAGAATACTCGATAGTGCTGTTGAAAGACAATTTCAGTCAGCTGATGTAAATACGGCCATCAGTTTCATCCGCAAGAAGTCAGCCTCTGAGACCCATGAAATCAATTTCACATTTCTTCAAGGCCCGTTCGATTCTGCTTCGCGGACTACGGAACAACAAAAGATACGGAAGGTTGGCCAATCAGAACTCCGTAATTCTGGCACAAATGCACGAGGAAAATATGAAGGTACAAAATGGTCAAATCATCTTAGAGCACCTGATATTTATTGGAGAATTACCGAGGAACTAAACGAGAAACTCGTCCAACTGAAAGGTATTGCAGACTTATCCCGAGGAATTACAAGTGGATGCGACACTTTCTTTTACATAAAACAAGAAACAATCCAAGAATGGAATATTGAAACGGAATATATTGTTCCGATGATGAAGTCATCAACAGAATCTAAAAACACGATCCCGCAAAGTGAGGAATTATCATATCATTTATTTTTGTGTAATCTGCCAAAAAGCAGGTTGAAAGGAACGAATGCATTAAAATATATTCAATGGGGGGAATCTCAATCATTTCATAAGAGAACGAGTTTTAATAGTAGACCAATATGGTATTCAATCGGTTCAAGAACACCACCACCTCTGATAATGCCAAAATCAATTAATGAAATTTATCGTGTCTTTTTGAATGAACAACAGGTTATTATTCATCAACGGCTCTATGAATTATATCCGAAAAGTAATGTTGGAATTGGCAACTTACACTCAATATTAAATTCCACCCTCACGTCATTTATGCTTGAACTCGGTGCGCGAACAGGATTAGGACAGGGATTATTGGATATGACTGTTTACGAAGTAGCGGATGTACATATTATTAATCCAGAACTTGTAGAAAATTTACCATTGATTAATAGGGAAATTGGTACACTTCAACATGAAATGCAACAACAGGATAGGCTTGAATTGGATGCAGCAATATTTGATGCACTAGGATTGACTCAAGACGAGAGAAAGCAACTGTATGAAGAATACATCACACTTGTGTCAAATCGCATTGGGAAATCAACAACAATAACAAGTCCAATCAACTGATATTCAACCAGCAGACCAGTCTTGGTTTTGCACCCTTTACGGGTGCTTGCAAAGTCCTCATGATGGTATTCTTGATTCGCTTCTCGACCTTCTTCTTGATGTTTCTCAAAGTCTCATCATCAAGTGAAATTACTCGTTCAGTTTCCGTACTACACTCAATAATTTTGTGCATCTCCGACATTTGTCCAATTTGGTCGAGGATTTCTTCTGCTTCTGTATCGTAGAAGAACCAGAGGCTCTCACCCATTCCGTCTTCAGTACTCCATCCTGGCACTACGCCTCGTTCAATTTCCTCATCTGACAAAGAGACAGGTTCTGGTATTCGATAACAGAAGAACACACCTTTTCTGCCTTCTTCGTTGGCTTTTCCACTGAGGGTATGGAATGGCATTTTACGCCACTTCTTTGCTTGTTCAGGATGGTCTGCGATCAATCGGTCAAGAATGAGTCGAAGTGATTCATCAGTCGTCTCGAATCCATCGTATTCTTCATTGAATTCTTTCAACTCATCCATGTCTTGAGTTGAATCAAGCCCATGGCCATGCTGAATTCCAAGCACTTTTGAAATTAGAATATATTTCCCAGTCACCTTGCCATAGAGATTAATGAGGTTGTCGAGGTTGTCTGGGGGTAGGAAATTCCAATATCCAATTTTTCCTCTTTCATCAGATCGTTCAGGATGAGCCGCAATGATTGCCGCTTCATGGTCTGGATTCATTCTTCTGTCAATACGGCCAATTCTCTGCATCAAACGAACAGGGTTCCAATGAATATCATAGTTGACTAATCGTGTTGAGTCTTGAAGATTGAGTCCTTCTGCAAGAACATCTGTGGAGATGAGGATGTCAATTTCCTTTTCGCCGTCATCGATCAACTTGGCAGATGAACTGCCGTTGTAGTATGGTGAGAATCTCCGAATAATTGTGGTTCTCTTTGTTTTGGTTTGGCTGTCAACTTCCGCAACACTACATTCAGGTAATCGCTCTACCAAGTGCTTCTTGAGGTATCTAGCAGTTGTCATATATTCTGTGAAAATGATGACTTTTCCTGTTTCACTTGCAGCATCGGTATTAACCAATTCAACGATTGCATCAAGTTTCGTATCATCCTTCGGAGTGATAGGTTTAAGTTTCTCAATGAAGGTAATTACTTGAGCCAAATCGTTGTAAGTGTCATCAATGATTTTCTGAACCTCGAACAAGTCATTACTCCAAATATTCTTCTCAACATTTGGCAGATCGGTGAAAGCGTCTTCTTCTTCTTCTTCTTCTTCATCCACCTCATCATCATCTTCAAACCCAGCCATTTTGATTTTCTTGGCATGGCGAACAAGATTTTCATTCTCTTCTTTCCATTTGTTGAGCCGTGTCTTAGCATCAGCATCAATTTGATGAGCATCAAGCCAAGCAACAAGTTTGAGCATCAGGTTACAACATGATGTCTCAAATGCATGAACCGAACTCTCAAACCGTTTCAATATTCCAATTCTAATCAATCTGGCAATCTGCTTGCACCGTCCCACCTTGAAATCGAAGTCCTCCATTTCCTCTAATGCATCTTGGTCTCGGTAATATTCGTATGGATAGTAGATTGAGAGTTTGAATAGTGGGTCTTCCTTGTCAAACGCTTGTTCGAAGTCATCAAGCAGGTCCCCATAAATCTCTCTCAAATTGTAATTCCATATTTGCGGTGGTTGCGGTTCGGGGAATTGGATATCTCGGCCACTCGATATCTTCTGGCTTTCTTTGACATATCTCCGACTTCTCTGGATGATTAACTCACGCACCAATTTATCTTCTCTTAGAATCTGATTGGCCTTCTCTTTAGCGAGTTGCGCTGAGAGATCAATATCTTCAATTCCATCAGTGGCAACAACAACGCTAAGTGCATTTCTTAGTCGTCTGAAATGACCATATAGACTCGGGATTGAGAGAGGTGGCTTGTTGAAATGCTTGTCATTATCACCTGTGAACAAGTCGATCATGTGCTTGAGGTCAAGTATTGAATTGTTGATTGGAGTTGCTGTGAGGAAAAATATTTGTTTTTCATTTCCTTCGTTGATAAATTCCATGAATTGTTTGAATCGCTTGCTTTTCTCTCTATTTCTGAAATGGTGTGCCTCATCAACAATGATACAATCGAATTTGTCTTTCGCAGCTTGCCAATGTTCGTGATAGCCTTGTCGAGTCAGGTCAGTATGCTTGAGATGTTTGAAATTCGAACCCCAACCGCCAAGTTCACTCAGTTTGTCCTTCAATTCTGGCTCCCACACACCTTCGTATGCAGACTTTGGAGTGAGTAGTAGGACATTCTTTCTCTCGTGAACAGCAAGCCTCTCAATGAGCATCAGACCAACATAGGTTTTGCCGAGACCAACACCATCACAAAGGAATGAGCCGCCCCATTTGCGAGATATCTCAATCATTGATTGATAACCATCTTGTTGATATTTGTCGAGGATTGGCCACATCAAAGAATGCTGTTCGTGCCAGACAGCAGGGCCGACAGTCTCTTTGTCTCTGAAATACTCCTCTAATGACTTGCCATAGAGTAGAAATGGTTCATACTCGTGAGCATGAGTTTCCATCACCTCAAGAATCTCTTCGTTGATCGGTTCAGTTCCATCATGTTCCCAGAAGTGTTCAAACCACTCTTGCAACTCAACAACTTGATGGCCAGTTTCAATTCGCACATTCAATTCTATGTTGCGGGAAATTCCTGGCACTGTGAAGTTGCTTGAACCTACGAGCGCAACTGGCCCCATTATGTCGTGCTTGGCATGGGTGATGTACATCTTGGCGTGGAACTTGTGCGGCGTGTAGACACGGCATTCGATTTTCCCTGAACGGATTCCTTCAATGATTGCTGGAATACCTCTTAGAAACTCGTTGCCATGCTTCTCTTTCTCTTCATCAAATGAGTTGTCAAGTTGTTCAGTGATTGCAGTTACAAGGGCATCTTTGGTAGTTCTTGAGACCTCCCTGCCCATGAGTATTCGAATCTTGTCGAGTTTCTGCCATTCTCCATCAAGTCTGGATAACGCGCCGACTTCAAAATAGCCTGTTGCAATGTCGAATTGGCGAGATACCTCGCACCATTTCTCAAGATAACCTTGCACTTTATCGGTTATATCGGTCTCCCGATTATCGACAATGAATGCGCTTCTCCCTTCGCCCACGAATAATTGGATAGTGTGAGCCTATTTCATCCCTGCGCCTTCGATAGAATAGAGCTTCACAACTCATCCCAATTTATCAGACAATCTGAAGGAGTGATTTTCTTACGTATCACTGAATCAGTAGACCGATTTGGACTTGAAACAGTGGTTATTTCGCCGCCTGGATGCGGCACTGCGGGGCGCAACACGCGCTACCCCCATTACTCTTGTTTTCACTTTCACTTTTACCTTCACTCCGTTGCCTTGGTTAATATGTAAATCATATCAACGTGGTTTCATGAACAGAAGCAGCAACTACGATTTAGACGTAACCTACCAGATGAAGTCAAAGCCATACAGGATCGTTCCGCTAAGCTCACTCAGAAGGGCTAATAGTGAACTAAGGCCGAGTCATGATTCCCTGGTCTGTGGAGGGGGCAGGCTAGCTAATCTTGGATCCTGGAAGCCTCTGCCGAGACTAGCCACACCTGTTGAAGTCTCTCCCTCTTCTTGGAAGGGCTTGAGATCGAGAATGAAGACACAATCACAAAAGATAGGGGCGTCAATCTGATGTCTAAAACAACCAGATTAAGGGAGGAAGTGAGAATCCTTCTCGAGGAAAGAGGCTCTGCTAATACTGTAGAAATATTCGATCATCTAAATGAGAGATTTAGATGGGGGGCTACAATGAATCAGGTTGGTAACATTCTCGCCAAGGACACAAGGTTCGATAAAATCGGTCATGTCAGGGGTCAATTCAGAGGAAGTACCTACACGGTTTGTGTATGGGGACTGAGGATTGGCGAGGTTACGGCTCACGCATGACATAGGGAATACTCAAGTCAAGTAATACCTACACAGGCACGTGAATGCCAACACTTCCGTGACAGACTGGGCCACATTGTTTCGTTTGGGAAATAATCTCACAGGTGTTTTCGGTGTTTTCTTAGGATCTATCATAGCTTTAGGGGATGTCCCCCAAGGGTTACTGGCACATATCACCATACTACACGCTTCATCTGTCCTTTTCTTCATGTGTTCATGGAATGCATTGAATGATATTTATGATTTTGAAATTGACTTAGTTAATCGTCCCGACAGGCCCTTGCCTAGTGGAAGAATTTCTCTTAATCATGCAAAAATAGCTACTGCAATCACTATGATTTCATCAATCCTCAGTATTGCTCTCTGCTACTGGTTGATATCAGGATCAAATCCAGTAGAAGGATTCGAAGTCTCAGATTGGTACCCGTCTCTTGCAATCTGGATAATAGCACTAATCTTGCTCATAAATTACGAGTTCCCATTCGGTCTCCGGCTCAAAGATAAGGGCCTTCCTGGCAATATTTCAATCAGCATCTCAGTAGGCTTGGTAGTTGTTTTCGGAGCCTCTGCGGTCTTTGAGCCATTTAGTGAGAAAGCCTGGTCTTTATTCTTCGTTGGTATTTTCTACAATACGTCTAGGGAGATTATCAAGGATGTCCAAGATATGGAAGGGGATAAGGGAAGAAATACACTAGCAATGAGAATCGGATCTGAAAATGCAAGAACTGTTGCTTGGGTGATGTCTATTCTAGCGTTAGCTTCTGTCCTACTGCCTTTCGCCATAGGTATTTTCACCCCACTCCACGTTGTCTTAGTGATTCCCGCTGTAATGACCTTGATGATGGTAAAGGGAAGGATAATTATTGGAGAAGATGCCGCAGCATCAAGTCTTTTGAAGAAGTCAATGCTACTTTGCCTCGCAGCGTTACTCACAAGTTCGCTAATCTAGTACAACTCATTGTAAGTATGCCATGCCGCTTCATTACACATTCTTGTCAGAAGGGACATCTGCGCCCACATCCTATTCTCCGCTTGGTCGAAAACTACACTATTCTTAGAGTCAATAACGCCATTCGTGACTTCCTCTCCTCTGTGTGCAGGGAGACAATGCATGAATAGGTAATCAGAATCAGCATGGGAAACTAGCTCCTCATTAATCTGAAAACCATCAAATGCATCCATCTTCCCATCTAGGTTCTCTTCTCCCATGGATACAAAAACATCAGTGTATACCACTCCGGCATCACTTACGGCCTCAATCGGATCATTGGAGGAGATGATACTGGAGCCATTGTCACTAGCCATTGTAACGGCCCTAGAGACTATATCGGCGTCCGGCTCAAATCCTATGGGAGTTGCATATTTGATATCGATACCAAGAGACGCACACGCAAGCATCAAGTCATGTAGTACATTGTTACCATCTCCTACCCATGAAACATGGCCTTTGACGGAATCAATTTTCTCTGATATCGTCATTAAGTCTGCAGCCGCCTGACATGGATGATGCATATCAGAAAGCGCGTTAATTACTGGAACTGAAGAATGCTTGGCCAATTCTTGCACATCTGAATGGCCGAAGCATCTGTACGTGATGCCATCCATAAATCTGGACAATACTGCAGCTGTATCTGCTATCGACTCGCTCTTTCCCAGCTGAATATCATTTGCGAGTAAAGTTAGCGGCTGCCCTCCAAGTTTACTGACCCCAACTTCAAATGAAACTCTTGTCCTTGTGGACGGTTTTTCATATATCGAACCTATGGACATCCCATCCAAAGGCTTGAAACTATCAGCAAAGCCATCGTCATTCTTCATTCTAATGGCCCAATCAATCAACTGTTGGAGCTCTCCATCGAAATCATCTATTGCTAGCAGGTCCATTTTTGGTTCAGTTTCTCTCATGCTCAATATCTCCTGCAAAACCATCACGAGTATCGGCCATTCCGCCATACACACTCTGTACGAATGTCAGGACATCAGCCAATCCATCTTCATTCTCACTGGACAGAGGGATTAATCCAGGCTGAATAGATGCGTGTTGCATCATCCTGAGTTGGCCAATAGCAAATTCTGCTCTCTGACTTCCCGAACCGTGGACCATTGATTGATTCGACGACTCCTCATAGAGGGCGGCTTCTAATGCACTTAGGTTATCTCCCCACTCAACTATTTTCTCAAGAGTCTCCGGCTCTATTAAGTCGGATTTTGAGAGAAAATTAGCCGTAGGTAGTCCAAGTCTGAAATGAACGATCGATGAGAGTAACATTTGCGACACGAAACCACTCGGCGTCTGTGAAAGCATAGGGTCGAATAGGAAAGCCAGACAGGCCCTCCCCCTCCCCAGAACTTCCACTAAGTGACTAGATGCTTCCCTGAATGCGAATAACTCTACCTGTCCAGGCGTATCAATGACCATAATGTCACCAGAAAGGCCATCTAGCTCTTCATGAATATCAATGGCCTGTGACGCGACCAAATCTGCAGCTAGAATTTGCGCACCGTTAGGCCCCAGATCATATTCATCCATCACTTCGGATAATGAAATCAGATCTCTTACGTCAAATTCAGGATCATAATGTACTCTTTCAGCACCCGGATCCAGATTAATAGCTAGAGTTTCAACTTCTAGGAATCTCGACCACCTTTGGAAAGAGGTTACTAGGGTACTCTTGCCAGCTCCTGCGGTCCCAACGACGAAAAGCACTGGGGGGGTTGTTCCATCCATGCACTTACGATAGTGTTCTGGCTAATAGACTTCAAGGATGTCTGACTTGTTTACATCTATCCTCAAGCAACCGTTATACAGAGT
>CENX01044028.1_pt1 | contig 10216 bp, 9 predicted proteins | sample 361321 | NCBI WGS metagenome assembly CENX01 (sample SAMEA2619678, study PRJEB7988) | marine metagenome | isolation source: saline water (ENVO:00002010), including | reverse complement strand
TACGCATGGTCAAAACTTGGAGGTGAGGCATCAGTAAAGTTATATAAAAACTCGTTAATTTTAAGAGTTTCTATGACTGAAAAACCTTTTGTTCACAAAAAGGCTTTTGCTAACGCCAAAAGTAGTTTTTTATATCAAGATCAAGTTGCTTCAATTTTATTTAAAGTTTTAAATCAAAAAGGTATTTTAAATATTGGTGGTAAGTCTCAAAATATTTATGATTTTGTTATTAAAGAAAATAAGAATGTTAAAAAAATATTTTTAAATAAAAAATCTAATCATGTTATTCCCAAAAACTCTTCACTTAACCTTTTAAGATTAAAAAGAATATTGGGAAAAAACTCATAGTATATGAAAGATTTAGAAATTTATTGTATTACTAACAAAAAGATTCATTTATCTAAGAAGATTTATAAAATTGGTTGGGTAGGTAATGACAACCCACCAAGTAATTATATATCTTGTAATACAAAGAATAATATTTTTCATAAAGAAAAATATTATTCTGAACTTACTTTTCAATATTGGTTTTGGAAAAATTTATTAAGTGTTAACGATCGTCATTGGATTGGTTTTTGCCAAAAAAGAAGATACTGGATTAAAAAAGAATCAAAAAATTTGAATATAAATTATTCAAATTTTCAAAATCATATACTTGATAAAGTACCTGACGAATGGTCTGGTTGCGAGTCTGTTATATGTGAACCAATCTCAGTTAATAGTGTAAACAAAATGAAAATTATCAAAAGGGGTTTTAAATCATTAGTGAAGGATCCATCAATTCTCTTTGATATTAAAAAACAAACATTATTATTGCATTTCGATATGCATCATGGGTTCGGTAATATAGAAAAAGCCATTAATCATTTAGATGAAAGAGATAGGGATGATTTTTTTCAATACTTGAATAAATCAACATATTATAATCCTCATATTATGTTTATCTCTAAATCCCATATTATAAATAGATGGTTTGATAATTTATTTTCCTGGTTATTAAAATGTGAACAAACGTTTGGTTTTAAAAAACTTCAGGGATATGATACGCAGCGATTATATGCTTATTTAGCCGAAAGGTACCTCTCTTTTTGGTTTAAGAAATATACCAATTATAAAATTTGGCCATATGTTACTTTAGATAAATTTGATTAAAATTTTTTAAAAAAATTTCCAATTTCTTTTGAAATTTTTTCAATTTCTTTTGTGGTGATTTTTACATGAAATGGAAGACTAATTTGCTCAGATCCCCATTTTTTGCTTGTTGGACATTTAATATTTTTATATTTTTTTTTATAATAACTTAATTCGTTTATTGATTTAAAATTAACAGTAACAAAAATTTTTTTCTTTAGTAAATGCTCTATTAATTTATTTCTATATTTCTTATTAACTCCAATAGGAAATAAATAAAAATCTCTATTTTTATTCTCATTTGTCTCTGGAAAAAAGATTTCATCTATTTTGTTTAGTTTTTTCTTATACTTTTGAAATATTGTGCTCTTAACTTTTGCAGTCTTAGAATAGTTTTTGATCTGATCAATTAAAATCGAAGCATTAATATCACTTAAATTAGCTTTAAATCCATAATTATAAACATCCCATGGAATATATTTGTTATTTACAAATCTTTTAAAGGCTGGCTTGGTCATCCCATTGTTTGATATTGATCTTATCTTTTCTGCATAATCCTTATGATTGGTTATTATAGCTCCTCCTTCTCCACAGGTAATACTTTTGGTTGCATAAAAAGAAAACACAGCAAAGTCTGCAAACTTTCCAAGTATGTGTCCGTTGTTCTCTCCACAAAAGGCATGTGCACTATCTTCAATAATAATTATATTTTTTCGTATTCTTTTTTTTAGATCATAAGTATTGAATAAGTTTCCGTAAAGATGAACAGGCATGATAACTTTTGTTTTTTTGGTAATTTTTTTAATACAATCATCTATATCCATTAATTTTGTTTTTGGGTGTATATCTGCAAATACAACTTTAGCTTTGATCATTTCAACTACATTAGCGCAAGCTACAAATGTACACGCTGGAATTATTACCTCATCTTTTTCCTTTAAATTTAATGACAATAAAATACTTATTAATCCATTGGTCCAAGAGTTAGTTAATAAAGCATATTTCTTATTAAATTTTTTCTTAAGTAAATTTTCCACTTTTTCACACATTGGTCCAGATGTCAGATACAAACTATTAATAGTTTTTTTTAAATAATTTTTATTTTTTTCTAAACCATGTTTGTAAAATGGAATCATAATATTATTTTTTTAGATAATCTTTATAAATTGATAAAGTAATTTTTCTTTTAGAAAAAGGATTTCTATCTTTTTTTATTTTAAAAAAGGTTTCTGATATTGATTTATCACTCATTGTCTTTAAATTTAATTTTTTAAAAAGTTTTTTTGATGTTTTAATTGAAACTTCATAAGATCTTTTATCAATTGTATTTTTTTCATGATAAACGTTTACGTTTTTAATTTTGGTCAGTTTAAGAATTCTTTTTGTTAATCTAATTATATTCGTATTAAAATTTCCAATATTTAATATTTTATTAAAAGTTTTATTATCATCATTATTTAAAACTTTATGAATTACTTTACAGGCAAACAAATTATAACAAAAAAATCTCAGTTGCTCACCTCCTAAAATTTCTATTTTTTTTAAAAAAATCATATCTCTAATTATTTTATTTATCGCAATGTCATATCTCATTCTTTCTGACCATCCATAAAGAGTACCAAGTCGCATTATCGTAAAAGGTACATCTTTTTTTTCTTTTAAATACTTTTCGTATTTTAAACATAATTTGGAATATAAGGATATTGGTTTAGGTTTTGATTTTTCAGAAATTAAATTTTGATTATTTCCATATACAGAGCATGAAGACATATAGATATATTTTTTTATTTTTTTTATTTTTTTTATTTTATTATATAATTTAATTTTATTGGTGTAATTAGTCATATAAGTAAATTTTGTGTTTAGTTCCGATGCGGGATCATTTGATATATTAACTAAATCTATAATAAAATCAAAATTTGCAAAAAAGGATTTCGGCAGTAATTTATAATCTTTTTTTAAAAATTTAAAACGTTTCAGAATTTTATTATTTCTTCCAAAAAAACATTTATCTACACCAGTGATAAATATATTTTTTTCTTTTAGTAAATATGGAACCAAAACAGATCCCAAAAAACCCTCAGAACCTAATATCAAAATATTTTTCATATATATTATGTAAGTTTAAATTATTAATGTTTGATATAGTTTAATTTTAAATATAATCAAATCTAATGATCAAAAAAGTATTATTTTGGGGCGCAAAGTTCAAAGCAGGTATTATTTATGATTTGATTAAAAACAAGAAAATTTTATCTAATGAAAAAAAATTATCAGTTAATTTTCTTTTTGATCCAAATCTTAATAAACCTAAATTTATTTCTAAAGCAAAATTTACTAATAACTTAAAAAATTTAAATGAATTTATTAAAAAGTCTGATTATTTTGTAACTTGTATAGGAAGCGAGTTTGGGATGGCCCGCTACTTAATTTCTAAACAACTAGAAAAAAAAAAATTAAAACCATTAAGTATCATTTCTAAAACTTCTTATATTTCAAATAAAAATTTATTAGGTAGAGGAGTACAATTATTTCCAAATTCTATAGTCAATTTTAACGCAAGTGTTGGTGATTATAGTATTTTGAATACAAATTCAATTTTAGAGCATGATTGTAAAATTGGTAATGGGGTTCATTTAATGCCAGGATCTGTGGTGGGTGGTAATGCTATTATTGAGGACTACGTAACTATTGGAATGAATGCAACTGTGATGCCAAAAATAAAAATTGAAAAAGGAGCTTACATTGGAGCTGGAGCCGTGGTGACTAAAAATGTAAAAAAAGATCAAGTCATGATTGGCAACCCGGCAAGGTTTTTAAAAAAAATTAGTCATAAAGTAGATATCGAAATTTTTAATAAACTTTATAAATGAAAATTTATTTAGCGACTTTTTATAGTTCGGATCTAAAAAGATCTGCTAATCGATTTAAACATCAAGCAGAGGAGATGAAAGTTTACGACAAAATTCTTATATACAATCAAGATGATCTTAATAAAGATTTCAAAGATTATATTAATATGCTACTCAAAAAAGGCAAAGAAAGAGGATACGGACATTGGGTTTGGCAAACATATATTCATCAATTAGTTTTATCTCAAATTGATTATGGCGATATTTATCATTGGTGTGATGTAGGTTGCCATTTTAATCAAAAAGGAATTTGGAGATTGAAGGAATATATTGACTTAGTAAATAATGATGAGAAAGGATTTCTTTTTTTTTCTTATACAAAACCAATAGTAAATAAAATTAATAAAGATTACGATTTTCCGAATAATTACGAATATCAATATACAAAATCTGATTTACTTAAATACTTTAATCTAAAATTAAGTGATGAAATAGTTCAGACCCCTCAAGTATGGGGCGGATCTTTTTTTTTAAAAAAAACTAAAAGCTCGGAGAGTCTAATGAAGAAACATTATGACATAACGAGAAACAGATATGATCTTATTGACGATGATGAAACAAAATTTATAGAAGGGTCTCATGAGGGTTTCGTTGCTCATCGCCATTCTCAAAGTGTTCTATCAATTTTGGCTAAGAAAGAAAATTGTCAATTCCTTTCAGCTTATGAATCCGAATGGGCTTTGAATGAAGATGGAAAAAGAACATTTGAGCATTTGAAAGATTTTCCAATTATTGCAAAAAGAGATAAGAAAAAAAATTTATTTGCAAGGTTTATAGATAGGCAAAAAAAAAATTTTAGAAGAAAAATAAATATATTTAAAAATTGAAAATTCTAAATCTTATCTTTTTACTAAAATTTCCCAATCCTCAAAAGTTTCAAATTTTTTGTAATTTTCATTTATAAAGTTTTCGATGTAAGGAAATCTAACTTTTGGAGATAATTCATCTTCATTCCGTCCCTTCATATTACCTATTTTTTTATAAGTACCTTCAGTCAGGATATATTTTGGTTTTGTATTTTTGAGCTGATTTATAAAGATAATTTGATTTTTTTTGGGTCCCATGTTCATTATGTGGTAAAATTTTGTACATGTGGGTTTGTTCAAGAAGTATGATATGGCAGTTTCATAAGTAAAAATTTGAATACATTTTTCATTTTTATTTAAATGTTTTAATTTACTAATTAAAATATTTTCCTGTTTGTTTAAATATTCTAGATCCGATGTATTTAAGTATTTTGTTAATCTTTCTTTAAAAGTAAAAAGGTTATTAAGAGAATTTTTTGGTGTATTTAAAAATATAAAAGTAAGTAAAATAGTCAAAGACAGGATGCTTAATAAATTATTTTTTAGATTTAAATAAATCCCTTTTTTTTCAAAATAAGAAAATATATTTATTATTATGAAGTAATAAAATAATATCATGTTTAGGCTGACTCCTTGTTTAATGTGACCACCATCTGAACGTGTGACACCAATTTTATAAAATATAAGTGAAAAAATATAATATAAAAGAATATAGATTTTAAAATTTTTGTCTAAGTTAGTTTTTTTATTAATTAAATAATTGATTAAAATTATTCCATTGATAATGATTATTAATAAACTTTTAGTTGCTCGTGAAGATCCGTTGTCGTTAGAAAAAGGCTCAGGATGTATGATTCCATTTAGTAAATCTGAACTTGATAAAATTTCTAATGAATTTGTAATAAAATGATTAAACTCATAGGTCCCTATAATAGATATCAATAAAATCAGTGAAAATAATATTATAAGACTTAAAGTAAGTAGTTCTTTAAATTTCTTATTAAAAAAAAGTATACCAAAAAATACAACATAAATAGCTAAGATAAAAATACCCCTATCTAAACTCCACAGTAGGCTGAATACAGGCAAAAATCCTAAAATTAAATATATAAATATATTGGTTTTTTTTAAAACTATTAAATTATAGCTAAAGATTAAAAAGATAAATACTGGCAATTCTCGATATCCTAAAGTTTGGTTTTCAAATAAAAAAAAAATATGAAAGCAAAAAATTATAAAAGAAATGATTTTAAAATTTTTTGATAAATTAGAGCTATTAATAAATTGATATAAAAAAATAAAAGCTGTTGACGTAGTGACCAGATTAATTATTTTTATAAAAAATCTATAGGACGATAAAGATTGATTTTCGAATAAGTTCCATGAAATATTTGCGTTTAAGATATCAACAAATAAGCCAGTGATTACAAAAGACTCTGACCAAAGGCCTTTATTAAATTCGAAATTAAGCGCACCAGATATTGCCTGTCCTTCGTGAAATAAATCGATAGGGTTTTTATTAAAATCATATGATAATAAAAAAAATAAAAGAATTAAAAAAAAAAATATTAGATAAGTTTTTGAGAATTGATTCTCGATGGTGATATTTTCTTCAATTTTTAAGATGTTTTTAATATTTTTAAAAGAAACTTTTTCGACCAAAATTTTTGAGATAAAATAAGTTAAAAGCGGAAAACCGACAAAGCATATATATCTTACATTATCATTTAGATAACTGTGTTTAAAAATACTATAATAACCAATAATTTCATTTGGATTCATAAATTCAAATTTGATTTTATCCCACAAAAGAGACATTATGATTAAGACAATAATTGCAGGCATTAATATCAATAATTGATTAATTAATTTTCTTATCATTAAAATTTATTATAATAATTTATTTATATTTTATAAATAATATCATGCGAAACATAAAAAAATATATTAAAGATAATTAATGTTTCTGCCTTTTATAAAAAAAAAGATTACACAATCAATTTATTCCAAAAGGTCTTCTGTTGCAAAAGGTATTGGTAAAAAAATAAACTTTAATGGAGAATTAAAGTACCACGTTTATTCTTTTGGAAAAAAATATCCTTCTAAAAAATTTTATGTAATCCAAAGATATTTGGGTGGAGGAATGTTCTCTAATCTTAACTACGTATTACACCATATTACGAAATCTTTACAATTAGGCTGTATTCCAATTATAGATATGAAAAATTTCCCAACAAAATATAATGAAAAAAAAAAGTTAAAAAATACATCGAATGCTTGGGAATATTACTTTAAACCTTTAAATAAATATAAGTTAGAGGATGTTTATAATTCAAAGTTCGTAATCATATCAGATGGCAAAACTAGAGGGAAAGACGAATTTGATGAATTTAAGAAAATACATTACCCGATTTTCAGAAAGTATATAAAAATAAAAAAAGAAATATTAGATGAAGCTAGAAATTTTTCAAAAAAAAATTTCACTAGTAAAAAAGTTTTAGGTGTTCATTTTAGAGGTACAGATATGAAAACTCAGGAGAGGCATCCATACCCATCTACAATTGGACAAATAACCAGTTATATTGACTATGAGATAAGTAAATTTAATTATAAAAAAATATTTTTAGTTACAGAGGATCTTCATTATTTAAATAATCTTAAAGAGAAATATAAGGATAAGCTTTGTTATTATAATTCATTTAGAAGTTTGAAGTCAGATATATTTAATCATCACAGAAAAAATCACAGATATTTAATAGGAAAAGAAAATATAATTGATATGATTTTACTATCAAATACAAGGTCTATAATATGTACAAACTCTCATTTAGTAGATGCAAGTAACTTTATAAGAAATTTTAAAATTAAATTAATTAAAATTGATAATGGATATAACTCAAATAATTTATTACTTGCTCAGTTTAGTTGGTACATAAAGAAATTATTTCCAGAATTTTTAGGTGGATTTAAATTTAAAAAATAATTTTTATTTTAGTTCAATATATTGATCAAATTTGCTGTATAGAATTTTACCTCTACCAAAATGAATATTCAGCATTAATCTATAATTGTTAGTTGGTGTTAATCCTTTATGAATCCCATAGCTATCAACAAAAAAAGTTGATCCAGCGGAACCCAAAAAAGTTTTAAAGGTATTATAATTATTCTTAATATTTTTATCTGAATAAAGTCTACAAAGTTTATTTTCATTTTTTTTTATCTTATGAGTGTTAGGTATGTATATATGTGGACCATTGTTATCAGTTACATCGTTTAAATAAATATACATTTTGAAAAATTTAGTAAAATCGTTATCCCAATGAAAATATTGTGCATTTCTATATTTTTCACTTTCTGAGATTTTTAATGGATTTGAAATGAAAAAGGATGCGTTAATTGAAATTTTTTTTGAATTTAAATAATTTTCTGCAATTTGAAGTATTTCTTTTGAAAGAATAACATTTCTAAGGGTACTTTCTTTACTATCTAAATTTATAGTTTTCGTAATTCTACTTATTTTATATTTCTTAAGCTTGTTAATATAGTTATCTAAACTTTCATTCTCTGATATTTTCAAACTACCTATATTTATATTAGATGTTATCTTTTTAGTTTCAAATTCACCATTTGTAAGACACTCGAATAATATTTTTTTTTTAATATCCTCATTTAATTTAAAAGTTTCCGAAAATCCCTTTTCATCAATATCGTTTACAATTTTTCGTATACTTATTTTATCACCATTGAAGTGATTATTATTTAGATATACTTCTTCCTTCAATTTTTTTGTTTTGATACTATTTCTTAAAGTTGAAAAAGAGAAAAAAAACCTTATAAAAAAAATTTTAATTAGAATAAAAGTGTTATTATACTTTTTAAGTTCAAAAAATCTGTAAATTTTGTATGAGTCTCTTATTGAATCTAATAAAAGTTTTGATAAAAAAATTGCTTTATTCATTTAATTTTTTTTTATTATACATATTTTTACCAAACTGTTAAGTTTAAGCACAGGAGAGATGGCCGAGCGGTTTAAGGCGCACGCTTGGAAAGCGTGTATAGGGGCAACTCTATCATGGGTTCGAATCCCATTCTCTCCGCCAATAATTACTTGAATTTTTTCAACTTTTTGAGAATTTTATAACCTATGTCTACCGAGTGATCTACTTTAGCTGAAAAAATTTGAATATAATTTTTAGAAATGTCATTAATTTTTGAAATTCTTTTATCATTTTTTTCAACATTTTTTAGTAATACTCTTGGATTTATATATTTTTTTTTTGTTAATAAAATATCTAAATCAGGAAAATATTTCCTAAAATCTTTCAAAATTAGTTTTTTCGATTTATTTATCTTTTTAGTATAATTTTTTAGTGAATCCCACTCTTTCGGATATTCTTTACTAACTTTTTCTTTAATAATTGAATGTTTAACATGATATAGTAAATGTTTATTTTCTCTTCCTTTTGGTAAAAAAGAAAAAAAATTACCGTCCATTAAAGCAAGACCCATTTTATTAAAATTTTTAGGAATAAATTCAAAGACAACAACTAATTGATATTTTTTATCTCTAACCTTTGTTATGTTATTTATAAATGAATTAGATCTTTCATATGAGGCGTCGATAACAATTTTAAAATCATAATTACCTTTATTAGTTATTATATTGTAATTATCTAATTTATTTATTTTTTTTACGCTTTCATTCAGTTTAATTTTGTTATTCTTTACTTTTTTAATTATAGATTTTGTTTTTTTTTTAATTTCTTCCCAATCATAAATAGGTTCTTTTACTATTATTCCTCCTTCTACATGATTTGTTTTGAATTTAATTTTGTTTATATTCACTTCTTTAAATTCAAGATTATTTCTTTTGCAAAATTTTAAATAATCTTTAAGATTTACTTTACTATTTTCCTCTATTAAATAATAATTTTTAAAATTTCTTATTATTGCTTCTCTAAAAAAATTTTTAAAACTTTTGTATCCTTTATATGATTGTTTTGCAGTTTGATCATCTCGAGGATAATGATATCCAAAATGAACTCTATTAAGATTATTAGTTGATGCTCCTAGTAATAGGTCTTTTTTTTTTTCAAAAAGAGTACAATCATAACCATTCTTTTTCAAAATAATATATGTTGTAACTCCAAATAATCCACCTCCAATAATTGCAATTTTTTTGTTCATTTTAATGTACTAATGAATTAAAGATAATTTGTATATGAATATTTTAGATTGTGTAACTTATTTTGATGAAGAACTCATTTTAGAATTAAGGCTAAATATTCTTTATGAACATGTGACTTGCTTTATTATAACTGAGGGCAAATATGATCATAGAGGGAATGAAAGAGAATTAAATTTTGA
>CENX01120907.1_pt1 | contig 10235 bp, 7 predicted proteins | sample 361321 | NCBI WGS metagenome assembly CENX01 (sample SAMEA2619678, study PRJEB7988) | marine metagenome | isolation source: saline water (ENVO:00002010), including | reverse complement strand
GTGCATGGCAATACTATTTTCTCAGCGGCTGAAGCAAAGGGTGTTGCGGTTCGTTATGAGGCGGCAGTAGCCGGCGGTATTCCTATTATTAAAGCCTTACGCGAAGGTTTGAGTGCCAACAAAATTGAATGGTTAGCGGGTATTATCAACGGCACAGGCAATTACATTTTGACCGAGATGCGTGATAAAGGTCGTTTGTTTGCTGATGTGTTGGCGGATGCTCAGGAACTTGGCTATGCAGAAGCTGATCCTACTTTCGATGTTGAGGGTATTGATGCGGCGCATAAATTGGCTATTTTGGCTTCATTAGCGTTTGCTATGCCACTTAATTTTGATGCCTGTTTTACAGAGGGTATTTCTGCTGTGGCCCCGCAAGATGTTAGCTTGGCTAGTGAATTGGGCTATCGCATTAAACATTTAGGTATTGCGCGCCGCACTGAACAGGGTGTGGAGATGAGGGTTCATCCAACCTTAATACCGCATCGACGTTTAATCGCCAATGTTGATGGCGTGATGAATGCCGTGCTAGTGAAAGGCGATTCAGTAAATGCGACCTTGTACTATGGCGCTGGCGCAGGAGGAGAACCTACAGCGTCTTCTGTTATTGCCGACATTGTTGATTTGGCTCGTTTAGTCGAGGCCTCGCAAGACCTACCCGCACTAGGTTTAGCGAGTCATGCTTTGACTAACAAAACCATTGTACCGATTAATGATATTGAAAGTGCGTATTATTTAAGAGTAACGGTTAATGACAAGCCGGGCGTACTGTCGCATATTACACAAATCTTAAGTGATTCGGGTATTAGTCTTGAAGCGGTATTGCAAAAAGAATCTGATCAGCATCAGGGCCATGGTTTGCCTGCGGGCCATGTTGCCGTCGTTTTGATCACCAATGTGATTCGAGAGGCTAGTTTTGCCGAAGCCGTCAGTGATATTGAGGCGCTCGCATCGGTTACCGATAAAGTCACTTTTATTCGAGTTGAAAGTTTGTCTTAAGCGGCTTTATTCTTTGTTTAGCAGGAATAGGCAACGGCAGTCAAGACTAATTGAGTTGACTAGCTTGATGGTGAGTGAGTTAAATCGTTAAATCGTTAAATCGTTATATAGAGAGTGACCGTGAAATATATAAGTACTCGAGGCGATGCACCATCGTTAAACTTTGAAGAGGTTTTGCTTACTGGTTTAGCCAGTGATGGAGGCCTCTATGTGCCTGCTGAATTGCCATCTTTCAGCCCAGAACAAATTGCCAGTTGGTCAGGTTTGGCTTATCACGAACTTGCTTATGAAATATTACTCCCGTTTGTCAGTGATTGTATTCCTGCTGAGGACTTTAAAGCGATTTTAGTCGAAACCTATGCTAATTTTTCGCATCCAGCGATTGCGCCCTTGGTGCAGTTAAATAGGAATGAATGGCTGCTCGAATTATTTCAAGGGCCAACCTTAGCGTTTAAAGATTTTGCTTTGCAATTGCTGGGTCGCCTACTTGATTACGTGCTTAAACGCCGAAACCAACGCGTTGTGATTATGGGAGCCACGTCGGGTGATACCGGTTCTGCGGCGATAGAAGGTTGTCGTCGTTGTGAAAATATTGATATTTTTATTTTGCACCCACACAATCGTGTGTCTGAAGTACAGCGCCGCCAAATGACCACCGTGTTAGAAGATAATATTCATAATATTGCTATCGAAGGTAACTTTGATGACTGCCAAGATATTGTTAAGGCGAGTTTTAGGGATCAGTCTTTTTTACCTGAAGGCGTGCAGTTAGTGGCAGTCAACTCTATTAATTGGGCGCGTATTATGGCGCAGATTGTTTATTATTTTTATGCCTCTTTATCCTTGGGTGCCGAGAAAAAGCCTATCGCATTTTCAGTGCCAACGGGTAATTTTGGTGATATCTTTGCGGGTTACTTAGCTAAAAAAATGGGCCTACCTGTTAGCCAGCTAGTGATTGCGACCAATAAAAATAATGTTTTGCACCGGGTCATGAGTGATGCTGTGTACGCCCGCACTGAGTTGCATCAAACCTTATCGCCCAGCATGGACATCAGTGTTTCGAGTAATTTTGAACGGCTTATGTTTGATTTATACGAATCGGATGGCGCAACAATCAATGCCTTAATGCAGCAGTTTAATAGTGAGTCAATTACCTTAAATAAAGCTGCTATGAAAAAAGCCAGAGCGTTATTCTCGAGCGCTTCTATCGACGATCAAGCGACCTGCGATATTATTGCTAATACCTATAACACTTCTGGCTATTTGCTTGACCCTCATTCAGCTACTGGAGTGGGCGCTGCGCGCATCTGTAATAAAGTTCCTGACCAACCGATGGTGATTTTAGCCACTGCGCACCCTGCGAAATTTCCTGCTGCGATTGAAAAAGCGGATATTAATATACGTGCCACTGTACCTGCACATATGAGCGATCTTTTTGAGCGTGAAGAGCGATTTACGGTATTACCAAATGATAAAGCTTCGGTTAATCAATTTATGATTGATCAGTTATAGTCCTGTGACCTCAGTCCTTCAGCGACAGCCAAAGTATTCGCTCGACGAAGTTGATTTTAAGACTGACTGCCCCCCATTGTTACGCCGCTTGTTTATTGCGCGAGGTGCTCGCTCGTCGGCTGATGTTGATGTGTCGCTGTCAGGTCTATTGGCACCTGAATTATTGCAGGGGATTGATGCAGCGGTAGTAGAGCTTATCGCCGCGATAGAAAGCCAGTCACGTATTTTGATTGTTGGTGATTTTGATGTCGATGGTGCTAGCAGTTGTGCCTTAGCGGTTCGCGCGCTTGAGCAAATGGGTCATAGCAACGTTCGCTTTATTGTTCCTAATCGATTTGAGTTTGGTTATGGTCTCACTCCTGAAATTGTTGCTGTCGCACAGCAGCAAAAGCCTGCTTTAATTATTACGGTTGATAATGGCATTGCCAGCGTCGACGGCGTTGCAGCTGCTAAAGCTGCGGGAATAAAAGTCATTATTACTGACCACCACTTGCAGGGTGCGGAATTGCCCGCTGCCGATGCTATCGTCAATCCTAATCAAACGGATTGCTTTTTTCCCAGCAAGCACTTGGCCGGTGTGGGCGTTATTTTTTATCTGATGTTGGCATTACGCTCTGCTTTACGTCAGCGCAACTGGTTTACGGACTCCTTAAAAGAGCCGAATATGGCTCAGTTTTTAGACTTAGTGGCCTTAGGTACCGTCGCAGATGTGGTGCCATTAGATAAAAACAACCGTATTTTAGTCGAGCAAGGCTTGCGTCGCATTCGTCGAGGGGAATGTTGCCAAGGTATTCAGGCATTGATAAAAGTAGCCAATCGCTCCGCGGCCAATCTTTCTGCTAGCGACATTGGCTTTGCCTTAGGGCCACGACTGAATGCGGCTGGTCGACTTGATGATATCTCCATTGGTATTGCCTGCTTGCTCACCGAAGATACAGCCCTGGCCGATGATTTAGCCCAGAGTCTTGATGAGATTAATCTCGACCGACGTCACATAGAGCAGGGCATGCAGCAGCAGGCAGAAGCCGCTTTAGCGGCTATCGACCGGACTGAGAATTTACCGATCGGTATGTGTCTGTTCAACGCTGACTGGCACCAAGGCGTGGTGGGCATTTTGGCCTCGCGGATTAAAGAGCAGTACTATCGTCCGGTGATTTGCTTTGCCCTAGCCAATGATGACCCAGACTGCGATGAATTAAAGGGCTCGGCTCGATCAATCAGCGGGTTTCATATTCGTGATGCACTTGAAGCGGTTGCCACCGAATGTCCTGGGCTAGTGACTAAGTTTGGCGGTCATGCGATGGCCGCTGGACTGAGTCTAAACAAAGCCGATTATGAAGCCTTTGCGGCCGCCTTTGATCGTGAAGTTCAAAAGCATTTATCAGAAGATGACTTAAAATTCTCGGTTTTAAGCGATGGAAAGTTAGCCGGCAGTGAAATTTCACTTGCCAACGCCAAGCTGATTCACTCCGTTGTACCATGGGGGCAGGGTTTTCCTGAGCCTCTATTTGATAATCAGTTTGCGGTGATTCAACAACGAATTGTGGGTGACAAACACTTAAAGCTGGTGCTCAGTTTAATGGATGATCCACAACAGCTCATTGATGCAATTGCCTTTAATATTGATCTTGACGCATGGCCCGATCCGCAAGTGACAACCATTATCGCGGCATACCGATTAGACGTAAACCGCTTTCGTAATCGAGAAACCGTGCAATTAATTATTCAGCATATTGAGAAAGTGAGTTGACTATGCAGACCATTACCCCAGGTATTTACCAACACTTTAAGGGCAATCGTTATCAAGTGATTGATATTGTCAGGCACAGTGAAACCCAGGCTGAGATGGTATTGTATAAGGCTTTATATGGCGATTTTGGTTTATGGGTACGACCGCTAGCCATGTTTGCAGAGACCATAGAACGTGAAGGTAAAGTTTTTGAACGCTTTCAGCGTTTGGCAGATTGACTATCGCAACTGATGTTTAAAAAATACAGCTAATTGGAATCAGTGAACATTCAAACAACTATCTTATGATGAAATAGCGCTTATGAGTAACCGTGATAACAGCCCTAATGAAGCTGCGCCAGTCAATCCCGCTTATGGATCCGGCATGTTTCGCCGCAGGATACGGCTTACCTCCGGCGATGGCTGGGTGTTTGGCGAATTAGAGGACAGCAGTCATGCCTTTAGAGTGAAGATAGCGTTTGATGGTGAGCGAATTATTGATGTTGCTCCAGAGACCATTCGCTATCCCATGACCACTTGTTCAACGGCGGGCCACCCCTTAAAAGCCATCATAGGAATACCGCTGGGGTTATCTGCCAGCGAGCTAGCTAAGCAGTTAACGCCGCGCTTGCAATGCACGCACTTGTTTGATTTAAGTGTTTTAGCCTACCAACATATTCAACGTACAGCGTCAGAGCGGCTGTACGATATTCAAATTCCTGATGAAACGAAAGCTAAACAACCGAGGCCCTTGGAGGTGTTTCAAGACGGGCAGCGCGTGCTGAGTTGGATGGTCAAAGATTGGCAAATTTTTGAACCGACTGCACTTGCTAGCCATACCTTGCGATCGGGCTTTTCAAAATGGCTAGAGGCTTTCTACCCTGACGATGAACAACAAAAAGAATGGGCTTGGCTGGCGCAAAAAGGTTATTTGGTTTCTCAAGCGCGAATATTTGATATTAACAAGCTGGGAGGCACGCGTAAATTTGTCGGTGATCACATGGTGGGTATTTGCCATACTTATAGTGAAGCACAAATTCACGATGCCGAGCATACGCATCATTCATTTATTGATTTTACCGATAGTGCCGCAGAGCTTTTGGCGTTTAAACCCTTAGAGAAGTGATGCGAGTATCAGAAAATTGGGACGCATGTTGGGTATTGTTGGTAGCGGGGGCTGGATTCGAACCAACGACCTTCGGGTTATGAGCCCGACGAGCTACCAGACTGCTCCACCCCGCATCAATATGACTTAGACATAGTACAGAAAATTAACATCACTAAAGCTAGTGGAAATGAGAAAAAAAACTCCGCTCCGAAGAACACCTGGTATGAATCTTCATTCCCATATCTACTAGGTTCTTAATGACCTTTATTTGACCAGTGCTGCTCGATCAAAAAAGGCCGTGCATAATAGGTATTCTAGAGTATAAGGTCAAGTCTAAGTGAGTTTATGTTTCTTTTTTGGACTTTCTGTTCAATTTAGCCGCAGCATTTCTTGTATTTTTTGCCGCTACCGCAGCTGCAGGGGTCATTCCTGCCAATTTTTTCAGGGGCGATCGTTTGGCCATCGCAGAAAAACCAGCTGCTCTCCGCTCGTTTAAACTGAGAGCGCTCGCAGTGGCGATGATCAACCTCGTCGGCATCGGTATAATGCGCAATAAAGTCAACACTGCCAGTTTTGTCCTGCTCGGTACCGGCTTTTAGCCCGATGATGTTTAAACTGTGCCAGTGCGAACTTTCAGCCCACTGTTGGGTTGAATCAAAGTCAAATTCGCCGCGGTTATCGGGGTGCAAAGAATCGTGTAGAAAATCTATCTCGCCGGTGACATAGGCGCTGTAGCGGGCGCGCATAACCTGCTCAGCGGTTTTAGCTAAGCGCAGGTCATTGATAATCATTTGACAACAATCTTCAAAAGAGAGCTGTTTTCCGCAGTGACAATCACTCATAATAGGGTGCTCACGATAGGATGAATGGCCCAGTAGTGGTAATAACTTACGCAGCTATGACTGGCAGTTTTTTCAATGAATTATAATAATACCGCTCAACACACTTTGTAGCCATAGGCGAACTCCTTCAATGACTGATTTTGATGCTATTCGACCGTATAATGACCAAGAGTCGGTGACCGCTATTCAGCGAATTATTGCCAGCGACGAATGCCTTAATTTAATTATTAGCATGAAGTTCCCGCGTTTAGCGATTTTTTTCTCGTGGTTCATTCGACCAGTGTTTCGAGCGAGCTTGTCGCGTAAAGCAAAGCATATTCACTCAGTGGCTGATTTTCAAAAAATAGTGGCTAGCTATTTAGATGCTATGTTGGCGGTACAGGCCGACAGTGTCAGCATCTATGGCTTGGAATATATTGATATTAAAAAACCTTGCCTGTTTATGAGTAATCATCGCGATATTGCCCTCGATCCAGCGTTAATTAATTATGCGATGTACCAGAATGGCGCCGATACGATTAGGATAGCCATAGGCGATAATTTACTGACCAAGCCGTTTGCCTCCGATTTAATGCGAACCAATAAAAGTTTTATTGTTAAGCGTTCAGTCAGTGGACCGCGTGAGCTGCTCAAAACATTGAAAAATTTATCGACTTACATTTGGCATAGCCTTCATGTTGACGATCAGTCGGTATGGTTAGCTCATCGCGAAGGTCGAGCAAAAGATGGTGTAGACAAAACCGATCCTGCAGTGATTAAAATGCTCACTATTTCAAAACCCAAAAGTAGTTCTTTAACTGACTATATTCGCGAATTAAATATTGTTCCAGTGAGTATTTCTTATCAGTACGACCCTTGTGATGCCTTAAAAGCGCATGAGCTTACTACGATTGAGCAACAGGGTAGTTATAGCAAAGGTGAACATGAGGATATTAAAAGTATTGGTCACGGTATCGCGGGTTATAAAGGCCGCATTGATATTCGGTTTTCACCGGCCTTAACCGGTGAGTATGAGACAGTGATCGACGTTGCTGATGCTTTAGACCAAGCGATTGTCTCCACTTATCAACTTCAGTCAACAAATCTTATCGCCTATGAATTAGTCTATGGTAAGCCTGCTCTAGATTCCGCATTGGCAAAGTTGGGTGTGCCTGTTGATCAGTTACCTGATACGAGTAATATGAACCGTCAGTTTTTCCTTGATCGCATGGCGTCGATCAGCGAGAAGGACTCACGCAGTGCTCTTAATATCTATGCTAATCCCATAGTGAATCGATTGCGCTTATTAACTGCCGCCAAATAATCATTGCCCCAGATTGATTGATACCTATTCATGCCGTTGAATGACGAAACCAAAACACTGATTCAACAAGCTTACTCATCATGGTTGTCTGCCAATAGTTTTAAACCTCGCCGTGGTCAGCGCAATATGATTGCGGTCATTGCGAAAGCTATAGGTGCAGTGGCTTATGACAGTGAAGGTGAAAGACAGCCGGATTATGATGAGCACGTTTGCTTAGTTGAGGCTGGCACCGGTACCGGTAAAACCGTTGCCTATTCAATAGCGGCCATTATTCTGGCCAAAGCCTTGCAAAAAAAATTGGTGATCTCCACCGCAACCGTGACCTTACAAGAGCAATTAATTTCACGTGATTTGCCCAACCTTCAAGCCACCAGCGAGCTTGAATTTTCCTTTGCTATTGCGAAGGGCAGGCAGCGTTATTTTTGTCTCAGTAAGGCCTCGATGCGATTGAAGGATGCCGATCAAGCTTCGAGTGCGCAGGGTTTGTTTCCGGATGAAGAGGTACGTTTATCTGGTCGCTCACTGGCCCAAGTGACATTGCTTGAACGAGCCTTTTCGGCCTCGACTTGGGATGGTGATCGTGACAATTGGGAGCAAGCTATACCGCAGGAAGATTGGTCGCTTGTCGCGGCTGACAGGGCTAGCTGCAGCGGAAAAAAATGTCCTCACTATCAGGGCTGTGCCTTATTTAGTGCGCGAGATGACGTTCGCAGTGCCGATGTGCTGGTGGCAAACCACGATTTGGTGTTAGCCGATTTAGCGACGGGCGGCGGTAATGTTTTGCCAGAGCCTCAAGACACGATCTATGTGTTCGATGAGGCGCATCACCTACCTTCAAAGTCTCAAAATCATTTAAGCCGCCATATTTCCATCGATGCTGAAAGACGACGTGTGGTGACGACGCAAAAAACCATGGCAAGAATAAAAAAGTTATTTCCTAAGCATACCGATTTGCATCGAACCATTAAGACTGTGGCTCAAATTGACGAAGCCCTTGATGCCAGTTTAGTTAATGCCTTGCCTTTACTTGAGCAGGTTTTCCAGCAGCAAGGCCACTTGTTGAATAGTTCTGATGAGTTGCGTTTTAGTCACGGTGTTGTGCCACTTACGTTGCAGCCGGTTTTTCAAGAGCTGGAGCATTGCTTCAGCTTAAAGGGTGGTGTGCTACAAAAGGTTTCAGACCATTTGTTAGCGACTTTCTCAGACCAGCGTGATAATGAACAGGCAAATAAAGAGGTTTTATATGGCGTGTTGGGTGAGTTGATCAATAGCTGTGATTCAGCTTATTTGCTTTGCTCTGATTATGCCACAGAAGACGATAAGACTTCTATGCCGAAAGCGCGTTGGCTGCATCAACTTAATTCAGATATGGCGTTTGATGTCTCAATTTATACGGCGCCTTTATCTGCGGCAGATACATTGAATCGCTTACTTTGGAGAAACTGCTTCGCGGCTATCTTAACCTCTGCAACACTAGCTGCATTGGGTCATTTTGATCATTTTATTCAGCAGATAGGAACGGGCGACCCTGATCGAGCATTTAAAATTTTAGGTGACTTAAACTTTGCTGATTCTGTTTTCCATGTGCCTAAAATGCGAAGCGAACCAACCCAAGCGGAGTTTCATACCGAAGAAATTATTCAATTATTACCGGAATTATTAGCCAAAGATGGTGGTACATTAGTGTTGTTTTCTTCGCGACGTCAGTTGCAGTCTGTTTATGAGGGATTAGAGGATAGCCTACGTAGGTCTATTCTGCTTCAGGGGGATCGATCGAAGCAATACTTGATACGTGAGCATAAAGAGGCCGTCGATGAAGGAACTAATAGTGCGCTATTTGGCCTAGCTAGTTTTGCAGAGGGGCTCGATTTACCGGGAAATTATTGTCGTCAAGTTATTATCGCTAAGTTACCGTTTGCTGTTCCCGATAGTCCGATTGATGAGGCCCTAGGCGAGTGGATAGAAAGTAAAGGAGGTAACTCATTTTGGGATATCGCTGTTCCCAATGCTTCTTTACGCTTGTCTCAAGCCTGCGGGCGCTTACTTAGAGGTGAGTCTGATCAGGGTCGAGTGACACTGTTGGATCGAAGAATACTAACAAAAAGCTATGGAAAACAATTACTTGCTTCATTACCGCCTTTTGAGAAGCAGTTAAATACTTAATTATTAAATTTGCTAAGTCGATGATTTATAAGTTGATAGGGCGCTTTTGGTGGTAATAGTTTAGTTAAGAATCGGCGTAAGGTTTTTTTTGAGATGAAATGGTCAATCTTTCACTGTTTTTTTACAAAAAAAGCTTTTCTTTGCTCGCTAAATAGTCAATAATGGCCTCAATTGGTTAAATTTTCTCTGTACATTGATGTTTTATATCTTTGGCAGTAATTTTACCATCACATCATGAGGTTTCCTGGTAGATCCTCAATACTAAAAGAAGACTATTGCTTTCAGCTATCTTCCTCCTGTATCTCTCTCTACCAAGATTTCATGAAAATTTTTAGTTACAGATTCTATTCTGTAACATGAGCTCAGTGTTTATACTGAGCGACAAGATGGGGTTTCCTGGTAGATCCCCCGTACATATTTATTGCTTTGATTGCTTAAGGCAAAAGCTGTGTGCGGTCCTACCTACCTGAAATACCCTCCTTGAAGATTTTATTAGCGGGCATTAGCTCGTGTATGACGGTTCGGCTTTGAATATGCCGAGCGACAAGATGGGGTTTCCTGGTAGATCCCCCGTACATATTTA
>CENX01211835.1_pt1 | contig 10237 bp, 7 predicted proteins | sample 361321 | NCBI WGS metagenome assembly CENX01 (sample SAMEA2619678, study PRJEB7988) | marine metagenome | isolation source: saline water (ENVO:00002010), including | reverse complement strand
CCTGTACGTGCGATTTTACCGATTTTCCCATCGCCAGCTTTGCAAAGCTGCAATGTTTTTTCATCGAGAACGACTGTACCTGAAATGGGAGTGACGGTGGGTCCGCCGCCTGACATTTCGGTTTTCCCTTTCTCAACGATTGTCATGCCTGTACCACCTACCTCTGTCGCACCAATACTATCGACGATAATCCAATTAGGGAACGCTTCAAGGTATTGATCTTTTATGGTAGGAGAAAAAATTGCACCAGAGCTAACAAGTATAAACATTGAGGACGTATCAGGTTTCATCTTAAATAAGTTATAACTTTCAATCATCGGCCTAGCCATGGCATCACCTACAATGAAAGTCGAATTTACTTTTTCCTTTTCGATAAGCTGCCAAATACCTTCGGGTTCAAATTTTGACATTATGATGACTTTGTTCCCTTCGAACGCACGTGATAAGCAGCACCACTGTGTGGCTCCATGCATAAGTGGTGCAATTGACATGACTGCATCATATTTATCAATGCCTCGATCAATTATTTCTTGAGGGGTATCTACCGGCTCTTGTGTCATTTGGTTAACTCCACCACCAAGTGCAAACATAACGTTACGATGTTCCCATACAACTCCTTTAGGCATGCCTGTCGTGCCACCCGTATAACACATATAATGATCGTTTTCAGATCGGGGTTCAAAATCACGTTCTATTGATTGGTTTACTAAAGAGGTTTCATACTCACTATAATTTATCTTAATTGCTTCATCATTAATCTCAGTTCCATCTTCAATGACAAGAATATGTTCAAGTTTTGGTAGGGTACCTTTCAATTGGTTGACTAGCGGCAGAAACTGGCGCTGAACGATTAAAACTTTAAGGTCTGCATTGTCAAACATATAAGCCAATTCATCTGCGACAAAGCGGTAATTAATGTTGACATAGATGCTCCGTATTTTTAATGCCGCCCACATAGATTCTACCCATTCAACGCAATTTAACCCATAGATTCCAATGTGATCTTGAAAGCCAATGTTCAATGATTGTAAATGGTGCGCCAGTTGATTGGCTCGATCTTCCATTTGACCATAGGTCCTACGTTTATTATCACAAATTAAATAGTCACGCTCCCGATAATGATCAACAGCAAGTTCTAAAGTATCCGCAATGTTAAAGCTCATGATATCCTCGCGTTTTAAATCTAATTTTTTGAATTTCGATAACTGTTATAAACTAATGACCGTTTTAAAAATATGAAATTCTTTACCTGCCATTTACGCCTTAAAAGGTACTTTGCATAAGGAGATAATTCTTATTTTTGTGATTTATTTATCTCTCTAATAAGCGATTTTGCCGTAAAAATAACCAGTTCTTTGTGGCGAGTCTTTGAAACATCCAGTTCTTTTTTACTTTTATTTCCAGTTAATCTATCTAAAGTACTAGCATAAAATAGTACTGTGCCGGTTACACTACTGCCAAGATGATGGATCTCTTCAGCACTTGCATTAGGCGCGATTTTTTTGAAAGTTTCCTCAAAAACAGCAAGTGACCTTGAACCAATTTCTGAAAATTTATCTGTTTGACTCGACCCTTCAATAATTTCGGTTTTGGCCATTATTAAATTAGCAATACTCGGTCTTTCAGTTATTAAGTCGATAAATAACTCTAAAGACTTGTCAGCATCCAACCGGTTTTGAAATGAGAGCGGCTCTGAAAATGATTCGCCCAGCTTTTTAGTGATCCTATTGATATTCTCTAAGGGGATCATAATATTTTCAATTACAGCGGAATATAATTCTCGCTTGCTTGGATAGTAGTGAAGTAGGTTTTGTTTTGAAATACCAACTAATTTAGCTATAGAATTAATGCTAGTGCCATGAAAGCCATCGTTAGAAAAGCATTCTTCACTTACTGCTAGGATATCCTCACGTGTTTGTTGACCCTTGCTTTTTTTTATTGGCGAAGATTTGCCTTGTTTATTTTTGAAATGAGAATTTTTTCTTTCTACGCTATTATTAGCCATTAGTTTTTCTATTTACCTTTAATTTTATTCATATAGAGCACGTCTTTCAGGGGTCATAGCGGCAATAAAAGCTTCAGCCTCTTCTCTTGGCATTGATTCTAAGGTTCCGTCTTCATGCTGAACACTCACACCACCTTGAGTCCAGAGTTTGACACGCTTCCTACGCACTTCACGCTCTGGATGACAGACCAAATTGCATGCACTGCAATTTATATTCATACGTTTCTCGCCTTGATCTGGAGGATTGACAAATCCTCCAGGTGTTTGAGGTCTGTTTGCCATATCGGTGGAGATTTCTATTAATTTAATGAGGACTTGATCGTCTTCCTTTGGCATAGTTTTACGGCCAGGTCCCCAAGCACTAAACTTCCCGTTCTCGGCAAGTCCTGCTGAGCCCATCATATAAGAGGCACAGCGTCCTGGGTGCATTCTTTTTGAATATGTATGTTCCATTTCTCCTAACTGGACATTGTTATTTTCAGTACGACTCATATATGTCGTCGGACAAACTGCTTCACACCAGTTACAATTATCACAATAATTTTCTTCATGTGGTATTGGTGGGGTTGCCTCAAGTTCCATACTTGTAACTAAGGCGCCTAGTACCACTGAGGCCCCATGACTCGATGTCAGTATATTTCCCGAACGACCAAAATAACCAACACCTGCTGCTGCTGCGAGAAATCGTTGTGATAAAACAGGTATTGTACCGATCATCATATCGATATCGGTTGTGGGATATTTTTCAGCTGCTGCGCGTTGGGAGTCATTTTGCGGGGTTACATCTCGACCGTCTCCGCCAGAGGTCGTATTACCTGCATTTACGACCTGTGCTTCATAACCTTGCCCTCGCAAAAAATGACAGGCAGAGCTCGCAATTCCTTCAGCGACAATATTTGTTCTAATATAATGTGATTGATATTTACCGTGGTCGATCTTACCCATGTAGGCTTCTATAATGTCGTCATCCAAGGGTACGGCAAACACAAAAGCTGATTTTGCAGAGGGCATTTCTCGCGTTAGATCAGCCGATGGCGGACCTCCTTCCAAAGAATCAGCATTACAAACACCAACGGCACAAGCACCTGAGTGAGTAATATATTCCATAATCTTCTTTCCGAAGCGAGAAATATCTTCTTTAGATTCGAACATTTTTACTCCTGATCTATGCAACTGTCTTAGGTAGTTGTAATGGCCTGTATATAAAAATTATATAATCAATCTATCAGAAGGTTATCTGATTAAAAACTTACCGAATGGTAAGTAAAGTTAACTTTATTTGTTGACACGATGAAGGTTCAGCAGAGGGTTATAAATGATGGTATTTCGTTCGCCCAAAGTGCCGTTTAAGGTGTGGATGGATTTTCCGTTTGAATCACATTGTATGGCTGTCGGTGATAATGGAGCTGGTTATTTCTGAAGGTATTACTTGAAAGCTTATTAAGTTCAATATATTAACTAACTTATCTTTAGATCATCTGGTGATAATTGTGGATCCTCGTATACTAGGAATACAAAGTTAGTGTTTAATATAAAGAAAATAACCGATCAATTTCTCAATAAAGGACGCATTGAATGCTTAGGCTTACGGTAAGCCCCAGATTTGCAGAAACCGATGCTCTGGGCCACATCAATAATACAGTTATTCCTGTTTGGTTTGAGCAGGGTCGCCATGGTATTTTCGAGGCCGTTCATCCCAGTCTAAATGTCGATGATTGGCCGTTGATATTGGCCAAGATCTCAGTTGAATTTGTGGCTCAGATTTACTTTGGTGAAGACGTCGAGATTCGCACAGTCATTGATAAACTTGGCAATAGCTCGATCATTGTTAATCACGAGGCCTGGCAGTCGAAGAAGTTAGTTGCTACTGGCGAGGCCGTTATGGTGTATTTTGATTATCAAACTAATAAAGCTGCCACGATTCCACCCGAGGTTCGAGAAAGGCTTACGCCAATAATGAAGTAGCAACCCGCGTAAATACTCCAAGTAGTTCTAGATTTTTAAGTTAAACACCTGGTTAATCAGATGTAACCTAATTTAAGTTTTTCAACTATTTGATAGTTATGCTTTAAATTTGAGGCAGGGCTTTTGTCCTACCTAAACTAATTGCCGGTATTTTAACCAGCTCGTATAATTCAAAAATATAATTATATAATCTTGGAGTATTGGTTATGAGATTTTACCTAGGCATTACGTTTTTTCTTTTTAGTCTTTCAGCCAGGTCAGAGTGGGGAAATGACAGTTGGGGTTCTATGGTCTGGGGTCAAACCTCGGCTAACGTTCCGATGATGGGAACTTTCGGCCAATTAATTTTCTTTGTCGCTTTGCTTTCAATAGGAATGATCATCTCAAAACGTTGGGGAGTTATACGTACACTACCAGCAGTTGCTGCTCTAATGTTAATACCATTAATGGCAGATGCAAATGATATTCAACTTAATACTTTCCAAAATGGAGAAGTGGCTGATGCCGATGATGTCAATGAAAATTTCCAGGCATTATCAAGTGCTATAAGCAACATCAATTGTGCTTTGCCAACCGATGTTTCTTGTCCATCGGTCGATTCAATTAATGGGATACTTTATAACTCAGGTTTTACATCCGGTGCGGCAAGTGTTGATATAACAACTGACAACCAAGCAAGTTTTGACAGTGGATATTCCTCAGGTGTCTCTTCTGTTGATATAACACAAGATAATGCTGCTGTTTGTACTAACTCTGGAGGCTCTTATAATGCTTCTAACGACACTTGTAATGATATAGTTCCATCGAATCAAATTAGTTCTGTTTGCGGCGAAGGTACATCATATGTCGATGCGGTCTCATATGAATATAACGAGCTTTTTGGAATAAGTTGTAATGTTGGTCAAGGTATAGATTCTGGATTTACTGGTCTAGGCCCTGTCACAGAAAATGATATTTTAAATAATGAGACGTCCGCTGTTTGTCAGCAATATTGTTCTAATGATCCGAATTGTAACTATTTTCAGGATCAAGCACAGGGCGAGGATCCAAGTTTTGCTGGATTCATGGGTGAATATGCATGTGTTGGCTATACCAATTGCGTGAGTTACAACAGTAGTGGTTCTTCTGTTTTCGAAAAAGGTAGCTTAGTTTCAGGCTCAAACGGTGATCTCGGTAGTTGTGTTTCTACTGTTGATATAACAACTGATAATCAAGCAAGCTATGACTCGGGTTATCAAGCAGGTGTCATTTCAGTAGATATCACGACAGATAATCAGGCTAGTTATAATTCTGGTTACACTGCCGGTGCGAATTCAGTTGATATAACAGCAGACAATCAAGCTAGTTATGATTCAGGTTATAATGCAGGCGTCAGCTCTGTTGACATAACAGTTGATAATCAAGGAATCTGCACAAATGCTGGTGGATCTTGGTTGAACGGTCAATGTCAACCAGGCCAAACCGCTGAGTACGATTGTTTTGCTGGTGGTTTCTGTTCTAATAATTCTTATGCAAATCCGAATAGCTATGCTGGAGATACTAAACCTGCATCATGTAGTAGTAGTGAATGGAATACAGGTAATTATATGAATTCAGTGCCTCAAGCGATGGGTATATTGTCAGCTTACATTTGCGATTAAGTCTTTTTTTTATTTTATTGCGGAAGTTAAAGCTTCCGCAATATTTTTCACATTGATAGCCTACATATTTATCGCTAAGCGTTCAGTATTTTTCTGATTTTTTGGCACCAGTGCCCATCCTTTGCTTTCAATACACTCAGAGACCGAGTTGTAGCGACTAAATGTATCGTGCTTCTCGATAGATTCAAGCAAGCTGCCTTCGTCTGGATCAATCATCACGTCATCAAAATTATCTTCATCAAAAGGATCGTAACTAGCAATCCGATTACTTCGCCTGCTTAAATTTATATTATTTATTGATGCGGCTCTGTTTGCAGATGCCAATAAGCATAATTTTTTATCGTAAAGTAATTGTGCATTTTTCTCATGTTTGTCATGCATATCATAGCGATCCCAATCATTTGCGATGCAATATTGAGTGAAACTTGCGATAAGTAGTATCAGTAATCCTCTCATGATTAAGCCCCTCAGCTTTTGTTGACATGGGGCTATAGTAATTCAGGGCTAATATTTAGACCGTGATGGGGTTCTCAAAAAAAGGGTAAATTTTAAAAAGGGTATGACACGGAAAGATCTCTTCAGATGAAGATTTTTTGGATTCATGAAGGTTCTTACTTAGACTTTACTAGGTAGGTAACATCGCCGGAAATTGTTATTTTTGCAGAGTTAGATTCAGATAGCCGCTCACCACAGATGTTATAGGCTGTCATATCTTTGCCTTCTTCAATGTCTAATTCGTTTCCTGTTGTCCATATTGCCTCGATTAAAGCGTTATCGGTTTCTACTTTAAGGCGGTAGAGCCCATTTTTTTCGTTATAGCTTTTAGTAATACCGCCGTCTAATGTTTGTATGAGAAATTTAAAGCAGTGGTAAGCCTTTCTTTTCGTAATATTTCCGTCGAGATCGTTGATAAGCCCATAGCCCGGTGCTATCAATTGATGCCAATAACATTTTTCTACCTTACCTGAAGCAATCATCATTAAATAATAACGGACTAGATAAGCGGCTTGTGCGGGCTCGTCTACCATGCAGTCACCTTGTGCCGGCGCCCATTTAGCCATGCCTTTGAGCGGCCAGTTCACCTCAGTAATGTACAGCTGGTTATCACTTTTGCGGCTCATGCTGGTTAGATGATGGTATATATTGATTTTTGAGAGGGTGTCAAAATCTAGTTGCTTATTTTCAGGCGCACCGCGCCGATCAACATAAAGCTGCGATGCAACACCATCATAGTGGATTGGTTTACAGTGGAACAATGACCGAGTCAAAAAGGGTAGGTCAAAGTCAATAATATTACTGCCCAATATCTTGATTGATGGAAATGTTTCGTTCTTTATATCTTGAGCAATCTTAAAAAAATCGAAGTATTCATCTTGGCTGACAAACGCCCATTTTTTTCGATTAATCGCATTGCCAATTTGGAAGGTTGAAACACTTCCTTCAAGACGCTGAAAAATATGGCGTAACCGCTGCTTTAATAACTTACTGTTATTAATATTTTCACGATCTTGAAGGATGACTACTAACACGTCTTGGTCACTGAAGCTTTCAATAAAGCTACAATAGTTTTCGATGTTGGCAAAGTCAGCCAATGGAATTCTAATAGCAAGGTTTTTAACAGCTAAATCGCCCACAAGTTTTTGCAATGCTTGATTGTCTATTGAGTTTCTATCGGTTGTGACATTATCAAGGTTAAGGCATAAGCCAATATTGTTAATTTTCTTTTTTAGTTTGACTCTTTTAGAAAATAAAAATGAAAGCATTAATACTGGTAGAAATATGAATGAAGATAGCAATTTAAAGCTTGGCAAAATAGATCGACGCAAGAGTTCTTTTCTGATGGCTTTGTCCCGAATGACATAAGGTTGATCAGAATGCCCATCCCATGTAAAGAATGATGGAGATAAATTTTTATCGGCGTTTAAAATCTGTTTGAGTTTCCGCTTACGAGCAAAGTAATTGGCGGTTTTTTTTGATTCGAAGCTTAAGATATCATGAGCTTTTTTTTCTGCCATTGCAGCAAGTTTAGCGTATTCAGATGATAGAAGCTTTATGATTGAAGGATTCGAACTAATGCGTGAAAAGTTTTTTATGCCGTCAAGAGGCGAGACCTTGCCAAATCGCATTCGATTGATATCGAACAAGTAAAAGCGGTAGTCGTCATTTTCTTTGGTAAAAGCTATATTGCCCAGGCTGTAATCGAGGTGTAAGACGCCTTTTTGATGCATGTTGAATGTGAACTGAGTAAATTGTTTGAGTATGCTGTCGCGATGAAAAGATGGTTCGTTGATAATGTCGCGAATGAGAAAGTCATAATTTAACGAGTTAGAAATAAAATAACTGTTACACAGACGAAAACGATTGAATATTTCAACATAGCCTAATGCTTTAGGTGTGTCGATTGCCTTTGTTTTGAGACTTTCTGAAAACTCGTAGGATCGACGAGCTTTAGTCTTTCTAAAGTATCGATAAATCAAACCCTGCAGTAAATTTGGAGGTCTGAAAGATTTGACTACGGTTTGTTGGTCACTTAACGTAACCTTCTTAATGACATTTCTATTATCTTGAATGATATTGGTCGAGGCATGGAATGCATTTTCAAGGGTTTCTAGGTCAAGTTCATGAGTGGATAACTCCGATGAAAATACCAGATTAGCGACATAGCCGTTTTTGAGCTTAATCCGCTTGATGTGGGTGTTTTTATTTTTCACTTGGTTTGGATGTTTTTGTCTACGATCATGGATAAGAGATTGCTTCATTTTACCACAGAGTTGAATTTTCTTGGATGCCATGTTTAAGGGATTATGCCCTAAATTGTTCTAAAGCTAATTATCTCTACCTTATTTATTTACATACCGATCGTATAACCCCCGTCAACGGGTAGGGTTTGCCCGGTTATCCAACTAGCGGCGGGCGAGGTAAGAAAAAGCACTGCCGCAGCAATATCTTCTGGTTGTCCTGCACGCTTAATGCCTTGTCGAGCAAAAGTGGCTTCCATCATCTCATCCATATGGTCGATGACATAGGCGGTTAAATTAGAACGTGTTAAGCCTGCAGCTACCGCATTGGCACGAATGCCGTCTTGCCCCCAACTCATAGCAAAGGTTTTCATCATTTGTACTAAGCCAGCTTTTGCCGCACCGTAAGCTGGCGCTAATTCTAAGCCAAAGTATGAGGTCATTGAGGCAATGCCAACCACACTGGCACCGCCCTCAAATTGACTGGCGGCTAATTGTTTTTTACAGGCATTGCTTAAATGAAACACCGAGGCTAAGTTAATATCAATTGACTGATCAAAGCTAGTATCAGACCATTCATCGGCCTGTGTGCCGCCGGCATTATTAATTAATATATCGAGTGTTTCGAGTGATGCTGCTAGCGCGATTAGCGCTTTTCTATCTTGTATGTTTACTTGTCGATAATCCATGCCGTCAAGGTCGCTGTCGTAGTCATTGGCTGAGGCTTTTCGTCCAGTGATAATCACTTTGGCGCCAGCGCTTCGATAGGCTTGTGCGCAGGCTAAGCCAATGCCATTAGAGCCACCGGTAACTAACACGGTCGCGGTAGAGTAATCGTAGGTAATTCCTGTAAACATAATAACCCCCTTCAATATTGTGATCGCCTAATAATACCGCTGTATTCGTAAAGCGTGATTACTGTTATGTAAATTAATGACGCTAGGTTTTTTACAGCATGTCATTCAGTCTATGCCTTATCGCAAGGCCATAGGCATAGTAACTGCCATCTCTTAATCTGACACCTGTATCTGTCAATTGCGGCCCACACGATGATTGCCATATATCTTTGTTGTAGAGTGCTAGTTCACACCAGCGCAAATTACTGAGTCGTCGTTGTTCGGTTAACGCCTTGCCCGTTGCGTTAATATATTCATAAAAGGCATGCGGTGTTTGTTGATTATCATGCTTAAACTGGTATAAATAACTGGCAGCGACCTGCTGCATAAGTTCCTCGTTTAATGCGTAGGGGTTTTTACCGTCGTTATAAAGTATTATCAGTGCTGCTGCAACTAAGCCGCCATGAAAGATATCCTCAGGTGGTGATGGTGTTCCTTGGTGTTGATTTGCATCAAAGTTCCACTGGCGTAGCTTAAAAGTGTGAGTGCTAGTTTTTTCTTCACTAATAAGACTATGCCGTTTAAAAAAAGCCAACTGTTGGCGAATTATATTTTCATAATAGCTTGCTGTTGGTTTTTTTTGATCGAACTTTCGGTGGCTCGCAGCAACATAATGCATTACAGACGCCATGGTTAATGCACGATTGAACGCGACCGGTTGGCCGATTTTGTAGTGTGGCACTTCGTTAATACGCGTCATACGCTGCGTATTCGCGTGTTGGAACAGAAGAGTCTTTGGGTTAAGCCAGAGTGGACTTAAAGCAAAGTGCTTTATTGTAATTTCTGTTTCTGCTAGAAAGTGTTGGGCCTTCATGCGATAAGACTGGCCGTTTTTATTTATAGCTTCTGTTAATGAGGGATCATGCGCGATCAACCAGGCAGTATAGGCGATAGGTTGTAAGATATTTGCGGTCATTAGTAGGTTGGTAAAAGGCACAGCTTTGTTATTCATCGACCACTTTTGCTGTAAGGATGGCCAAACTGGCAGGATAG
>CENX01209234.1_pt1 | contig 10242 bp, 11 predicted proteins | sample 361321 | NCBI WGS metagenome assembly CENX01 (sample SAMEA2619678, study PRJEB7988) | marine metagenome | isolation source: saline water (ENVO:00002010), including | reverse complement strand
AGGTGTTTTAAATCTATAAACAAAACTCCCACCTTGATTGAATCTAGATTTAACTTCCACGTCATCTAAGTTGCGACACGTACCGCTATACAAAAAATTACCTTTATCTTTTTCTTTTTGAAGAGTTTTTTTTGAACAAAAACAAGGGTATGCAAATTCTTTTTGCACTAACATATCAACATATGTTCTATAATCGTTAAATTTTTTTGATTGGAAAATGACAGGCTCATCCCATCGTATACCAAACCAATTTAAAGAATCAATTATTTGATCAATGTAAATTTTGTCTGATCTTTTTTGATCTGTGTCTTCTATTCTCAAAAAAAAATTGCCATTATTTTGTTTTGAAAACAGATAATTAAAAAGAGCAGTTCTTGCGCCTCCAAGGTGAAGTTCACCAGAGGGGCTAGGAGCAAAACGAACTCTTACAGGTGATTCAACCATTTATATAATAAACCAATAAAAGAAAAGTATATCTAATATATCGCATGAAGAAAAACTCCATGCGATATGATACAATGACTCTTACTGTAAAACAGTAAAATATTTTTATTTACTATCAGGGCCCTTAATAATAGGTCTCGATACGGCTGCAGGCTTTGGAGATGGTTTTGGCGCTGGAGATGAACCAATCGCAGTTATATCACCTTTGATTTGACCGCCTAACTTAATATCAAGCATCTTGTAAGCAATTTTACCAGCAATACTTCCTTCACTGTGAATTGTAAGAGTATTTGAAACTGTTACATCGCCACTTAATGCTCCCATCACTTGAGCTGAACCAGCTTTTATGTTTCCAGTGACTTTACCTGTTTTTCCTATCACGATTTTATCAGCAGTAAGTTGAACGTCAGCAACACCATCAATGCTTACCTCTTTAGCATTGGATATTTCACCTTTTAGTACAACACTACTACCAACAACTAATCCAGTTGAATTAGTTTTAGGACTACTTTTAACTGAAGTAGATTTAGTTGTTTTAGATTTTGGCATTTGAACTCCGCTTTTTAATTAAAATAATAATTTAGTATGCGAATTTAAATATATTATTTTTTTTATTTAATGTTTTTTTTTAATGCGGAGGGGGTGGGATTCGAACCCACGTTAGGATGTCTCACCTAAAACACCTTAGCAGGGTGCCGCCTTAAGCCACTCGGCCACCCCTCCTAAAAATATTATCAATAAAATGTAAATAAATTTAAGTCAATATTTTTGATATTTTCAGAATAAGATTATTTATTCCAAAGTGTGTAACTGATGATATCGATCCATAATATTCAGGAATCGATTTCCAAATTTCTTCATTAATTTGCGAACCTATATCTGCTTTTGATCTAATTAAAATTTTTGGCTTTAAAAGTAAATCCTTGTTATATGATAAAAGTTCTTTCTTCAAACTGGTAAATGTTTTATCAGGTTTTTCATCGAAAGAATCAATTAAAAATAATAGAACTCTATTCCTTTCAATATGTTTAAGAAATTGATGTCCTAAACCTTTTCCTTTGCTAGCTCCATCTATAATACCTGGAATATCAGCAATGACAAATGATTTAAAATCATCATACTTAACAATCCCTAAATTTGGATGTAATGTGGTAAATGGATAATCTGCAATTTTCGGCTTTGCCTTTGAAATAACTGACAACAATGTTGACTTTCCCGCATTGGGTAATCCAACTAATCCTACATCTGCCAATAGTTTTAATTCAAAGTCAAACAAGCCTTTTTCACCCTCTATACCGTCTTGAGCATAGCGAGGTGTCTGGTGTGTTGAAGATTTAAAGTTTATATTGCCCTTACCTCCTTTTCCACCATGGCAGATTACAAAACTCTGTCCATTTTGCAATATGTCAACAACAACCTCAGAGTTTTTGAGATTCTTTACAATAGTTCCTAACGGAATACGTATTTTAATATCATCACCATTTTTTCCAGTTTTTGAATTTGATGATCCAGGATACCCGTTTGAAGCAATATATTTTCTTTTGTACCTAAAGTCTTGAAGCGTCCTAAGGTTTGGATCCCCTATTAATACAATATTTCCACCGCGACCACCATTGCCCCCATCAGGACCCCCTTTAGGTATGAATTTTTCTCTCCTAAATGAGATTGACCCTGCGCCTCCCTTACCAGCTTGGAGTTCAATTTGAGCATGATCAATAAACATAATATTACATATGGTTTATAATTTCCTCAGCAAAACCAGAACATGAAACTTTAGTAGCATTTTCCATTAAGCGATGAAAATCATAAGTAACCTTTTTATCAAGAATTGATCCTTCAATTCCTTTGGTAATTAATTTTGCAGCTTCAATCCATCCAATATGCTCTAACATCATAACGCCAGAAAGTATTACTGATGATGGATTAACCATATCTTTGCCAGCATATTTAGGGGCAGTGCCATGAGTTGCTTCAAAGATAGCATGACCTGTGCTATAATTTATATTTGCGCCAGGGGCAATTCCTATACCTCCAACAATAGCAGCAAGTGCATCCGAGATATAATCACCATTTAAATTCATCGTTGCTATTACATCGTAATCAGATGGTCTTAAAAGGATTTGCTGTAAGAAAGCGTCCGCAATGACGTCTTTTATTATCAAAGAATGTCCATCATTATCAATTACTTGCCATGGCCCTCCTTCAAAATCAGATGATTTAAATTCTCTTTTTGCTAAATCATAACCCCATTCTTTAAATTTGCCTTCTGTGAACTTCATAATATTTCCTTTATGAACCAAAGTGAGGGATTTTCTTTTTTGAGAAATTGCGTAGTTAATTGCTGATCGAACCAATCTTTCAGTACCTTCAACAGAAATCGGCTTTACACCAAATGATGAAGTGTCAGGAAATCTAATCGTGTCAACTTTCATTTCATCTATGAAAAATCTTTTAACTTTTTCTAACTCATCAGTTCCATGAAGCCATTCAATTCCAGCATATATATCCTCAGTATTTTCCCGAAATATAACCATATCAACAAGCTCAGGTTTTTTTACAGGTGAAGGGACCCCGCTAAACCATCTAACAGGACGAACGCAAGCATAAAGATCAAGAATTTGTCGCAAAGCAACATTTAGCGACCTTATTCCTCCTCCAACTGGTGTGGTTAATGGCCCTTTTATCGCTATTAAATTTTCTTTAATAACGCTAATTGTTTCATCTGGCAGCCAATTATTATATTCATTATTTGCTTTTTCTCCTGCAAAAACTTCTTTCCATATAATCTTTTTATTGCCAGAATATGCTTTCGATACTGCTTGATCAAAAACATGTTGAGATGCTTTCCAAATATCTGGACCTATACCATCCCCTTCAATAAAAGGAATTATTGGATTGTTTGGAACCAATAGCTGGTCATTTTTAAATGTTATTTTTTTACCATTTGAAATATCAGACATTTTTCTTGTTTACCTTATCTTTCTTTTTTTCTGGTTTAATAGATTTTTTTGTAGCAGTTTTATCTTTTTTGTTATAATCGGTTTTATAAAAACCGCTTCCTTTAAATATAAGCCCTGTGCCTCCACTAATTAGGCGCCTTACACTGTTTGAGCATTTTGGACATTCTACCAAAGGCTCATCAGACATTGCTTGAAAATATTCAAATGTATATTGGCACTTTGTGCATTTGTAATCGTAGGTAGGCATGATGCAAAATTCTAATAAATGTATTAATTAAATTTAAATACATTAAATAATATTTCTTAAAAAAATATTTCTATTAATTCCTTGAGGGCATTTTTTTCTTTAGCTGCTTCAAAACAAATTCAGAAACATAGTTTGATATATCCCCACCTAAGCCTCCGACATTCTTAATCATTGTTGAATTGATATGGATATATTGTTCAGCAGTAACCATAAGCAAGGTTGATACATTTTGATTTAAATGATTATTCATCATAGCCATTTGAAATTCGAACTCAAAATCTGAAACATGTCTCAAACCTCTAATTAAAGCACAAGCATCCATTTTTCTTGCAAAGTCTGCAATTAAACCATTTGTTGATGCAGTTTCTACATTGTTAATGTGATTTGTAGAATTTTTAATCATTTCAACTCTCTCTATTGCTGAAAAAAGTGTTTTTTTATTAGGATTCTCAGCAACTGCAAATATAATCTTATCAAATATTTTTGATGCTTTTTCACAAATATCTATATGGCCTTTGTGTATTGGGTCAAAAGTGCCAGGATAAAGAACTATTTTCATGATTATTCGTTATTCCAAAATGAAACGTAGGAATCTCCAATTTTTCTTTGACGGTTTGGTTTTCTTATAAATTTATTTTTTGATGATTCAAGAATGAATTTACCTTCTTTTTCTAGAGCATGACATGATAATTTAATTAATGTATCAATATGAGGATATTCATAAGGAGGATCGGCAAAAATAATATCATATTTTTTATCAGATTTTATAAATTTTAATCCATCAGACCTTGAAAATCTAAAATTTATTCCAGAAAAATTTGAACTATTGATTTTCAACAGTGAATATACTCTGATGCTTTTATCAACAAAAAAAATATTATTTACACCCCTGCTTGCAGCTTCAAAGCCAATTATACCAGTACCTGAAAATAGATCTAAAAAATTTTTACAATTTAAGGGTTCAATAGTATCGAATAAACTTTTTCTAACAATTGATTGAGTAGGTCTATATGAAAAATTTTTTACAGTTTTAATTCTTTGCCCTTTAAATCTACCTGAATGAATTTGCATACACTATTAGTACAGCTTTGAATAGATAGATAGGAATAAAAAAGCTTTCTCCGTATTAGTTTCACTTTCAAAAGAGTAATCAAACTTATCCAATGAAATATTATTGGCATAATTATTTATGTAATTAAGAAAATCTAAAGATTCATCTTTTTTGGTGAATTTTAATATGATGGGAGTTATTAAATATCCATTTTCATTAATAGGGCTTAAAGATTTCATGACTGGGGTTTCGTACTTTAATAATTCTGCTTCCAAAAGCGTTTTATTGATTTCGGTTGATGAAATAGGGTAATCTTGGATACCAATTTTTATAATGAAACCATGTAAATAAAGGCTTTCTCCTTCAATCTGTCTTAATGAAAAACTTACAACCTCACCTATATTTGCAATTAATGAATCAGCATTTTTTGAACCGACAAAGTTTAAGGAAAGCATATCTTGAGATGAAGATAATTCAATTAATGAACTATTCGAAAATCTGTCAAAAACATCTACGGTGATTGAGCTTAAATTTAATGAACTTGAAAGTATCTTATTCACTGATAAAGATTCGTCAACAGTTTTAACCACAGATAAAGCTTCACTAGTTGAATTATTATCAATATCTATATTTTTTAAAAGAGATAGAAATTTTTCTGAGATTGAATTTAAAAAATTTCTTTCACTCAAGTTGAAATTAGTTAAAGCTGGAAAATTGTTAAGTTGCTTTTCAATATAATTTTTGTATAAATCAGGTGCTTCTCGCTTTAAAACAAATAGTCCAAATAAAATACTTATAATAAGAATAAAAGTAAATTTAAAAAATCCTACAGATTTTTTTTCACCTCTTAACACTTCTTCATTAACCTTTACAACTTCATTGTTTAAGGTATTATTTTTTAAAGCATCTGAATTTCCATATGTGTATTCTTGAAAACCAGGACCATCAAAAAAATTTATTACAACACCTTTTAATTTACCATTTGCTATTGGAGTTAAAACATGAAGTTTTTCCTGATCGTCTTGATTTAAATTTCTTGGAAAAGCTACTCCTTCTAAAATAAAACCTGACAAAGCAGTCAGTTGAGTAATTCTTTTTGAACCAAAGTGTTTTCTCCTTCTTGGTGTTAGCTCACCTAGGATTAGTATTTGACCTTTGAAAATTTCTTTTAAATAAGAGGAGCCATTTTCATTGTTTACTTTCCATGAATTTTTAAAATTTCTGATATTGCCATTAAGAAACCCATCAGGAGTATAAGTAAAATATTTATAGTCTGTTTTTTTAGGATAAATAACTGTAGAACCTTTTTCTGGGTTTAAGCCGAAAAAAGCGCTTGATTCAGTTCCCATCCAATAAGTTTCACTTCCAAGCTGTTGAATAGCAACTTTTAATGGATCAGCAAAGGCTCTGGCAAGCCTAATGACAAAAACTTTTCTATGTTTTCTATAAAACCTACCAAAATACTCAAAATCACCGTCATAGGGCCACCTTTGATTTATTGTCCACTTTGAAAATTCCAATCCATCATGTTCGGTCATATCATCATCAAGATCAACCATAACGTGATTACAAAAAGAATCTGGGATGCTGACATAAACCCTATCTCCATCAAAAGCTATATCCCTTCGTATGTGCTGTAAGGCAGAATCAATATTTGAAACTATGTGTTTTGCGGGATTAGAGTTTAGCAGTGGCTCATTTAAAGATTTAGAAGATAAAGCAGTTAAAATATTTTTTCCATCTCTTTTAACCCATTGAGCGCATAAAAGATGAGATTTAGTTATAGCAAGGTGGATCACTTATAATTTATTGCCTATCCCAACTTTTTGTTCCGTCATTAATATATCCATGATTACTTGCTTTAAATGAAAAAAGAGCAAATCTTCTTCTAATAACAGTTTCCTTAATAGGGCTATCCACTCTAATAGAATTTCCTTCATCTTTTATAGATATATCATAAGGAATATTTGTTACCGGACATACATTCATGGATGAATCAGGCATGTAGGTATCATAGAAATTGACAACCTCAACTCTTTGAGTGGGTACTTCTTCAACTAATTTAACAAAATTAGAATCGGATGTAAAGTTAGCTAACAATCTTTTCTGTATGTAGGATGTGTCATTTCTGGATAACTCTTCAGAAAACATTACAATAGTAGCTGTGGTATCAAATATGGTATCTCTTCTACTCATAGGGAATCCAAAAGTAGTGTCAAATTCGATATCAAAACCCTTAGGAACATTAACTTCAAAGGTTTTACTATTAAGCGTAATCAATTGAGCGCCTAAATAAGTAGAATCACCAGTTAATGAATCCCTGACAGAATTTACGACGTCAAATGTCCACCATCCATCGTCTGAATATTCACCAGTAATTGATTTGTAAAAATTTTGAGCATCAAATAAATTTTCCATGTTAAAATGGCTTTTATTTTGGTAAAACTCTTCCTCGCTCCAAATGGCTCTTGGTACATAAATACATACAATCATAAATAGAAAAGCGACAACAATGCCGAGTTCTAATAAATCAGAAAACAGTTTTTTATTTTTTTGAATATAGTTGTTGGTTTTGTTGCTCATTAAATATTACTCGAGATAATTAGATAGTGCATAATATAAACACTTTTAACCCATTGTAAAAAAGAATTAATCTAACATGATTCGTTTAAATTTAGGACCAATATTTTCCGAGCTTTCCATCAGGTTTTTGATTATATTTTTTTGATTTTTGCTTAAGGATCTTGGGGTTATTATCTGAATTTTAACAAGTTGGTCGCCTCTTGAAGACCCCCTTACTTTTGGGAAACCTTTTCCTCTCATTCTTAAAATTTGCCCAGATTGAATACCAGAAGGAATTTTAAGCTTTGCTTTACCGTTTAATGTTGGTATCTCAAACATAGCGCCAAATACGGCATCATGAAATTCAATTTGAGCTTCTGTAATTACATCTAAATCATTTCTTGTAAAAATTTCATGATCTATTTCAATAAAAAAAATGATAAGATCTCCCGAAATCCAACCATTTGGACCTTTATTTCCTTGCCCGTTTAAAGTCATATATTGACCATCTGATACACCTGCTGGAATCTTAACTTTTATTTCAACTGATTTTCTTTGTATACAATTTCCCCCACATTCATTACATGGGTTTTCAATTACTTGACCACTACCTTGACAAATTGGACACTCACGAACAGTTACTGACTGGCCAAAGAAAGATTGAGACATCTGTCGAACCTGCCCGGCACCATTGCACTGTTTGCATGACGTTGGCATTGTACCTTTCTTTGCACCAATTCCATCACATAGTAAACAAGTTTCATGCCTTTTAATTTTGATTTTTTTATCAACACCATTAAAAATTTCTTGATAGGTTAATTTAATTTCAAGTTTTAAATCTCTTGCTTTTCTGGATCTAGAAGTGCGCCTTGAACTACCAAAAATTCCCCCAAAAGGGTCAAAGTCAGCCCCAAAAATATCTCCAAAACTGCTAAAAATATCTTCCATTGACATGCTTCCGTGGAAACCTTGACCTGTGTGTGACTCACCCATTCCAACACCTGCATGACCAAATTGGTCGTACTGATTCCTTTTAGATTGGTCAGATAATATAGAATAAGCTTCAGCAGCTTCTTTGAATTTTTTTTCAGCCTCTTTGTCGTTAGGGTTTTTATCAGGGTGATATTTCATTGCAATTTTTCTATAAGATTTTTTTATCTCATCAGAAGAGGATGATTTGTCAACGCCTAATATTTCGTAAAAATCTTTCATGATGGAGTTTGGTTTACCACAACTTTTGCATGTCTTATAACCTTGTCTTTATATCTATAGCCTTTTTCATAAACTTCAATAATTTGATTATCTTTCATTTTAGAATTTTGTTTCATAAGTAGTGCTTCATGAAGTTCGTGGTCAACAATATCACCTACCTCACCGAATTGAAAAACTTCTAATTCTTTTAGCTTTTTATTTATTTTATTAGTTATTAAATGAATGCCATCTATTAATTTATTAACAGAAGAATCTTTTGAATCAGATAAAGCATTTTCAAGCCTAATTAAATCATCAAGAACTGTTAAAATTGATATTATTACAGATTCTCCTTCGTATTTAAAAATAAGTGAAAATTCTTTTTCTTTTCTTTTTTTATAATTTTCAAATTCAGCTTTAATCCTCAGATTCTTTTCTTTAGATAAATCGATTTCATTTTTAAGGATTTTAATTTCTTCTTTAAGTTTTTGCGTAGGAGTTAAGCGTATTTTTTTATCTTTTTTAGAGGGCATTTTGAATTACTTCTGTAAACTTTTTTAAAATTATTTGTTTATTAATATAATTAGTTCTTTTTGGTCCAATAACTGCTAATCTTCCTAAAACTGAATCACATTCAAAGTTCATAGAAATAATTGCGCAATTGTTAAAAATTGAGTCTTTGTTTTCACTTCCAATAATCATCTCAAGAGACGAGTCAGAGAATACACTTTCAAAATAATTAATTAGATATTTTTTATCTAGAGCTGGCAAAATTTGTTGAAATTTATCTATATCTTGAAATTCTGGATAGTGTAATAAGGCTCCAGCCGAGGAAGTAAAAATCAATTTTTCTTTGTCTATCGAAAAATATTTTTTCGAATCATTGATTATGACTTGAACTAATTCATGATTATAATTTTCAGTATCATTCAATCTTCGAATTATAGAATTTTGTATTTTAAATAATGATAACCCAATCAATTTATTTTTTAAATCTAAAACAATTTTTTCTATAAACGAGGTTTTAATCTTTAAATCAATGTTTAATACAATTGATCTAATTAAACCGTTATCTAATGTCAAAATCATCATTAATCGAGAATCGCTATTTATATTAACAATCTCTATGTTTTTCAATATGCTTGAGTCGTTATCGTGAAGCATAACTACGCTATACATTTTGCTCATTTTGCTTAACATGTATGCTGTCGCTTCTAATAACTGTTCTGTATTTTCAGAACTAGAGTCTAGTTTTTTTTCAATTTCATCTTTTTTGATTTCATTGTTATTCAAAATATCACCAAAAGAATCTACATAAATTCTATATCCTAAATCGGTCGGAACTCTTCCTCCAGATATATGATAATGCATTAAGAGATTTTTCTTTTCAAGAGAATTCATTAAAAATCTTATGTGAGAAGATGAATAGTTATTAAAATAATGTTTTTTCAGATGGTTTGAAGATATTGGACTACATAAATCGATGTATGATTCTACAACGGCATTCAATACAGACAATTCTTTTGGCTCAATATTTATTTGATATGGAATTTTCATACTATAAAATTAACTGATAATGATTTTTCTAGTCAATAACAAGTATTCTACTTTATGTACTTCGATGTAGCTCGAATTGATCCAATTGTGCTTATCATGATTCCAATAAAAATAAGTGTCACTGAAAGCATGTAAGGATCAAAGTTAATCTTAAATGAAATAATATCATCTATAATAGTATTGCTATAATCAATAAGAAAATATAATGCTATTGATGACAACATTGACCC
>CENX01002162.1_pt1 | contig 10259 bp, 5 predicted proteins | sample 361321 | NCBI WGS metagenome assembly CENX01 (sample SAMEA2619678, study PRJEB7988) | marine metagenome | isolation source: saline water (ENVO:00002010), including | reverse complement strand
TTTGTTGGTTAGGGGCGGCGATAGGTACCTCTCCACATCGCTCGTTTGGAACTGTCTTCTTAGCCCCATTATTTGTCTTCTTAGCTCAGTGGGCTTATGGACAAGGAGTCATCAAGGCTTGGAGAGAAATTCGAAGGACTGGTGGCAAAGCAGGTGTTGGAAATCAAATCGATGATAGAAACCGTACTGCTTAATAGGTCAAAAAATCGCTATTTTGGAGTTCTAAACATCCGTAAGCACTTTGTTTGATGCGACTTCGCATTAGTCATGACTCGGGTTTCTTTGATTGAGCGTCTTAGCGCTTTAGATAAACCCGATGAAAAGCACGATACTGAACAAATATGGATTACAGTGCGCTCTTTGTTAGGGTTTTTTAGAGTTATAATATTCATCTTAATCATAGCAATCGCTGAATTAATGGAAGAGTTTTTTATCGGTAAATTAAGCCTAGCGATTTGGTCTTTGATAATCGGCATTCCACTTTTCGTCCTGATTTCTGTTTTGATTATTATGGGCAATGAATATTTCCTTGGTAAAAAAGAGAAAGAAACTGCAGTATTAAGGCCAATTGTAAAGCGACAATAATTACAATCCAGCCATATCTCCAGTCTGAATTGTCCATTGACTGGAATATACTCCACCTGCATCGACAAGCGAATCATGAGTCCCACGCTCGACAACTGCTCCATCAACCATCGAAAGAATCTCATCAGCATTTCTGATTGTGCTGAGCCTATGTGCTACTGCAATAGTAGCCCTATCACTACCACTTGCGATTAAGTTCTCTTGAATTCTTCTTTCTGTTTCTGCATCCAGTGCGCTAGAAGCCTCATCTAAAATCAGTAGACTTGGATGCTTTAGTAGTGCCCTAGCAAGTGATACACGCGCCCTTTGCCCACCACTAAGTTTAGCACCACGGTCTCCAACCATAGTATCGAGTTGATCTTGTAACTCATTTATGAAATCCCATGCACCTGCCAACTTGAGTGCTTGTTCTAACTCTTCTTCTGTAGCTTCTTGATTATACTTTACATTATCACGTACTGTGCCATAGAAAAGGAATGGCTCTTGAGATACAAAACCGATTTTATCTCTTACTGAATCTAGAGTATAATCGTTAATACTTCTTCCATTGATTAGTACATCTCCACTATCTGGCACGTAGTATCGCATCAATAATTTGAGAATAGTTGTTTTTCCTGCACCTGTGTGACCCATTACACCGAGGAAATCGCCACCTTCTGCCTTGAATGAAATACCACTCAATACCTTGATGGTAGTATTTGGATATGTGAAATGAACATCGCGAAATTCAACTGAATTTATTCCTTCTGATAACTCTACAGCATCTTCGGAGTCGGTAATTGTAGGTTCCAAATCAATGGCAGCGAATACTCTTCGAGCCGCTGCTTCGCCTCTCTGAAGTTGATTTATCAATATTCCAAATATGAACATAGGCATAGTCATCCTAGTACTGATCAGTAAGAAAGTGACAAGTTCGCCCGTTGAAATCTCGCCTTGGCTGGCAAGCCAACCACCTGCAGTTACCAGTAAACCAAAAGCGATTCCAGCGATTACATATATCATCGGTAAGAAACGATTTCTATCTCTACTCGCTCCCATTGCTTGGTCTCTATACGAACCAGACTCACGGTTTACACGGTTTGCTTCCCAGTTTTGAGCATTGTATGCTTGAACTACTGAGATACCACTGATTAGGTTCTCTAAAACGGCATGGATATCACCTGTGGATTCCCTCTGCTTGCGATACTTTCGCTGTACTCTAGTAGAAAACCAGTAAACACAAGGGATGATGAATATAATTGGGCCAAATAAAACCGCTGCGAGTTTCCATGACATCAATACCAAAATCACAAATGCAGTCAGGAAAGTAAATATAATCCGAATAATCGATGTTGAAGAATCTGCAACTACATCTTCTAATTGGTTGACATCGCTAGATAAAACAGACATTATTTGTCCGGTTTGGCGCATATCATAGTATGAGGCTTCCATGGCAATAAGCGAGCGAGTAGCGTCCATCCTCAGGTCATGTTGAATTTTATAGCCGAGTGTTTGCCATGAATACTCGGATATACCTTGAAAAATTGCAAGCATTGCGAAGCCAAGGAAAATTAAGAATCCATAACCGATTGCTGGATCTGAACTTATAGCATTTACAGTACTCTGCACAATACCCGGGCCAGCCATAGTATCTGAAGTAAAATAATCGACAGCCCATCCGATTGCAACGAATGGAACAAGGTCTACTATTCTTGCACAGGCATTACCTAAAAATCCCGCCAATAATCTTCTTGGATATCTCTTTGCATAAGGAATTACACGCCAAACTTGTTTACCAAGCACTTGTGTTTGGTCATTCAACTCCTCTGGAGTCATGGGGTCAACTGTTCCTGCCCTCCCGCCTCCTCGCGCCATAAACTATCGCTAAGAGCGCGCTTCTTGAACCCTCGCAACATATTCTCAATCTAACTTGTGAACAAATCATTGATGAGGGGGCTTGTGATACCTCGTACCATGTGGACTGCCCGTCGTACAAGAGCCTCGACATTTATTGTTCTTTTATTGTTGCAAATCATCTCTCCATTTGGAATGGAAAATGCGAGTGCAACGCCTCAAACAGATATCTCGACTAATGTAGATTTAAATCTGTTAAATAATATTGGAATTAATCCTACTGGAGAAATAAAAAATGGTTGGGTTGAACCTTCACAGGCTCTAAGTCAAATCGATCTTCACTACAGAGATGCCAATGTTATTCCGATAGAGAATTGGGCTGAATGGACCGAATCTTCAAACTTTATCCAAGGATGGTACGTTATAACTCATACATTCCCACTGCCTACTGAATGGAAATATGAACTCAGAGATGCTGGTATTGATTGTTATTCTTATCTACCACCAAATGGTTTCCATTGTGATATTTCGGGGCACTCGATTCATGAACTGCAAAATTTAGATGTTGAAGGAATATTTCAACTCGATACTGTAGATAAAATTAGAGAAGACTTAGTTAGAGGATTATTAGGTCAAGATACAGTCAGTTATAATCCATATGCAGTAGAAAATTTTGCTAGAGTGAGCCTTATGTTATCTGGTGAAGAATTACCAGAAGGAACTTATCATCACTCGGATATTAAAGTCAATTCACACAGTGGTAGATTTGCTACACTAACTGTAACATCTGATGGCTTTAGATGGCTGGCTGATAAGGGAGAAATAGAATGGATTGAAACGTCACCATATTTCCTTCCAACAAATACAGTTGGTGCTGGAATTATCAATGCTGATGATTTGAAAGACTCTGTTAAGATGAGTAATGCAAATGCTGGATGGAATGGACTTGATGGTAGTGGAATTATCGTAACAGTTGCTGATAGCGGTATTGATAACGGTGTTAATAACTCTGGTATGCATCCTGACTTTAGAGACCATATACAAGGAATCCTTTCATGGCCAGATCCTAACTGTGTATGGAGTAGCCCTGGCGTTCCCGGGCCAAGTTGTGATGATGGTGCTGATGATGATAATCAAATGCCTAGAGGAAACGGTCATGGAACACACGTTGCTGGCTCTGTTCTTGGTGATGGAACTCATAGTAATGGAGCAATTATTGGAGTCGCTCCAGAAGCACATCTACTATTTCATGCATGGGAACAAAACGGTTGCTTCGGTTGTGGAATTCCAAATAATTTAGTCGATATGCTTGATTTAGCCAAAGAGAATGGTAGTCGAATCCACACCAACTCATGGGGTTCAGATGTGTTTGGACTGTATACTACATCCTCTGCACAAATCGATCAAGGAACTAGAATTCATGATGATATCGTAGTGTTGATTGCTGCAGGAAACTCTGGCGAGGATACCACTCCTAGTGATGGAGAGGTTGACTTAGATAGTTTAGGGTCTCCAGCAACTGCCAAAAATTCAATCACAATTGGTGCTAGTGAAAATTATCGACCGGTATACGGAGGAGATGCCGATAATATTTCTGGCATGGCAAGGTTTTCCTCCAGAGGACCTACCGATGATGGCAGAACAAAACCAGACTTTGTTGCTCCTGGAACATACATCCTCTCTACATTTTCTCGTTCTGCCGGAACTACAGCATGTTGGGATGTGGTAAATGCGAGTTATTGTTACATGGGTGGAACAAGTATGGCTACTCCGATTGCTGCTGGAGCAACTGCCTTATTATTGGAACATTTAATTGAAAACAGGGGAGTATCAAATCCTTCTTCTGCTTTGATAAAAGCAATTTATGGAGCGACTTCTCATGATATGATGGGGCAATTTTCTTCTCCAACCAACGGTGCTGGTGAAACGGTACCTAATCCTCACGAAGGTTTTGGATTATTGAATATGTGGCCAGCCAAAGACTCATCATTTGTCGACTATGAATCTCTATCAACTTCGGTTGATAGAGGTTGGAGTTTTAATGTCCCTGCAGCAGCACCTGACCTGCAATTAGCATTGGCTTATCATGACCCTGAATCGACTCCAAGTGCAGGAACCAATCTAGTGAATGATTTAGATTTGGCAGTCAAAGACCCATCTGGCACATGGACTAATTTGAGTGATAACTTGAATAATCTAAGAATGCTAAACTTCTCATCTCCTACTTCTGGGACTTGGGAAGTGCATGTTCTAGGAACATCGGTACCAACCGGTCCACAATTTTTCTCTCTAGCCCTGAACGCAGGATACAGTCTCACAAATTTAACTGAAGATGCTGATTTTGATGGCATTGAGGATGATGATGATGACTGCCCATCAGTATTTGGAAATTCAACTAATGATAGAGTTGGATGTATCGACACAGACGGTGATGGATATTCTGACCCCGATGGAGTTTGGACCACCGCTAATGGTGCAGATGCTCTGATTTCTGAAAATACTCAATGGGCCGATCAAGATGGAGATGGATATGGCGATAACCCAGCCCCTGCATTCCAACCTGATGGGTGTACAATCACAGCCGGGACATCAACAATCGATCGATTTGGTTGTCCTGATGCCGATAGCGATGGATATTCTGACCCCGATGGTGGATGGACTATCGCAAACGGAGCTGATTCCTGTCCAGCAGTAATTGGTACTTCTAGCGTTGATAGAAGTGGTTGCCCTGATGAAGATGGAGATCTTGTCAGCGACCCAGATCCTTCTGGGACAAATGGTGCAGTTTGGAATGTTATAGATGGTGCAGACGCTTATTTGGGAGATATTACACAATGGGCAGATTCTGATGGCGATGGATTTGGAGATAATCCCCCTCCTGCAACTAATGGAGATGAATGTCCTTCAAATGCAGGTACATCAACTGAAGACCGTAATGGCTGTCTAGACAGCGATGGTGATGGGTATTCTGATGAAGACTTGAGTGGTACCAATGGCCCTGTTTGGACAATTGCAGATGGTGCTGATGCCTTCATCAGTGAACCTTCTCAATGGAGAGATTCTGATGGCGATGGATATGGAGATAATGCGACTGGTGTGGATCCGGATCATTGTCCGATTTTATTTGGAACTTCAACAGAGATGGGTCACCTCGGTTGTCCTGATTCTGATGGTGATGGATATTCCGATACTGATGATGAATTCCCTGCGGATGATACTCAATGGATTGATGCTGACGACGATGGATTTGGAGAAAATCCTGCTGGAAATAATCCTGATATTTGCCCAGGAGTTCAGGGATTATCAAATCAAGACCGCAATGGATGTCCTGACAGTGATGGTGATGGATATTCTGATGAAGACCTAACAGGTACAAATGGGCCTGTTTGGACAATAGCTGACGGTGCTGATGTTTGGCCATCGGATGTCACTCAATGGGCGGATAGCGATGGTGATGGATACGGAGATAATCCTAGCGGAACTGATGGCGACCAATGCCCTGGAGTTTCTGGCACATCTACTGAAGATAGAAATGGATGTCCGGATTCTGATGGTGATGGATATTCTGATGCTGATGGTAGTTGGTCAATTGCCGATGGAGCTGATGCCTATCCTTCAGATGTAACCATGTGGTCTGACTTTGATGGAGATGGACTTTCAGACCAAGGCGGAGAAGATGACTGTCCCCTTTATGCTGGAACTTCAATTCACGACAGACAAGGTTGTCCAGATACCGATGGAGATGGATATTCTGATGCTGATTCTGGATGGACATTTGCCGATGGTGCAGATGTATTCAACTCCGATGCCACGCAATGGAATGATACTGATTCTGATGGATATGGTGACGAACCAACTGGAAATTTAGCAGATCATTGTCCTACTGTTTGGGGCGACTCATGGAGAAATAATACTCTAGGATGTCCTGATTCGGACCAAGATGGATGGGCGGATATTCAAGATGCTCAGCCTGATGAGCCAACTCAATGGTCAGATATTGATGGTGATGGATATGGAGATAACCTCGCTGGAGTATTTCCAGATGCTTGTCCTTCACAAGCAGGAAATTCAACCCTAGGAAATAGAATGGGGTGCCCTGATGATGATGGTGATGGCTGGGATAATACAATTGATGAATTACCAACTACTCCAACTCAGTGGCTAGACCAAGATGGTGATGGATATGGAGATAATGCCTCAGGAATAGAGCCTGATGCTTGTCCAGGAGTCTTTGGAAATTCGACAATCGATAGATATGGGTGTGTCGATAATGATGGTGATGGAATCTCAAATGAAAGTGATTCATTCCCAGACGACCCAACTAGAAGTCAAGACACTGATGATGATGGCTTTGATGATTTAGAAGACAACTGTATCAATGTTGCAGGTAATTCTACCGAAGATAGAATCGGTTGCCCTGATACTGACGGTGACGGTTACTCTGATGTTACCATACCTGTAGGTAATTTATCTGGATGGAATATTTCTGATGGTGCTGACGCTTTCCCACTTGAAGCTTCACAGTGGAATGATACAGATGGAGACGGATATGGAGATAATGCCACTGGATTCCAAGCAGATGATTGCCCGAGTGTAGAGGGTTACTCGAATATCGACTTATTTGGCTGTCCAGACGCTGATAATGATGGAACTTCTCAAGGAGACGATGCTTTCCCAGATGATTCAACTCAATGGCTAGATACTGATGGTGACGGCTTCGGAGATAATCCAAATGGGACCAATCCAGATGCTTGTGTTTCAGTAATTGGGACTTCTACTATCGACCGCTTTGGATGTCCTGACGAAGACGGTGACGGTGCAAGCGATGAGAATGATTTGTGGCTTGGAGATAGTTCACAGTGGTTCGATACTGATGGCGATGGGTTTGGTGACCAAGAGAGTGGTACAATGGGCGATAGTTGTCCAAGTATCGCTGGAACTTCTAGTCAAGGAACCAAAAATGGCTGTATAGATTCGGATGGAGACTTATGGGCTGATATCGAAGATGCATTCCCAGATCAAGAAAGTCAGTGGTTAGATAGAGATGGAGATGGTTGGGGTGATAATCAAACTGCAGGTTCTTACAAACTCGACCATTGGCCAGACGACCCAAGCAAGAATGGTGGTCAAGCTCAGTTGTCATGCGGAAGTACGCCGAGTATCGATTTAGCCAGTAGTGATCAGTTTACTTTTACTTGTACTATAACTACCGAAATGTCCAATGCAGGAATTGGGGTTGAATTACAATCTATAACTTCGATAAATGTTGATTCTAATATCCAAGTTCTTACATTCGATTCTGATACTGGCGATACCCAGGTAGTATATTTCTCGGGCAAAGCAGAATCACTGGGTGAATTCAATTTGATCGTTACTGCTAAAGAATCTGGATCGGATATTGCAATGGATACTGAATCGATTTTACTTGTGGTTGATGATTCTAGAATTGTCGACCCACAAGTTGATGATCAGACTGATTTAATCAATAGAGCTCTTAGAGAGCCTCTATTCCAAGCAGCCCTTGGAGGATTGATGTTATTTGTGTTGATGGGGGCTTTAATTGTTAGAGGTAAGGCTAATACAATTCGTCGAAATTCTGAGAGAAGAGAACATGCACAAGTTGTAATCAAGAATCGGATAAATAACCAAGTCGTTGCTGATGAAATTAGAAGGGCAGAGTTCGGTCTCAACAGAGAAATACCGCCACCTCCGCCTGGATTTGAATGATTTTTGACCGATTGACTCAAAGAGGAGATACTTCTCGCAAGGCATACCTGTGCGGATATGGTGAAGTGGTTATCATCTGAGGTTTCCAACCTTATGTCGTGGGTTCGACTCCCGCTATCCGCACCACTGTTGATTTATCCATAATGAGTCGATGAATTAGACAATGCTTTTTGTAGTAAACTCATACAACACAAGTTATGCAAAGTGAGGATACATCACAATCTAATGAAGATGATAATCCTCGCTCACTATGGAAACTCGTTGCCAGTTCGTCGATTATTGCTTCAATGTGCTGTCTACCATCAGTTGTACTGGTGATGTTTGGAATTGCAACTGTTTCTACTGGTGCTGCAATTTCTGATACACTATATTGGGGCGAAGATGGATATTCATGGTTTAGGCCACTAATGTTGGCCTTGGCTTCAATTACTGTAATAATTGGATTAATATTTTACTTCCGAAATCAAGGAATCTGTACACTTGATCAAGCAAAACGTCAAAGAAGAAAAATCATCAATACTTCTATTTTGGTTATTATTATTTCATACCTCAGTTATTTATTGTTAAATTATGTGATATTAACTGAAATTGGAATCTTACTAGGATTACCTTGGGAATCCAGTCGAGTATGGACTAAGTAATTCAAGAGTTATTTCTAGTGGTTTTACAACCAACTCCCCAATCCGAAGAGGATTTCATCGCAAATCTTGTCTGTTCTAATAATTCATCTTCAGGAACTGAATCATAGCCAATTCCTTCGCCCCAAGTTAGGCTAATATGGGAGTCTTTATGAGTCCAAGAAACCAATTGAAAATTTGAATTTTCAATTGAAAAATTTAACTTTTTAACACCAATTGGAAATTCGATTTTACGTGGATTGAAATTCATCCCTAATCGCATAGCTTTTTGTAGTGATTCTTTGGCAGTCCAAGTCTGAATAGCCAATTCTGGATTAGCCCTTAAGTTCTCTAACTCTTCACCTGATGCCATCATATCAAAAGCATTCTCAGCAATTCTCCTATCTTTGTTTTCGCCGTCAATTCCTATTGTCCATCCGCTCTCAATCAGAGCAACATAAGCCCAACCATCGGAATGGCCAATTGAAATTGAAGGAAGTTCAATATTTTTCCAAATTCCATGCATAAAGGCCAGACTAGGTGCCCTGAATTGATTCCTTCTCACTTCTATTTCCTCTGGTGTAAAACCCCACATAGATAGTGCCTGAGCAAGTAACCATCTTCCAGATAAATGTTCATCACTACGCTTTTGGACAACAAATGTAGATACCTCGTCAACCTTTGCCAAAACTACATCTTCAAGGCTAAATGCCTTTACTGGACATCTAAGAGTGAGGATTTTTAGATTGTTATTTTCAAATGGCGGAGTGAGCACTTCGATCTCGCTTTGCATAACCTAGACCTCAACGATCAAGTGTAAATTGTTGGTCTTTTGGCACCGGCGCCATACTTTTCAATCTCAAGCCCTTCAATGCCAAAACTGGTCCATCATCATCGCCAATTATGATTACATCGTGAACCGTGATTCCATCTTGTTCAACTGCAGTCCTAATGCTCCTCATTCTAAGAATTTCATTTCTTTCAGGAACCCTAAGCATGGATGTCCATTCGATTCCAACTGGAAGAGATGAGAATCCTTCAGATTCCATTGCTACGAATCCTGCGTTCTGGAAACCTGCTTCAATCAACATCGGAAGTCCATCTAATAGAACTTCTTCACCCGACTCTTCAATCGAGAATTGTTCAATGGTAGGTAATTGGTTACGCATCAAGGCAATACCATCAGCACCGGGGAATTCCATATCGCCAGAACCTCTCAAAATCCCACCGTGAGACTGGAATCTAGGGCCGTGGAAGTATCTCTGATAGATGAAAGAAGGCATAATTTCTACATCTCCATTCGGAGGTACTCCAATTTGAGGCATAGAATCTACTTCATTTTGTAAGAATGGCCTCAAGTCATCACTGAAATTGACCAATCTGACCAGAGAGTGGTGATGCTCTCGTTCACCAAATATCTCGCCTTTGGAGTTCATTAAATCAGAGACTAGAGTACATCTTACCCATGTTAAATCGCCTTCAGTTTTCTCAATTACA
>CENX01055806.1_pt1 | contig 10265 bp, 7 predicted proteins | sample 361321 | NCBI WGS metagenome assembly CENX01 (sample SAMEA2619678, study PRJEB7988) | marine metagenome | isolation source: saline water (ENVO:00002010), including | reverse complement strand
AATCCATTCATAAATATTAGAGGTCCATGCCAGTCAAACCAAAGTTGCCCAAAACCTGAAAAAATAAATGGAACTGTTCCTGCTAGTAACATATTTGAAACTTTTCGTCTCATTTCGGCTTTATATAAATAAATCTGAGCACGCCATATAAGATAAAAAAAAGGTATCCAATTTCCCAAGCCAATCCAGGATAAATACTTATCCCATCCTTCAATTTGAAAATCTCTAAAACTAGAATTAAATGCTGATATAATCGCAATTAACCCACTAAAGAAAAATGGCATTATCCATTTATTATTTATAAATTTATGAGTATTATTTTTAAAATGTGTACAAAAAAGAGAAAACAATATAAAAATTGCGGCAAGATTTGGGGCTGACAATATAAGAAATATCCCTATTTGAAAAAATAAGAACCCTTTTTCATTAAGAAAAGATTTAAAGTTATTCATGCAAAAAAATAAGAGTCTTTATGAAAATCTTGTAGATCTATATGATTAATTATCTTGTTAAAGTTTGGTAAAAATTTTTTATAAATACAGTAATATATTTCACTATTATCAATTATTTTTTTTATGAGAGATTTTTTTTTCAAATGTGGTTTTGATAAATTTTTGTATTTATTTTTTTAAAAAGATAATTGAAAAAAATAAATTTATAATATTATATTATATTGATTAAAATTTCTTTCATATCATATATTTTAAATGCAATCAAAGAAAATAGTAATAACTGGAGCAGAAGGTTTTATTGCTACAAATTTAATTTTGAAATTATCAAATATTAACAAATTTAAGTTGATTGGCTTAGATTCATCTATAGCAAAAAGTTCAAATAAGGAATTTACTAATAATAAAATCATTCATAATCAAATCGATATATCTAATTCAGATGATCTTTTTAATTTAATTCAGGGATCTGATCTGATTGTACATTTAGCAGCAAGAGGCAATGTTGTTGAGTCAATTAGTAATCCAATAGAGAATTTTAAATCAAACGTTTTCTCTACTTTAATAGTTTTAGAAAGTATGCGAAAAGCAGGAGTTAAAAATATTGTTTTTTCTTCAACTGGTGGAGCCTTAATGGGTAATACGCCCCCCCCTGTAAATGAAGACAGTTTACCTGCGCCAATATCACCATATGGGGCCAGTAAATTATGTTGTGAGGGATATTTATCAGCATATGCTCAATCATTTGGAATTAATTCAATTTCATTAAGGTTTGGTAATGTTTATGGTAAATATTCTTCTCATAAAGAAGGGGTAATTAATAAATGGATAAGAAAATCAATTATAAATGATTGTGTTGATATTTACGGTGATGGCAAATCTACAAGGGACTATATTCATGTAGAAGATATTTGTGATGGAATAATAGCATCTATTAACAGAATACTTGAGAGTCAAAAACTTATATGCGAAAAGTATCATTTGGCAAATAATCAAGAAATATCATTGAATGATTTATCAGATATTATTGAAACTTCCTCCAAGAAAAAACTTCTCCGTAATTTTAAAACTTTAAGAAATGGAGAAGTTATTAGAAATTGTTCTGAATATGATCTTGCAAAAAGAATTTTAAATTTTGAACCAAATAAGAAATTCGAAAAAGAGATTCCAGTTCTATATGATTGGATTAAGGAAAATGAATTTTAGAGCAAAAACTTTTTAATTACTCTAGATAATGATTCTAAATAAAAAACTTTAAATATAATGACTGTAAAATTTTCAGTATTAATGGTCACCTATGATGGTGAAGATGAGATTAGACTTGAAAGATGTTTGAAGTCCATAGAAAGTCAAACACTTTTGCCTGCGGAAACAATTATTTGTCTAGATGGAGAAATAAGAGAGAGTTTAATAAATGTAATTAATATGTATATTTCTAGAATATTTATAAAATTAATTCAAAATAAGAAATCTTCACTAGCTGAAAATTTAAATTTGGGTTTAGAAAATTGCTCATATGACTATATAATTAGATGTGATTCAGATGATATATCTTTGCCAAAAAGATTTGAAGAACATATTTATTTTTTAAGTAATTTTGGGTTTGATGTCGTTTCTGCTAATTCAATTGAAATCTACAATAATAAGAAGCGTATTAAAAAAATTCCATATGGACTTATAAAAAAAGATTTATTTTTCAGATATTTCAGGAATCCAGTAAATCATAATGTTTGTGCATTCAAGAAAGAATCAATTAAAAAATTTATGTATCCTGCTGGAAGGATGGAAGATTTTCTCCTGTGGACGTTGGTTCTAAATAATAATTTGAAAATATATAATCAAAATAAGGAATTGCTTATTGCAGATGTTAATAATTTGGGTTCGAGGAGAATTGGTAAAGATTACAGAAAAGCAGAGTTTAAATTATTTTTACTAAATTTTAAACAAAATAATATTTATGGAAAAATCCTTACATTTTTAGCTTTTATTTTAAGGTACCCTCTAAGATTCAAGGCTTCAAAGATCATTTTGAATAATATTTATAAATTAATAAGAAATTAAGATGATTTATATTCATATTGGATTACAAAAAACAGGTACAACATCTTTACAATTTATTTTGAATAAAGAGAAATTATTAACTTTTCCAATTGATCCTGTAAAAAATATAAAAACAAAAAATCATTTATTTTATAGTTCTGGAAATCAAGAATTTTTTTATCTATGTAAAAGAAATAATCTTAAAGAAATTTATTTTAAAAATTCTTCAAAAAAAGACATAATTATTTCATGCGAAAACTTTACAAATCCAGAAGATAATTTAAATAGCTTAAGAAATTTATTAAATTATCTCACTAAAAAAGTTAAAAAAAAATTTGTAATCATTTGTACTTATAGAGAGCATAAAGATTATTATAAAAGTATGTATGCTGAGGCTGTTACAAATTCATTCGCTTGTGAGATGAGACTTTTTAATGAATATAAAAGTTATATAGATAAACATATCAAAAGTTTAAATATGTTATTAGCTAATTATCCAGTTAAGAAATTCTTTTATGGAAAAGATATTAATAGTAAAATTTTTAAGTATATTTCAGGTTATGATTTAGTAGAAAAAAAATTATTAAATAATAAGAAAAATACTAAGTATAATTTTGAAATAAAAAACCTCGAGGAAATAGCTAAGAGAAATAGAATCAAAGGTTGGATGCCAAAATATAGATTTAGATTAAGAAGTAAGCATAAAAAAGATGAATTTCAAGCATCATTTTTGTACATATTATTAACTTATATAAGATCATTTTTTCGACTTATGAAAATTAAATTTTTAAATTAAATTAATTTTTTATTTTTATTTTATTTAGTATTGAGTTCAAGAAAACTTTATTTTCAGCAATTTTTATTATCACATCGTTTATTTTATTGAGATATATTCTTATTAGAAATATAAATATAATTGAGACAGTTATTTGTTCTCTTAAAAAGATTGATGTCATAATGCAGAACATCGTAAAAGTATTTATAAAGGGTTTTATAGAAGATTTAATTCTTAAAAATCTATAATCGTATTTAATTATCTCTATTGATTTTTGACTAGAGTAAGAATCATTATTTGATATATTTGATTTCGATGAATTATTGATCTTTTTCGTGAATATGTAATTTAATATGCAATTAAAAATAATAATTATAGAAATTTGGTAGTCATAGTAAGTTACAAAAATTAGAAGTATTGCACTGTATAGTAATGTAGTTCTGAAATTAATAAAATCATCTATATCTTTTAATTTCCCATATAAATATTGATTACTAATCTCTTTTTCTTTTGAAGTTTTAAATATTCTTAGCAAATTTCTAATTTTTATTTTTTTAATTAATTCATTTCTTATTACATTTAATAGAATTATACCTATTATTAAAAATAAAAAAACTATTGATAGAAACAAATACTGATCAAAGTTAGTATTTACATCAATATTGAAAATTGTCAGTGGTCCTTTTATTTCAGGAATTACTTTCCCTTTATCAACAATTTTTATTGCTTTTATAGGTATCATGAATGCCCCAATCTTGGCAATTTGTTCAACTATCCCAAAAAATATTGTTATTAAATAAATTATATTTTTTCTATACATTTTTTATTTAGAGAGTAACTTTTTTAGAAATATCTAAATCTTTTGGATATAAACTATAAATCTGTACCAAATCAGATATTTCTAATTGATGTTCTATTTTGAATAAATTTTTAATACCCGCCTTATAATGATCTCTTAAAAAATGAGATTGAGATAAGGAGATATTTATTATTGACCTAATCATTTTTTCGTTAGATTCATTTGAGGTTATCGCTTTATTATTAAGGGAATAAACTAAGTCTAATATAATTTGTTGGAAATTATTTCCTTCACATAATGGGAAGTTATCAATAATATTTAAATTTAACTCATTTATAAAAATATAGTTTATATTAAGGATTGTTCTAAGAGATTTTAGAAGCTTATAGTTATTTAAATAATTTTGATTTGAGAAATACTTTTTTGTATAATAATTTAGATTTATAAATAAAAGCATGAAATTATCTAATAATTTACTTTTATTTTCATTAATTATTTTATAAATATTACTAATATAAATTCTATTGAAAACATTTATTTCATCAGTAGATAAATCATATTGCTTACTTTTAAATAAAAGATAATTAATATTATTTTTTAACTCTTCCTTTAATTTGGATATTATTTTTTTATCGTAATTTCCTATATTTTCTTCCATTATTTTAATATTTAATAGATTTACGTACAAGCTGATTTCTGAAAAAGGCAGATTTGTATGATCTGTAGCATAAAGATTTTTTAATATTTTTTTTTCAAGTAGAGCTTTTTTTTCATCGTTATCGACAACAATATAGTCAATAATATATTTTGTGAGTTGATCATCTATAGAGAAATTATCTTTTGTTCTTATTTGTTTGAATTTTTGATTTATATATAATTTATTTAGACTAATTTTTTTATAGTATTTATTGCTATATTTACTAAATATTTGATTTAAAAGTTTATAAATCGATAGAGTTCTTTTTGCTCCTTTTTTATTAATTACCTTCTCATAATAGGGTAATCTTAGTACACCTTCTGACCATTCATAATCTATAGGAGTACTTTCTATAAGTTTAAAATTTAAAAGATAATCATATTTAGTATTTCTAAAAATATTGTATTTATCAAATATCATAAGTCTCTTTAATAAATTGACTTTTGGTCTAAATCCATAACAATAGTTTTCATCAAAATATATATTTTTATCTAGTCTAAAACCAACTTGTGCTTCTTCAGAAAAATCTTTATCATTGATATTAGCTATATCACTTATATTATCAATTCTTTTCATTGGCATTATTAAGTAGTTTTTATCTGTAGAATTTAATTGATCACTTATTTTTAAAAGGTTTTTATCTGGAATAAAAATGTTTCCATCAAGAGGGAAAACCCATTTACAATTTTGTATATTTCCATCTTTAAAGCAGAAATTTCTTGCTTGATTAATGTTAGTAGCATAATTATTGAAATTCTTAAGAAGTAAAACAAATAAATTAATTTTAGTTTCATCAGCTTCATACCAAAAATGATTATTTAATAATAAGAGAATATTTTTATTGATATTTAATTTCTGACTTATAAATTCACTGTAGATAAAGTCAATTTCTTTATATTCTTCATTTTGCTCATCTAAAAAAGTTTTTATTTTATTCAATTTTTGAGAGTCATGGATCCTATTCAAAATCCAAACTCTTTTATAATCTTCCTTTAGTTTTTCATGTTCTACAATAAACTTTAAATTTTTAATTAACTGCCCCTCTCCTTGTAAGGGTGGCATATCATTACCAATTATTCTATACAGTATAAAATTATATTTAAATTTAACTTTTTGGCTTAATTCTTTTTTATTCGGGATATCTATTAATTTATCAAGAATTGGCTTTTTAAAGGTTTTTAGTTTATTGTCTTTATCTTCAAGATATTTATTATTTCCATTTTTTAAATACTCAAAATTGTTAAATTTCAAGAGCTTAAATTGTTTTTCATATTTTTTGTTTATAAAGATTTTTATATTAATATCTTTTGTTATTGACAAATAATCTATGTGATTAACCTCTAAATCATTGATTACAATATTGTTGATATTTTTTAGAAAATCAATAAAGTGAACTTCTCCAATAAGTTCATTCCATGTTTGAAAAATTATTAAAATATTTTCTTCATTTCTGTATCTAAATAAAAATCTTAAAATGGATAATATATATTTTATCGATGAACCGTTTGGTTTAAAAACAATGAGTAATTTAGTATCTTTGCTTTTTTTTATATTGTAAATTAATTTACTCAGAAATTGTTTTATATTTTCTGAAGATAAACTTGTTATGTAAAGTACATAGTTTTTATCTTTTTGAACTTCTTTTTTATTTATAATAAATTTAGGTTTATATGATTTACTTATTATATTTTTGAAATCTATTAACTCTTTTAGCTTTATTTTAGACTTTGCTTTTGTTGGCAAGAACTTAATTAGCTCTCCTTGAATATAATCCGAATATACAAATATATTATTTATATATAAGGATAAATTCAATATAAATTTTCTAATTTCTTCTTTTGAAATACAAAGGTCATCATAATAAATATTTATCAATAAATTTTTGTGTAAACTTTTTATGAGAGATAAAAAATCATCCTTTTTTTTTAATCCATCAAGTAAATTGTTATTTAAGTGAATTGAAACTTCTTCAAAATTTTGAGATATATATTCATAACTTATAGAATCTAACTGATTAAAAAATATCCCCCTAATATCTGCCTCCTTCTCATTATTTAATTGTGAGTAATATATTTTATTTGATATAAGGAAATTAAGTTCATCAACAATAAAAAGAATTTTATTTCCTAATCCTTTTAACGTAAGTATGTATTCAAACTTATCTTTGTCTAAGTTAACTGATCTATATAATTGGAGTATACTAAATATACTTATTTTATTTTTTATTTTATTATCTAAAAGATTTAAGAATTTAAATGCATTATTATATTCTTCAAAAAGTAAATAAAGGTTCAGACTTAAATTCGCTAAGTATCTAACTATCTCGGAATTTAATATGAAGTTTAATTTAATAAACTGAGTTGTTATCCATATTATTTTTCTTTTTAAGAAAATAAATTTTTTATCTCTTAAAATAAGACTTTTTATTATTTGGTGATTTGCAAAATTAGTTGGAATTTTATGAAATTTAATATATTTAATTATAAGGACTGGTATAAGTAAGTTTAATTTTAAGTTTTTGAGAATTTTAATTATTTTTATCCTTTTAAATATATTCATTTATTTATAGTTATAGTATTGGAAAGATTCGAGTTCTTTTATTTGTTTAACTATTGAGTTATGCGTAGGGGGGTATTGGGGAAGAATACTAACACTTTCTTTTAACTTTGATTTAAAAATTTTAAAATTTTCTTGGAAAATCAATAATTCTTTTTCAGTAAGAATATTATTTAAAAATTCCATTTCTTTTTCGTAATTAAAATTATCTCTAAAATCTGTTTTTAAATTCTTTATATACTTATTTTGAATATCTAAGTATGCAAGATATCTTGATCTTACAGTCAGCTTACCACTTTTAATATTTTCAATAATTTCTTTATAATCTTTATTCTTATTTTTTTTTATTCTAGAGAAAATACCTCTTATTAAGCAATCATTTAAGCTTCTTGCCCAAGTATGAATTAAAACAACTCCATTATTATAGGTGTAATTAAAGTTATGATTTTGTCCAATTATATTCTTATTTTTAACTTTTAAATTAATAAAATCAAAATTGTTTTTAAGTTTAAATTGATGACAATTTTTTATATTTTTTATTTTTTCATAATTAGCTATTTCTTTATACATATTTCCAAAAAAACCAGCTTTTTCAGATTTTATACTTGATAATGGATTCATCAGCCATGGGATTTTTTTTATATCTGTATTCATTAATTCATCTAGAGATATATTAGGATTCAAAAAATATAAAAACTCATCTGCATCAACTAAAATTGCGTATTTTGTTGGTTTTTCTTTATTTTTGAAGCTAACCTCAAACCAAGTATGATCTACTTGAGTTTTATTAGATACTCTATGTATATTAAAATTTAGATCATTAGGATAATAAAAACTTTGAAAAGATTTTTCATCTTTTCTTGTTTGTATAATTACATTTATGTTTCTTACTCCTAGATTATAGTAATGGGAAATAAATGCATGCCAATAAGGTTCTTCAATAAAGCAATATCTCACATAAAGTGTTAATTCATTTAATTTACCGCAAATTTTTTTTAACATAAATTTTGTGAAATTCTGAACACTATTTTTTTAATGGAATTGATCCAATACCACTAAAAATAATTCTCGCGGTTTTGAAAAGTATCAAAAAATCAATCCAACATGAAAAATTTCTTATGTAGTAAATATCATAACTCAGTTTATTTTTGGAATCTTCTAAAGATGCAGTGTAAGGATAATTTACTTGTGCCCAGCCGCTTAAACCAGGTTTTACATAATTTCTTAAATAATAATAAGGAATGAGTTCATTCAATTTTATATTGAATTCTGGCCTTTCTGGTCTAGGACCAATAAGACTCATTTCTCCTTTGATTACTGAGAATATTTGAGGTAATTCATCAATTCTCATTCTCCTAAGAAACTTCCCAATAAAAGTTATCCTATCATCGTTTCTTGAAGACCATTGTGGTCCGTTTTTTTCAGCATCAACTCTCATTGTTCTAAGTTTTGTAATTTTTATATGTTTTCTAAATAATCCCTCTCTGGTTTGGGAGTAAAAAATTGGGCCTTTATCATTTATCCAAATTAACAAACCTGAAATTATTATTATTGGTAATGAAGGTATTAGTAAGAGAAATCCTAAGGTAATATCCCCAAGACGTTTCAGTATTATTTGAATATTTCTCTCATTCTGAATGTTTTGATTATTAACAGATTCGTATAAACTAATCAATTCTGTTGGAATACGTTGTTGAAATTTTTCACACCAAGATATCGAAGAATATATCTCTACTCCATCTATGAACATCTTATCGATAATATTTTTATTCGTTTTGTTAAGAGCTGTCTCAGAAGAGACAATTAAATGGTCTGGGGCAAAAACAATATCATCAATGTTTTTAATTATCTTAAATTTGTATAAATTGTGATTATCGTCTGAAAAATTTTCTTCAATACATTTAATTTCTTTATCTTCTCCAAGAATAAAAACATTTATTACTTTAGCTTTAATATTTTCAAATAAAGAATAAAAAATTGATTGATTTAATATTGATACTGGGATTAATATTGAAAAAATTAATAAAATATTGCTCGAAGTAAATGAATTTTGTAAAGAAATTATTTTCATTAAAAAAGTAATGATTGTAGTAATTGAACTTATAATAATTATTTCTTTTAAATCTTTTATTAGTTTTAAAAAGAACTTATCTTTTTTATTTAATAAATATCTTCCTCTTGTATAACTAATTAATATCCAAAGTAAAATGAAAATAATTAACTGATGACTATTAAAAATTTTCTTAAAATGTATCAAATCTTTATCAAGAATAAACTTTATTAAAGTAAAGGATAAAAAGAAATCTAAACTTGTTAAAGTTAAAAATTTTAGCTGTCTTTTATTTGTTATATTATGTAAAAAATTCATAATTTTAAAGGCATTTTATTAATTTGAAAAATTAACTTTTTTCGCAAATAAAAGATAAAAAAAATATGACATATTTATCAAATATAATTTTATATTAAATTATCTACTTTATAAGATTTATTTGTATTAATCTTAAAAAATTGAAAATCAGGTATCTATATATCTAGTGGAAAATTTTTTAGTAACTGGCGGAGCTGGATTTATTGGTGCTGCTACAGTTAAAGAACTTTTAAAGAGAGGACATAATGTTATTAATATTGATAATTTAAATAACTATTATTCGGTTCAATTAAAAAAAGATAGATTAGAAGATATAGAAAAAATTGCATACGATGTTAAAACTAATTATGAATTTATAAATATTAACTTACAAGATAAAAAAAAATTAGATATAGTTTTTGCTGAAAAAAAACCTAGTATAGTTTTAAATCTCGCAGCTCAAGCTGGAGTAAGATATTCAATAGAAAATCCTTTTAGTTATGTCGATAGTAATGTTGTTGGATTCATTAATTTACTAGAGGCTTGCAGGAATAATAATATTAAAAATTTAGTTTATGCTTCAAGTAGCTCAGTTTATGGAG
>CENX01026771.1_pt1 | contig 10267 bp, 11 predicted proteins | sample 361321 | NCBI WGS metagenome assembly CENX01 (sample SAMEA2619678, study PRJEB7988) | marine metagenome | isolation source: saline water (ENVO:00002010), including | reverse complement strand
CAAATTGGCTGGGGGGGTTCGGATGGGCGCAAGGCGCCCGCGAGTGGGCTGATTAGCAAATCACCGGGCGATAGGGGCATTCATGAATCCTCCTGTTTACTCGAGAGTGTTTTCTGATGCGATATACCCAGTGGTTAAGTCTAGTTTGTATATCGGGGTGCGTGGTAGAAGAGTCTTGGCTCGAAGACGATCGCTCTCAAGTATTCATGAATGCATCTATACTGGCTCTTAGAGATGGTCAATTATCCAATGGAGAAAAGAGGATCTTGGTGAAGCTAGCACACGCTTTGAGACTCCAGGAGGACGAGCCGAAGCGGATTTACGATGCTATTCTAGCTGGTAAGACGGAAAGGATAGGTGGAGATAGGATAGAGCATAGCGAGATGAGGCTAGTGTACGGCCAAGTACTGGAGGCAATGCTAATCCACACGGATAGATCAGAAGAAGTGATTGCTCAAATTGCATATCTTAGAAAGATGTTCGCTATTGAGGAAGCCGAGCACAGAGCTATTGCCAGAAGTCTGGATCGGCAGTTGGAGGAAATCGTCCATCGGTCCTTCATAGACGAATATCGAGTTCGTCTGAATGAGACTGGAGACGCACTGAGGCAAATCTCTTCACAACTGCTGGAGCGAGTCGTTCGTCGATAGCGTCAAATTGCTAATAGGGAATCAGTAATCGAAATGAGTGGAGTATTGGTACTTGATGAGTTCCTTGAGGGCCAGTCGAAAAGGGTTCACAAATCCCATAAGAAACTCGCTAGGGTAGTTCGTGAGGCATATCCGATAGGGGTTCCCGCGCTGATCATGAAATCTAGTACAGATAGGCTCGGAACGTCTGCAGGATACACTTTCCACCTGGGAACCCCGGATGATATTCTCAGAAGGATCGCTTCCTGGTTGATTACACATGCTAAGGGGAATCAAGATGTGCTATGGAGGCTAATCAGGGGGCTATGGTCAAGGCACGGAAGAGAGGATGTTGCTCTTTCTGCGCTTCTTTTGGCTAATTTGGACCATCAAGCTGCCGGTACAGACCCTTGGGGTATACTATCTTCATTGATCAATTCCAAGGAGCCTGCAGACGCGCTCTTGCTAAGCATTGAGGAGGTACTTAGGGCAGGTCATGGAGGGCCTAGTAATGGGCAGTTTAGGTCATGGTGCTCTGGTAGGAAAATACAGAATCACCTAGCGCTGATATCAGCGTTCGCTAGTCGAAACTCGGGATTAGACATCCCTCAGGAGATCATTGCACTACTTCTTGACGTAGATATCCCAGACGGCGATTCTCTTCTGGGTCGTATCAGAGACAGGTTTTCCGAACTCGAACCATAGTACTAATTCGTTCTTAGCCTCCGTGAATGCCATGGTCGAGCGCCTGTTGCCATCCGATGACCCCGTAGCAGAGGAAGTTCTCGAGTGGACCATAAAGAGAGATGCCCAGGATATTGCCCAGTTAATGGAGTGGCTAGTTGGAACAACTGCAAGGAAGGATCGAGAGATGCTGATAAACCGTGCATTGGATTTGATGGAAGAGATTGATCATGCTCTAAAACGGCTTGATGAGCTAAGGTGAACTTATGCGGTCTCTCTTGCTTGCAGGGGGGAGATCCTCCAGAATGGGAATAGATAAGGCAATGATTGAGGTAGATGGCTGCTCCATGATTTCAAGAGTAGTCAAGGCACTAAGTCTCGCAGGACTAGAGCCAATCAGGATCGCAGTAGCTAATCCTGAAGATATCGAGAAATATGGTAGTGAAGTAGGCTCGGAAGCAGATATTGAATGGGTTTTGGATGCCAGAACTCACGCTGGTCCGATTGATGCAATTGAGGAGGCACTTCTAGACTCTGGATGTGGTGAAATTCTACAGCTAGCGGCAGTCGACTACCCGTGGGTTACAGGAGAGTTTTTCGTTTCTCTGCAGAAGGGTTTGGATGATGGTAATGCCCTAATCATGCCCCATGATGGAGAGAGATCCCATCCCCTTCTTGCATTGATTCGAAGCGAGGAGGTTCTTGGAATGATTCATTCTGACAGGAGACCTCTCAGAACACAGTTCGCGGATGTCAAGCATTCGATACTGATTGAAGAGCCCCAAATCCTTCGAAACGTGAACTCACCCAGAGACCTCGAGTGATACTCCCCCCGAACAGAGAAGATCGATAATCTCGGGGTATAGAGCGTGCTCGACCTTCTTGACTCTATCCTGGAGTGACTCCTCATCGTCGTCAGGTAGAATTGGCACTTCTCTTTGAGCGAGAATGGGCCCTGAATCAACGCCCTCATCAACTAGGTGTACGGTACAACCAGTAGTTTTGACACCTGCAGCGAGTGCGTCTCGGTGAGGATGGGCTCCTGGGAATTCTGGAAGTAGAGACGGGTGAATATTCAGGATCCTTCCCTTCCATATTGCTACGAAAGATGGTGTCAGGATTCTCATATACCCACTAAGAATAACTAGTTCGGCTTCCGAAGATTTGAGTTGTCTTAGAATCATACTCTCGTGTGCTAGACGACGCTCGTTGCTCCGCAGTCCCTTAGGAAGTTCAATCCCCATCGTGGCTATTCCGGCACTCCTCCCATGCTCCAGACCTCCGGCATTTTCAGTATCTGCAATTACCAAAACTGTCTGATGACACCTAGGCTCGGAAGACTGGAACGCCAATAGGGAAGACAGTCCCAAACCGCCTCCAGAAATCAGAACGGCTAACCTCAGCGGCTCTTCGATAGAAGCGGCTCTAGGTAGAACGAATGGTGCCTCCATGTCTTTATGGGGGGGAGTTTCCGCTTGAGTCTTCGGATAACTCATACTTAAACGAAAGCGGGGTTACCATAAAGTGTAGTTTATGGAAAGAATAGCCACCATTGACGAAATTGTCGAGAGATACTGCGTATCCAGCAATCCGTTTCTGAGTCGTTTTTACCTCGGGTTGGGCTTTCTGTTCATCGGTTTTGCAATAGTCGGCCTTTGGGTTCCGGGATGGCCCACGGTTTCTTGGGCTGTACCAGCGGCCTTTCTCTTCTCATACTCCAGCGAGAGGATGTTCAGATGGACTCTGACGAATCGGTTCTTTGGCTCCGCAATGTTCGATTACTATGCAACAGGCAAGACCGTACCGAGTCATGCAAAAATAGCAATCATCGCACTTATTGCCTTGATGTCTACCGCTTCGGCGGCCTTAGTCTGGAAGGTTTCTACACTTGGTGATGGAGTAATTTTCGAGCCATCCTCATGGAACGGTGCTGATCCGGGATATGGAGCTGTAACCATTATTTTAGTGGGACTTTTTGGCATGATTTACGTAGCAACCAGGGTCCGAATTAGGGAAATAGACTGACTCAAACTCTTTTTGCAGATGACTAATCCGCGGGTATGGATAAACATGGACTTCGACACAATCTCAGTAAGAGGCAAGAGCAAACCAGACCCGACAACGGGTGCGATAGTACCCCCGATATACCAGACTGCGACCTATGTATTGGAGGAGATCGGAGTCGACAAAGGATTCGACTACACTCGCTCATCCAATCCCACTAGGCAGGATCTAGAGGAGCACTTGGCTGCTTTAGAGGGAGGGAAATATGGAATTGCCTTTTCCAGTGGAATGGCAAGTGCGGACAGCTGTATGAAACTCCTAAGGCAGGGCGATCACGTTGTCTGTTGTGATGACGTATATGGTGGGACTGCTAGGCTTTTCAACAATCTGATGACAAACTACGGAGTCGAGTTCACTTACGTTGACTCACAGGTGGCGGAAAATGTGCAGGAGGCCATACGACCAGAGACAAGGATGGTATGGATAGAAACTCCAACAAATCCACTGTTGAAGGTGACCGATTTAGAGGCTGTAGGGAAGATAGCAAGGAGTAATGATTTGCTTTACGTTGTGGATACCACTTTCGCTACTCCGGTTTTCCTCAGACCTCTGGAGTATGGGGCTGACCTAGTTCTTCACAGTACCACGAAGTATCTGAGTGGACATAATCAGATTATCGGAGGGGCAATAATAACAGATAGGGAGGATCTATATGATCAGTTGAAGTATATCCAGAAGAGCGTTGGAGCGGTCCCTAGTCCGTTCGATTGCTGGTTGGTGATTATGGGTCTGAAGACTCTTCATCTGAGGATGCAGAGGCATTGGGAGAACGCGGAGAAGATAGCGTCCTACTTGGAGCAAAATCCGAAGGTATCCAAGGTGGTCTATCCTGGTTTGGAGTCACATCCCATGCACCACATAGCCAAAAGTCAGATGAAAGGGTACAGTGGGATGATATCGTTCGAGTTGGAGGGTGGACTAGAGGCTGGTAAGAAGTTAATGAATTCAGTCGATTTGTGCCTTCTTGCTGAGAGCTTGGGTGCTGTAGAGACTATGATCACCCACCCTGCAACTATGACTCATGCGGAGGTTCCTAGAGAGGAGCGTTTGGCTAGGGGGTTTGAAGACGGTCTAGTCAGGCTCTCTGTGGGAATCGAGGATGCAGATGACCTGATTGCTGATTTGGAGAAGGCCTTCAAAAAAGTGTAGTCATTCCCAGTCGTTGGGTTCCCAACCGTTCTCTCTGAGCCAGTCGTCATTGTAGAACTTCGAAAGGTATGGGTTGCCAGCATCTGGGAGAACTGCGACCACCATGGCGTCCTCACCATTTTCTTCTGCCTCCTTGGCAATATCGATAGCCACCTTGATTGAACCGCCGCATGAGCCGCCGCAGAACATCCCCTCTTTCCTCGCAAGGGCTCTCGCCCATTGGAAGCACTCACCGTCGTCGACCTGATGAATCTCATCAATTACAGAGAAGTCGGTTGCAGTTGGGATAAAATCCTCGCCGAAGCCTTCGACCTTGTACGTATGTGGCTCCCCCATGGTCCCCTCTTCGAACCATTGTTTGAGAATGGATCCCACTGCGTCGACCCCCACAATCTTTGGTGGTTCTGTCCCATTCGAGGCCGCCATCTCCTTCAGTGACTTGGAGGTGCCAGAAATCGTCCCACCCGTGCCCATAGTGGCTACGAAGTGGGTTACCTTTCCCTGAGTCTGCTCCCAAATCTCCGGCCCTGTCGAGAGGTAGTGAGTCAATGGGTTTGCCTGATGCGAGTATTGGTCGGGATACCAGGCCCCGGGTATCTCTCTTGCCAGTCTAGCAGCTACTTCGTAATATGAACGAGGATCCTCCTTCTCTACTGCGGTAGGACAGACGTGGACCTCAGCACCCATAGCCCGTAGGAGGTCTATCTTCTCCTTACTCATCTTATCTGCCATGGTGAAGATGCAGCGATAACCCCGCTGTGCAGCAACCATTGCTAGTCCTATTCCAGTGTTTCCAGAAGTCCCCTCGACAATCGTCCCTCCTGGTTTCAGTAGTCCTTTCTCCTCCGCATCCAGAACCATCTGCAAACCGATTCTATCCTTTATCGACCCTCCAGGGTTACACCTCTCAAGCTTGACCCATACGGAAGATTTTCTCAGGTCCTCCGTAATTCTATTCAACCGAATGAGGGGTGTATTTCCTATGGCTGATACCAAGTCCTCATAGGTATTGGAACGAGGCTTCGATGGGTTGGACACAGTGGTGCATCGAACCCCGCTGTATGATGGTTTTCACTCGGAGTTTCTTGATGAGTTGTAGTAGTTCCATCCAGCAAAAGGTAGGCTCCAGAAGACGCCTCCCAAAGCGGCAAATGGAATGAGCAAGAGCCAATATGAATACTCGCTAAGTGATGGACCTCCGAAAGTTGCACCGAATACAGGAAAAATGAATGTACCAAAAGAGGCTGGAATGAGATGATATAGACTAAGTCTCACATTGATTTTTTCCTCCCAGATTTTCCGGGTTAGAATCGGGGGTAATAGGGCTATACAGAGAAAGCCGATTACCGCACTGCCGCATGACTCGAATATCATATCGCCTAGAGATAGAAGTAGAAGCATCAAGATAGCAATCATTGCACCGGACACCGCTCCGCTGGAGAGGATTTGCTTCCAATTCAGGTACTCACCTAATGTCTGAAGAGGCGGGTTCCTGTAAATATCATTGCCATATCATGCTGGTTAGCGGCCTCAATTACCTCATCATCACGAATTGATCCTCCCGGTTGCACAATACTGGTAATCCCGATTTCATTTGATGTGTCTATCCCATCGCGGAAGGGAAAGAAGGCATCGGATATCATCATGGCTCCCTTTGCTCTTTCACCAGCCCTCCTTGCAGCAATTCGGACTGACTCCACCCGACTAGTCTGCCCGGGACCAACTCCCACGGTAGAGTAATCATTCTCTGTCTTACGCACTAGAATAATCGCATTAGACTGGACTTCTGCAATCACGGAGGTCCCGAACCTAGCTAGATTTAGCTCGTCCCCGTCAAGGGTCCTCTCGGTGACATGGCTTACATTTTTCCAATCGATGTTAGGGATGCCCTGGATTTGGGATAGCCAACCTCCCTGCACTTGTCGAATCTTTGGTTCATCTCTAAGTTCTCCTAACGGATCAAGAGTCAGAATTCTCCTATTCTTGCTCTCAGAGAGAATCTCCAAGGCATCCGATTCGTAACCTGGTGCAATCATACATTCAAAGAAGTGCTTGCCAATCGACTCCGCGGTTTCTCTCTTGACCACCTGATCAAATGCGATCACGCATCCGAACGCGCTCTCTGGGTCGCTTGCCAGAGAGTTTTCCCAGGCAGAAACCTGATTCTCGGAGATAGAGGCCCCACAGGGATTTGTATGCTTGATGACCGCGCAAGAGTGAGTGCCGAAATCGCAAGTCTGCGAGATAGACCTTACTAGTCTCAGCGCAGCATCGAGGTCCAAGTAGTTGTTGTATGAAAGTGGTTTGCCACCATGTTGAACTGCTCTCGAGAGGCCTCTTGGCGCTCCGGAAGATGGGAAGAACGAAGCCGGCTGGTGAGGATTCTCCCCATACCTTAGTTCTACACCCTGATCTGAAGTTGTCAGAATTCTATTTGGAATCCTACTTTCTGCGAATCTACCCCACAACTCGTTTGAAACGGCAGAGTCGTATGCTGCAGTAGATTGGAATGCAGATATTGCCAAGTCCCTTCTCAGCCTCAAATCGACTCCAGAGGGGTTCCCTTCGGTTTTCGAAAGCGCTTCCAGTACCGATTTATGCTGATCTGGGTTTGTGATTACAATGACGTCTGCATGGTTCTTTGCCGCCGATCTCACCATCGTCGGTCCACCAATATCAATCATCTCAATCAGTTCCTGTTCGCTTGCCGGGGGGTCTCGCGCAGCAGTTTCTTCGAAAGGATACAGGTTTACGCATACCAGGTCAATTGACCCATATCCCATTTCCACTAGTTTTTCCATATCCTGTTTCGAATCGCGCCTGGCGAGTATCCCTCCGTGAACCGCGGGGTGTAGGGTCTTGACCCTCCCATCGAATATCTCGGGATGGCCGGTAGCTTCGGATACATCCATTACTTCGATTCCCGAATCTCTGAGTCTGGTTGCGGTTCCACCGGTCGATAGGATTGCCCAGCCCATGGATTGTAGTGATGCAGCCAGCTCTTCGATTCCGGTTTTGTCCCAGACGCTGATCAGCGCTGTGGGTCGCTCCATGGGAATCCGTGTGTGAAGGAGGCTTGAAGGTTCGTGGTCGCTATTCGCCCCTTGCTGAAATGACCTGATCTATTCGTAGCATCCCCATTGCCGTCTCAGTGGCCGATTGCAAGGAGTTCTCAATTACTGACCTAGGATGCCAGACCCCTTCGACTATCCATTTCTTGCCGCCCTCGGAGATTCCAACGGGGGACTCCCCCAATGATGTAGATCTTAGTTCCAGAATACGGTCCAGCGGCTCACCTCCAGCGTTCTCAACAAGTGTGGAGGGAATCGTCTCCATGGCTCTAGCAAACGCCTCCATTGCAAGTCTCTCCCTCCCTGCCTGTTTCTCTGAAGCCAATCTAACTGCATGAGCTATTCTGCTGTGGATAGCGCCTGCCCCTGGAAGGACGTACTCATTCAGTGCCAGAGAAGTTGATCTGAGCGAGTCGTGTATTCCTCTGATTACCTCCTCTGTACCTGTCTCACCTGCGCCTCCTATCTCTATAGTCACAACTGATGGGTTAGGGCATTCCTCAATCCGAATCATATCTTCTACCTCATTAGAAGCTGGCTTCCTCTCCCATGACGCGCTACCGCACTGCCCCAAGTCAGACTCCGCTATATCTAGCGGGCTTTCCACTATCCTAGCTCCCGTTGCACCGGAAGCGTTTCTCAACTCAGAAGAGTCCAGTCCTTCCACGACTAGAACAGATTTCTCGCAGAGCATATGAAGGATGTCCTTATCGATCTCACCAGAGCAAAGAACTACCCTTGCACCAGATCCTAGGATACTTCTGGAAATTTCCTCCTTCCTGTCCTTCTCGGCTTCGATGAACGAGTCCAAGTCGTCAGCACTCGTGATTTTCATTTCCGCGTCTCTGGACATTTCTCTTATCTTCAGTTCTCCATTTAGACATGCTACCTTTACATCTCGTAAGTCGTTGGGTAGGTTATCCATCAGTACTCGTCTACGGAGGATAATCCCGTTAACCAATCGAGAGTCCCTGATGCTCCCAGTTCCGCTCTTGAACATGGAAACGTGTTGGGCAGATGCCTCTCCCCTGTTGTCTAACACTGTGCTGAGAGCCTTGACAATTAGAGGTGGGAAAGACCCGAGTGCGGTATCTGCAACTTTACCTCTGAGAGATGTCTCGGCAACTTCCAATAGCTTCTTCTCATCGCATTCCCTCAGGTCTGACTCTATCTGCAATCTAGCGGTCTGTAGCGATAATTCGTATCCATCAACCAGGGTTAGAGGGTGTAGCCCCTTCCTGAATAGGTTATTCGCTTCGATAAGCAGTGACCCACACAGTAGCATTGTGGTTGTTACCCCATCACCACAGTCCTCCTCTTGCGACTCCGCCATGGAGACCATCATTTTGGCAGCGGGATGCCTAACCAGAAGCTCGGCCACTATCTTCGCTCCATCGTTGGTGACTGCTGTGGTACCATCCGTCTTGTAGAGCATCTTGTCTAGACCTCTAGGTCCAAATGTTGGCTTCAGAAGATCGGAGAATACTCTCGCTGCAACGATAAGCTTCTCTTGGACCTCCGTACCGCTGGTGACCTTGGTGCTTTGTGGGGTTATTGCCACCTTGGGTCCATCTGAGTCCCCTCCCATGAGAGGTTTGGGCACGAAAGGCTGACATGAATGCTTTGAGGGCGCAAAACGCACCAATTGTTAGCAAAAGATACGAATGTCTATGATAGTTAAAACTCAGGAATTATTGTGATAATACGACGTAGGGCTGTCATATTCGTTTCCTCCATGATGCTGATCTGCTGCTTTTCGACCAGTGGTTCGGCTCAAATTCTGCCCGAGGCCGATGTGGAGTGCGAGGATTCGGTTTCGTTGGATATATCTCCTGGTTCTGTAAAACAAGCAATTGTTAATTGCGAACTGACGAATCCTACTTCTGGGTCTGAGAGTATAGAAATCTCGTACCAATCTGGAAATCTGAACGTAGCTGGTCCGGGAAGCATGACCGTAGAGGGAGGGGAGTCTGTAGATTTCCAGATTGCTGTAGCATCTACAGGTGAAACTCCTGCCGGGATGTATGATATCAACGTGAGTGTAGTAGTCACTGAGTGGAACGGAGTACCGGTGAGTGTGTTCGGATTCTCCGATGAGGATGTGGTCGAAGTCGAAGTTCTACCATACACGGTATGCTCTTCATCCCGTCCTTCTGCGGTATTCTCTGAGGCGGGAGAAGATGTGTTGTTCTCTGTTGTTTACAGTTGTGACAGCAACGAAGAGAACTCTCTGGAAGTCTCACTACACCTCCTTGAAGAGGGGAGTAGCCAGGAGGCTATGTGGCCCTCTGGGTTCAATGATATGTCTGTAGATACTTGTAGAGTGGAGAATCCGATGGGATCAGTAAACTGTGATTTCATCCTGACCACCCCCTCCAATCTTCAGAGCAAGTGGAAGGGTTGTCTAATCGTAGTAGATGAAGTGACAGATATGGTCTGGAGTTGTTCTAGCGAGTTTGCTTTCTCGCTGACTGTTAATGAGAAGGAGACCGTAGTTCCATCTGTTGGTTTGGATGTGAATGGAACTTTTCTTGAAGACTTGGGCATTACCGAGGAGAATCAGAGTTTGTTGATTGGAGCAGGTTTGGGAGGGACCATTCTGATGGTTTCAATGTTAATACTCTACAGGAGAAGTAAAGGCTAGCCCAATACGCTGACCATCCACCTGAT
>CENX01146710.1_pt1 | contig 10287 bp, 8 predicted proteins | sample 361321 | NCBI WGS metagenome assembly CENX01 (sample SAMEA2619678, study PRJEB7988) | marine metagenome | isolation source: saline water (ENVO:00002010), including | reverse complement strand
TTTGTCCATTTAATGACCATTTGTTGGACAGTGAACTGGAGAGTGAATGAATTACGAAGAACTCTCGAAAATAGTGAATGATTCCTATGGAAGAACCAACAACATTCGTGAGACTATGAAGGAGACAGGTCTATCCTTTGATGAAGTCTGGGATATGACTGGATTTAAGGATTGGTTCGATTGGATGGAAGGACAGAGTGAATATGAGAGTTAGTTTTTTCATTATAAATGTTACCCGTTCCATTGCATTGTGGACAAGTAATTACTTTCCCATAATCTTTGCTACTTTTAACCTTTGCAAATTCGTGCGGAACGACACCGTTTTTGCATTGTTTACAAACTAAAATCTTCTGCTCCCTCAAATACTTGTATTATTAAATTTACAAATATAAAACTACAGAAGAGAGTTTTCATTGGTGTTACAAACTGATTACATAAAAATGAATTCCCAAGTGAAGTAAAATGGAAGAACGGTTTATTAATGATAATGAAGGAAACCGTCAGATCAAACCAGTGGGGTTTTGTTTGCTTTTCCCTTTACAGAAGAAACTAAATCTGGTCAAAGAGTTTATCTGAAAATATCCTATAAAGAGAAATGAAACAAATAATACTAATCTTTTCGTTGTTTATTTTACCAAATATTTCTTTTGCTAATGAAAGATTTATTCCTTTAGAACTTTGGTCAGGTGGGGAGATCACAGGTTCAAAAGATATCACATTTCCTAAAACAAACTTTAGATTTGGTTACAAAGGAAAACATACAATTCAAGGTCCAATAGATTGGAAAAATCCAAGAACTGGTGAAACGATAAAAGTTTATGACCGTTCTCGATTTAGCAAAAAAGCGGGAAAAGTAGTAAAACAATTGTGGACTGTAACAAATAACAATCAATGTATGGGTAGAGTGTTCGATAATAGGCGTGATAAATTTATAAAAAATGGTTGCAAGTTTCCTCTCGGCAATTGGAAGGAAGGTGAAAGCAGATCATTTACATCTGATAATTACGACCGTAGAAGAGGAAACTATCAACGTGTACAGACCATAAAAATATTACAATTAGGCAAAGATGAAAAAAGTTGTCTGAAATTCAGATGGATACTGACACAAAAGAGTTCAACAATAGACGATAATACTTATGAATATTGCCATAGAGAAGGTTTGGTTAGATTAAACGGCAAGGAAAGATTTTAATTAAAATATTCCAATATTTCTATCCAAATGAAATGCTCCCTCTGTGTCCCTCCATGTCAAGGACACCATTCCTTAGTCTCGCACTCGATAACCAACAGATATTGCGAATAATCGTCAGAAAAATAATCACTCTTTGAAACTACTCTACGGTGACTGACTTTGCCAAATTACGAGGCTGATCAACATCAGTATCTTTAGCAACAGCTGCATGGTATGCTATTAATTGCACAGGTATTGAATAAAGTATTGGCGTAACAAATGGATCAACGTTTGGAAGGGCAATAGTGTGGGCAGCCATAGATCCCAGTTTATCGTGTCCTGAAAAATCAGTCAAAAAGAAAACACTTCCACCACGTGCAATAACTTCCTGCATATTAGAAGCCGTCTTGTCGATTAAGTCGTCTGATGGTGCTATCACTATAACCGGGACTCCATCATCAACGAGAGCTATTGGTCCATGCTTCATCTCGCCTGCAGCGTAACCTTCAGCATGAATATAAGAAATTTCTTTTAATTTAAGGGCACCTTCCATCGCGATTGGATAACTTGTTCCCCTACCAAGAAACAAGACATCATTTGACTTAGCAATTTTAATAGCAAGCTCTTTTAGATAATTATCATGGTTTAGAACCTCTGCCGCACGTGCGGGAACTTCTGTGAGTGCTTTAACCAATTTTGCCTCGATTTCGATTGAAATAGAGCCATTCGAACTAGCCAAACCAACCACTAAACAAGCTAAAGTTGTTAGTTGAGTAGTGAAAGCTTTAGTTGATGCCACACCAATTTCCGGTCCAGCATAGGTCTGAAGAACGGAGTCTGACTCTCGAGCAATCGTACTTTCTGAAACGTTTACTATAGACAGTATTTTCTGGCCCTGCTTCTTACAGTATCTTAACGCTGCAAGCGTATCTGCTGTTTCTCCAGATTGAGAGATAAAAATTGCCAACCCACCCTTTGGCATGGGCGTTTCTCTATATCTAAGTTCTGAGGCTATATCGACATCTACTGATATTTTGGCAATACGCTCGAACCAATACTTGGCTGTGACTGCAGCATAAAAAGCCGTACCGCATGCTGAAATTGTAATCTTGGGTACATTATTTAATTCAAAGGGGAATTTTGGAAGTAAAACCCTTTGTTTAGCTGTATTAATAAAACTACTCAGTGTATCTCCTATAACTTGAGGCTGCTCATAGATTTCTTTGAGCATAAAATGGTCAAACCCCTCTTTACCCGATAGTGCTCCCGAAATTTCTGTTGTTTGTATAGGACGTTTTATTTCTATGTCATTCTTATCTCTAATAACCACGCTATCATTTTTTATTACCGCCCAATCACCATCTTCCAAATACGTAATACGGTGTGTCAATGGGGCTAGTGCAAATGCATCAGATCCTAAAAACATTTCTCCATTACCATAACCTATAGCCAGTGGGGAACCTTTCCTCACCCCTATCATAATATTTTCATCACCTGAAAATATTATACCTAAAGCAAAAGCTCCCTCCAAACGCCGAAGCGTTGCTGCGGTCGCATCTTCAAATGACTGGCCTAATTGGATATAATGGGTAATTAAATGAACAATAACCTCAGTATCCGTATCAGAGACCAACTTATGTCCAGAAGCTTCGACTTCAATTTTTAGTTCTTGAAAATTTTCAATAATTCCATTGTGAACAAGAGCAACTCTGTTTGTCGCATGCGGATGAGCATTTATTTCATTCGGGACTCCGTGGGTAGCCCACCTTGTGTGACCAATTCCAATATTACCGGGTAGAGGTCGTTTATTAACAAGGTCCGTTAATCGATTTAATTTACCTTCGGACCTCTTGCGTCTAATTTCACCATTATGAACTGTTGCTACCCCGGCCGAGTCATAACCTCTATATTCCAGCCTTTTGAGACATTCTAATAAATGGGGTGTTACGTCATCACGGCCAATGATGCCTACTATACCGCACATTAATTTTTATTTTTCATTGGTTTTAATTTAGACTCATAATTTGGTATATTTTTCTGTTCTGAACGTGTAAGTGACAAGGCATTATCTTCAACATCTTTAGTAATAACACTTCCCGCTCCAATTGTAGCATTATTGCCAACCTTGACTGGCGCCACTAAGGCTGTGTTTGAGCCAATAAACGACTCACTGCCAATATCAGTAACTGATTTTTTAAAACCGTCATAATTACACGTTATTGTCCCTGCTCCAATATTAGTCTTATCTCCTATTTTTGCATCTCCTAAATAAGACAGATGATTAACTTTAACACCACTACCCAAACTTGCATTTTTTATTTCTACAAAATTCCCAATATGAACATCTTCACTAATATTTGACCCTGAGCGCAATCTAGCAAATGGTCCTACCGTGCAATTTTTATTAATTCTAGTTCCTTCTAGATGACAGAAAGCCTTAATCTCTACACCATCACCCACCTTAACCTTAGGACCAAAAAATACGTTAGGACCAATTATAACGTCTTTCCCTAGGATTGTATCATAACAGAAATAAACACTATTTGGATCAATCAAAGTTGCTCCTTTTTCCATTGCAACTTGTCGTAAATAATTTTGAGTGATTGTCTCGGCAACGGCCAACTCTGCCCTAGAATTTATTCCCATTAATTCGACTTCAGTTCCTTCAACAACCAAACAATCACGACCACGCGCTCTTGCAATACCGACAACATCTGTCAGATAAAACTCTTTTTTAATATTCTCGCAAGTCAGGTCTCCAATTAAATCAAAAAGAATTTCGCCATCGGCAATAATAATACCCGAGTTACATAATTTAATAGCGAGTTCATCTTGAGTTGCCTCTTTTTCTTCTACGATTTTTTCGACTGAATTTGACTTATCAAGCACTAACCTCCCATAACCAGAGACATCATTTGGAGAAAAACCTAAAACAACTAATGCCGGATTAATTGTTCTATTTCTGGCACCGATCATCTCTTTTATTGTATCGATACTAATTAAAGGACTATCACCGTATAAAATTGCTATATTACCTTTGTAACCGGATAGAATATTCTCAGCCTGCTTAACAGCGTGACCAGTTCCAAGTCTTTCATTTTGATATACTATATCGACCTTAAAACCAGATTCAGCAATCAAATCAGAGACTTGTCCCATATTAGGCCCCAGAACCAATACAACTTTCTCTAAATCAAGTTCAGCCAATGTATCTAATAAATATAACAGCATCGAACGACCAGCAATTTTATGCATAACTTTCGGTAATTCAGAATTCATGCGTGTACCTAAACCCGCGGCCAGAACGATTGCTGATGTTTTCAAGGCTTCGACTTCCCTCAAGTTTTAATGTTAATGTATTGCCATATCTTCACTTCTGGGCCAAGTCACAGTTTGTTACGTAATTTTTCAAGATTAGCAATATAATTACGATTACCATGTCCACTATTTAAGATATGCTTTTAAATTATTCAAAATATTCGATCTAAATTTTCTATCTCGTTTTAATTGCCACTCTCTGCTCATAGCCTTGCCCCTAGTCAGGTGGGACTCAACATATAAAATAATCCATTTACGACCACGCGTATACTTTGCTCCCTTGCCCGTATTGTGCATGATAAGCCGATTTTTAAGATCATTTGTCCAACCCACATAGGTACTCATTCTTCTTTTGTCTTTAGAACAAATTGTTCCTATGACATAAACAAAACATAATCTTGTTTTCAATTTGAAATGACCACTAACCCTCAATATTTTAAAAATCCTTTAAAATATAATGCACCAAAACTTATTTACACCCAAAGAACGCTTTAATTATCGTTAAGCTCGCTCTATTATTTAAAAACCAAAAAATTTAATTGCGCATAAAATGAATAAAATATTATATAATCAATGTATCACCCTATTATTTACACTAACTATGGTTAATAATGTCTTTGCGAGTGAGCCTAGCCTCTCTGGACCAATGAAAAAATTTGACACGAGACCACTTAGTGAACACGAGTTAGCTCTTGATCGAGAAATTACTTGGAGAGATAAATATAATCATATTTTAAGTCTTGAAAATTTCAAAGGTAAAGTTGTTTTAATTAACTTTTGGGCAACTTGGTGCCCGCCGTGTGTTCAAGAGTTACCATCGATCGACCGGCTACAAAAGAAAATAGGGGGAGATAATTTCATCGCTATTGCAATTAGTTTAGATAGAGGTGGCAAAAGAATTGCCCAAAGAATGTTTGAACGTCTAAAGCTTAAAAATTTGTCTCTTTATTTAGATCCAACAAACCTCTCAGCTCAAAAATTAAATATACGGGTCATGCCTACAACACTAGTGTTTGATAAAACTGGTCAAAGGCTAGGAAAATTGGAGGGCAAGATTGAATGGGATGGGCCAGAACCCGTGAGCGTACTAAAATATTATATTAAAAATAAAAATCGAGAAATTACCACATCCCACATTACAGTAAATTAAAATATCAAGATTTGCCTTTTAATTATTTTATTTATTACCAAAGTAACAATTTAATCCCAAAAACAGGCCTGTAAAAAAGTTACTAGAGCCAGTGAAACAAACATCGCAAGCATATGCAATAAAATGGTTATCGTAATAGTTTCTGGGTCTGTGTTTATCAAAATATTAATAAATGGGGGAAAGAGATGGACAACTATAAAATTGTAGTCCATGGCGCTTCGTCATCAGTCCTAATTCCTTCGAAACGTTACCCACAACTTTGAAAGTTATTACTCGCTAATAAATATCCACCGAATATTTTGTCCCGCCTACAACTAGGATATATTCTAAATATACTCCTTAAAACTAAAAATTCGGCATTTAAAGTTTATTGAATTTATAAGAACTTTTACACAATAATAAATATATTAAATATTAATCCCGAGTTAAGAATCACCTGTCAAAGCAATTTATTAACATCACTAAAAAATATTAAGGAGCTTTTAACATAGCTACACCATCAACGACAGTTTTATCTCTTACAGTTACTCTTGTTTTAAATTCAATTACTTTTCGAAGTTTGAAAATCTTGGTAACAGTTACATTGACGCGAACTTTATCTCCAATAAAAACTGGAGCTTTGAACTCTATATTTTGACTAATATAAATCCAACCTGGGCCCGGGAATATAGTGCCAAAGACAGCTGAAATAAAACTTACGACTAGCATGCCGTGACTAACTTGCGCTCCAAAAATAGACTTTTCTGCAAATTGCTTATTTAAATGAATTGGATTGGTATCTCCGCAGACTTCTGCAAAGTTAACTAGGTCTTGCTCGCAAATAATACGTTCTAAGTTTGCAGACATATTTAATTTTATAGAGTTAAAATCATTTAATATAATTTCATTTTCATTCATCTGCATAAAGTACCTTAAAATAATAATTATCAAAATGATTAAATATAAAGAGCGTTTTCTAAAAAAATAGGGCATAAATTTTAGCTACATAATTACGACGCCTAATAAACATTGAATAGAAAATTTTTCCGCAACTCATAAGTATATTGTAATTATAAAATTAATTATTTAGTTAAATCATCCAGAGACACCTATGTTCTTGCCATGAATAGTGTCGAAGGTTAGATTACTTAAACTTTTATTTTAATTTACTCAATTTAATGGTAAAAAAATGCAATCCCTTCTTTTTTTAATTGATCAGGTTATTGGTCTTTATATGTGGTGCCTTATAATTGTTGTTGCAATGAGTTGGTTAGCTTCATTTAATGTTATTAATACTCAAAATAGATTGGTATCTCAGATTTATGATTTTCTATATCGAATAACCGAGCCAGCACTATCTCCTATACGGAGACGACTCCCAAATTTGGGGGGGTTGGACATTTCACCAGTCATTTTAATATTAATTCTGGTTTTTATTCGAAACTTATTACGAGAATATGGCGGAGGTTTTAGCATTTAAGTTAAATATCTGATTTTTAAATGTTTAAGACACTTTTTCTATCAAATTATCCAGAGAGAAAATATGGCTGTTGGAAAAATAATAGACGGCAAATCATTTGCCCAACGTATAAGAGCTAAAGTCGGCGAAGATGTTAGAGATCTCAAAGTTAATTATAATATAACACCGGGCTTAGCTGTGGTTTTGGTAGGAGATGACCCCGCAAGTCAAATTTATGTTAAGAATAAAAATAAAATGACGTTAGAAGCTGGAATGAAGAGTTTTGAGCACCGGCTCCCCTCCGACACATCACAAAAAGAGTTGCTGACATTAATTGAAGGCTTAAATAACGACCCAGAGGTTAATGGCATACTAGTTCAACTGCCACTTCCAGTACAAATTAATGAGCAATCTATTCTCTCACAAATTAATCCTCTGAAAGATGTTGACGGCTTTCACGTAATTAATGCGGGTAAATTAGCAACGGGATCAAATGGATTAGTTCCCTGCACACCACTTGGCTGCATTATGATGATCAAAGACCAACTTGGCAAAAATATATCTGGGAAACACGCTCTCGTAATTGGCAGATCTAACATAGTAGGAAAACCAATGGCTTCACTTCTGCTACAGGAAAACTGCACAGTTACTATTGCCCATTCGAAAACCGTTGATTTACCCATCGAGACACGTCGAGCCGACATCGTCGTTGCGGCTGTTGGTATTGCTAGAATGGTCAAAGGAAATTGGATAAAAAAGGGTGCCATTGTAATAGATGTAGGAATGAATAGATTACCAAAGGGTCCTGATGGAAAATCGTTACTCTGTGGCGATGTAGATTTTGACGAAGTAAGAAAAAATGCCAGCTATATTACACCCGTACCCGGGGGTGTTGGTCCAATGACAATTGCTTGCTTGCTAAAAAACACACTTTGGGCAGCATGTGCTCAAAATGATATTGAACAACCTCAAGAAAGTAAGTAATCAAGATTATTACTATAAATAATTTCCATAAACCATCGAATGATGGATGTTTGATTATGTTTTATATCAATGTTAGGTACCCAGTGATATTGAATACTAAAGAAGTATAATGACTGATCTTGCTCATAAACGAAACTTTTCAATTATAGCTCACATTGATCATGGAAAATCGACTCTTGCGGATAGAATGATTGAATTTTGCGGTGGACTGTCTGACCGTGAAATGCAGGAGCAAGTGCTTGATTCTATGGAAATTGAACGTGAACGAGGTATTACAATAAAAGCTCAAACTGTATGCCTAAATTATCAATCAAAGGATGGTGATAATTATGAGATTAATCTCATGGATACGCCGGGTCACGTAGACTTCTCTTATGAAGTCAGCAGATCTTTAGCTGCCTGCGAGGGATCCCTTTTGGTAGTAGACTCAACCCAAGGAGTTGAAGCACAAACACTTGCGAATGTCTATTTGGCTGTAGATGCGGACCACGAGATCATTCCAGTATTGAATAAAATAGATCTTCCAGCCTCTGAGCCTGATCGAATAAAAGAACAAATTGAAAATGTTATTGGCCTAGATACTTCAGGTGCCATAAATGTTTCAGCAAAAACTGGTGCTGGCATTGATGAGGTTTTGGAAGCCATTATTGAACGCCTACCTCCACCAAAAGAGAATCCAAACGGACCTTTAAAAGCGCTCCTCGTCGATAGTTGGTATGACCCATATCTCGGAGTAATGATATTAGTTCGAGTTCATGATGGAAAATTATCTCGAGGTATGAAAGTTCAATTAATGTCTTCCGGAGAAATTCATCATATTGACCATGTTGGAAAGTTTCTCCCAAAAGCAACTAAGGTAGATGCTTTAATCGCCGGAGATATAGGATATTTTACAGCTTCAATAAAAACGGTAGCAGAAACCAACGTGGGAGATACGATTACTGAAGAGAAAAATTCTACTAGTGAGCCTCTTGCAGGCTTTAAACCCTCCGTACCAGTAGTCTTCTCAAGTTTATTTCCTGTTGATGCAGCTGACTTCGAAGAATTACGAGATAGTTTAGCAAAACTGAGACTAAATGATGCAAGTTTTGCTTATGAGGCAGAGAGTTCGGCTGCACTTGGATTTGGTTTTAGATGCGGATTTCTTGGACTTTTACATCTAGAAATTATTCAAGAGAGGCTGGAGCGTGAATTTAATCTAGACCTAATTACTACTGCACCGAGTGTCGTTTATAGGTTGCACATGACTGATGGAAGAAAAATCGAGCTCCACAATCCATCAGATATGCCTGAAGTAACAAACATTGATTTTATCGAGGAGCCCTGGATAAAAGCAACAATTCTTGTACCTGATGAGCATCTTGGAGGAATCTTAACGCTATGCACTGATCGACGGGGTGAACAACTCGACTTAACCTATGTTGGCACTCGTGCAATGGTTGTTTATCGTCTTCCTCTCAATGAAATTGTATTTGATTTTTATGATAAACTAAAATCAACATCTAAAGGTTACGCGAGTTTTGATTATCAAATCGATGGATATCGTGAGTCTGATTTGGTTAAAGTAACAATTTTAGTAAATTCAGAGGTTGTTGATGCATTATCGTTTATGGCACATAAAAGTCAATCAGAGGCTAGAGGGCGAGCTATTTGTGATCGTCTCAAAGATTTAATACCTCGACAATTATTCAAGATAGCTGTTCAGGCAGCTATTGGAGGCAAGGTAATTGCTAGAGCAACCATATCAGCCTTACGCAAGGATGTTACCGCAAAATGTTATGGCGGTGACATTAGTCGCAAGCGAAAGCTTCTTGAAAAACAGAAAAAAGGAAAGAAAAAGATGCGCCAGTTTGGCCAAGTAGAAATACCACAATCAGCATTTCTCGCAGCATTAAAAATGAGTGATAATTAAAATTCAATCATTTGACATTTTCATTATTTAAATATTCAGTCTAACTAAAAAAATATTTTTGTATTCCACTTAACTTTTTCCAGAGTAAAATAATTATTTATCAGCCTCTTTACTAGGATCAAATTGTCCCATTTCTCCGTACTCAGATGGTAGCCTCTTCATATCTTGTTTAAGATATTCATCAGCTTCAGCTGCCGAAGCCACAATATCTTCATAAGTTGATATGTTATTATTCTCATTTGCACTATCATCAATCAAATCTGATGCTTTAGCACGGCTATTAAACAAAATATATATACCTAGCAAACCAAGTG
>CENX01161308.1_pt1 | contig 10291 bp, 9 predicted proteins | sample 361321 | NCBI WGS metagenome assembly CENX01 (sample SAMEA2619678, study PRJEB7988) | marine metagenome | isolation source: saline water (ENVO:00002010), including | reverse complement strand
ACTGAGCTAAGGAGGAATTTACTTTTCAGTGTGGGCAAATATATGTATTATTTTTAAAATTTAATTTTTTTTTACTTAAATCTTTGTATCTGAAAAATCTAAATAATATAGGGTATTACTGCTTTTCTATTAGTAGGATATTCAACAAAATATTTTTTATACCAATTATGATGATTTAAGGCTCGAGGGATTAAATTAAATGCTGTCCAAAGAGCAAAACTTAATGAACCAAGATTATACACAATGACAGAATAGCCAAACCACTCGACAATTTCTCCAAAATGGTTAGGACAAGAAATATAATTGAACATCCCGCCCTTCGGAATTTTATAATCTTGACTTTCTTTTCTTGATGAGATTAATTTATTATCGGATACCCTATTAATATACATTCCTATAAAAAATATTATAACCCCAATTATTGTATTTATTCCAAAGCTGTATTCCTCAGATAAATAGCCAATTTCATAACCGATAAAGAAGCCATTAAAAAGATTAAAAATAAAAGCGCTGATTACTATTGCAATTGGTATCTTTTTTCCTTTAGTTTTTAATTTTATAGGAAATAAAATAGTACGATAAAAGTAATGTAATACCCAAAGTGAAAGCATTAATGTAATTATTAAATTTTTTTCGGTTGGAGAAATTAAAACTATTACAGGCATTAATAATAGAGCGGGTAACTCCATCCAGAACCAACCCCATCTATTATCTATCATTACCCCCCATTTTGAGTTTGAGTGTCTTCCGTAGGGAGCTATTGTTTTTGAAAATATGAGATACAAGAAAGTGCAGAGTCCAATAAAAATCCAAAGTAATAGAAAGTTATAGAACCAGCCCATATCAAACTATAAAATTGAATAATTTATATATGTCATTTCCATTAGCAAATATCACTAATGCCAATAAAATTAAAAAACCTATTACCTGTACTGTTTCCAAAAATTTGTCAGAAGGTTTTCTTCCCGAAACCATCTCGTAAACTAAAAACATAGCATGGCCACCATCTAATGCGGGAATAGGTAATAAGTTCAAAACCCCTAACATAACTGAAAGAAGAGCAGTTGTGTTCCAAAAAGACTGCCAATCCCAAGTTGAAGGAAAAATATTTCCAATAGCGATAAAACCCCCTAGACCTTTATATGCACCTGTGCTTGGATTAAAAATGGCAACTAACTGATCAAAATAAAAACCCATAAAAGAAACAAAATTGTTTATTCCTATGGGTACACTTTGTAAAAAGGAATAAGAGTTGTAAGAAACATCCATTAATCCTAAATCAACCATATTTTGAACAGTTGCTCCATGCATGATTCCTAGCATGCCATCTTCATTGACATTAAGTGTTTTTTTGATTCTAAATGAATCTCTTAATAGCTCAACTAGTATTGTACGATTACTGTTATTTTCTAATAGATTAGCCACTTGGTCTACATACTTTGTTTCCTGACCGTTAACTGAGACTATCCTATCACCTTGTCTAATATCATAGCCTTTATTTAGCGATTGCTCAGAAACACTTTGGATAATAAATGGCATTCTAAATTCAAATGAAGACATATCATCACTTGATGATAATTTTCCTAGTAAATCTACAGGTAATTCAATTTCAATTATATCACCATCTCTATCAACCTGATAATAAGTTGAGCCTATAATAGATTTTCTTAAATCGGAATACGTTTCTAATTTTTTACCATCGACGGTTATTATTTTATCACCTGTTCGAAAACCAGCATTAGTCAAAATAGGGTTAGTTATTGCAAAACCATCGTCAATTGAATCTAATAAAATTGATGATGAGCCATAGCTGTATGCTAATCCTATGTAAATAAAAATTGCTAAAATAAAATTTATGGTAACACCACCTAGCATTACTATTAGTCTTTGCCAAGAAGGTTTAGATCTAAACTCCCATGACTTAGGAGGTTTTGCCATTTGCTCCTTATCCATACTTTCATCAATCATTCCGGCAATCTTGACATATCCGCCAAGAGGTAACCAACCAATACCCCACTCAGTTTCTCCAATTTTTTTCTTAAACAATGAAAAATTAACATCAAAGAATAAGTAAAACTTTTCAACTTTTATTTTAAAATATTTTGCGGGCCAATAATGACCAAACTCATGCAAAACAATAATTAAAGAAAGACTTAAAATAAATTGTGAAACTTTAATTAAGATTTCCATAGACTTGTTTAATTAGCTGACAAAAGTAATTGATTAATAGTAAATTAAAAATATCTATTTTGATTATTTAACGTAAAACTGTTGTATTTTTGCATACCACAAAATTTGGTTCAATTTGAAGCTATTTAGAAAAAGAGATTTTATAACTCTAGGGTTCATTTTAATTTTTTCTGCAGCAGCTGTTTATATGTTTTACGTAATTCTAAAACCTATTGAAGTATTACCTGTATATCAACCAGCTGAAGTAAACGAGAAACTTGTAGACTCTTCAATAATTCATATTGCCAAATACCACAAAATATCTGATTTTGAATTAACAAATCAAAATGGGCAAAAAATAACACAAGAATTTTATAATAATAAAATTTATGTTGCTGATTTCTTTTTTACAACATGTCAAGACATATGTCCAATAATGACAAAAAACATGTACAGATTACAAGAAGAGTTGAAGAATGATAATGATGTTTTATTTTTATCTCATACTGTAATTCCTGAGGTTGATACGGTTCAACAATTAAAAAAATATGCAATTGAAAATAATGTTGACGATTCTAAATGGAACCTTGTGACAGGAGAAAAAAAACAAATATATGATTTGGCGAGAAAGTCATACCTTGCTGTCGAAGATACTGAATATGGAAAATTTGATATGATTCACACTGAGAATTTTATGCTAATTGACAAACAAAGACAAATAAGAGGGTTTTACGATGGCACTAACGATGAAGAAATTAAACAACTTCTTTATGATATTCAAATATTAAAAAAACTTAATTATGATTAAAAATATATTAAATACTGATTATAAATATTTGACTACTTGCCTGATATTTATTTTAATTTCTTGTAGCAATAATAAAATAAATTATCATCATACAATTAAAAAACCCGTAACGGATATTTATTTTGGGCAAGAAGTTAAAGATAATTACAGGTGGCTAGAGGATGACCTTTCATCAGAAACTGGAGAATGGGTAAAAAACCAAAATCAAATCACGTTCAAATATTTAAATCAAATACCATTTAGAAGTGAATTGAAAGATAGGTTATTAGAATTACTTGACTATGAAAAGATTTCTGCACCTTTAAAAAAAGGTGATTACACATATTTCTACAAAAACAGCGGTCTTCAAAACCAAAGTATTTTATACAGAACTAAAGATAATAAGGAATCTGAGGTTTTTCTTGATCCAAATAAATTTTCTAATGATGGAACTACATCTTTATCAGGATTGAGTTTTTCCAAAGATGCTAGCTTGGTTGCGTACAGTATTTCAGAGGCTGGCGAAGACTGGAGAAAAGTTGTTGTTATGAATACAAAAACAAAAGAATTAGTTGGAGACACTATAAATAATGTAAAGTTTTCGGCTATTAGCTGGAAATCAAATGAAGGATTTTACTACTCTTCATATGAAGCCCCAGAGGGAAGCAAATTATCAAGTAAAACTGATCAACATATGCTATATTATCACATACTTGGTACTAAACAGAAATTTGATAAGGTAATATTTGGTGCAATTCCGTCAGAAAAAAACAGATATGTTAGAGGTTATGTGACTGATGATAGTAGATTTCTTATTATTGATGCAGCTGTAAAAACTACAGGTAATAAGCTTTTTATTAAAGACCTCTCATCAAGTGAATCAAATCTTAAAACCATAGTTGATAATTATAACTCAAACACTTATTTGTTGGACAATGATGGTTCTAAATTAATCCTAGTGACAGACCATAACGCACCCAATAAAAGAATTGTAAAAACTAACTTTAGCAATCCAAATCAAAATAACTGGGTAGATCTAATTTCAGAAGAAGAATTTGTATTATCTCCATCAACTTGTGGAGGATATATTTTTACTGAGTATATGATTGATGCGATTTCAAGAGTTTACCAATATAACTATGATGGTGAATTAATTAGAGAAATCAATTTACCTGGTATTGGCAGTGCCAGTGGATTTAGCGGAGAGAAAGATCAAACTGAATTGTATTTTAGCTTTTCTAACTATTATACTCCAATGAGTAGGTTTAAATACAATGTAAACTCTGGTGATTATTCAAAATTTTGGAATCCTGAAATAGATTTTGACTCTTCAACTTACGAGTCAAAACAAGTTTTTTATAAGTCAAAAGACGGAACTAAAATCCCTATGATCATAACATATAAAAAAGGGACTGTGCTAGATGGGAAAAACCCAACAATACTTTATGGCTATGGAGGTTTCAATATTAGTCAAACCCCTGGATTCCGAGTTACAAATGCGGTTTGGCTTGAGCAAGGTGGAATTTATGCAGTTCCAAATATTAGAGGGGGTGGAGAATATGGTAGAAAATGGCATAATGCCGGGGTACAAACAAAAAAACAAAATGTATTTGATGATTTCATATCAGCTGGTGAATATTTAATTGAAAATAATTACACTTCATCAGAGTTTTTGGCTATAAGTGGTCGCTCTAACGGAGGATTGTTAGTTGGAGCGGTAATGACTCAACGCCCAGATTTAATGAAAGTTGCACTTCCGGGTGTTGGTGTTTTGGATATGCTTAGATATCATAAATTTACCTCAGGTGCAGGATGGGCGTATGATTACGGGACTTCTGAACAATCAGTTGAAATGTTTGAATATCTAAAGTCTTATTCTCCAGTTCACAATGTTAAAAAAAATACTGTTTATCCAGCAACTCTTGTAACAACTGGTAATCATGATGATAGAGTTGTACCAGCACACTCATTTAAATTTGCAGCCGAGCTACAGGAAAAAGGACTTAAAAATAATCCGCTTTTAATAAGAATTGAAACCAACTCTGGCCATGGAGCAGGAACTCCAGTGTCCAAAACTATTGAACAATATGCTGACATTTTTGGGTTTACTTTATATAACATGGGTTTTGATAAACTTCCTTTAAACTATTAACAAATGAAAAAACTTTTATACTTAATATTACTTTTGAATTTGAATTTTTCAATTTCACAAGAATTAATAATTGGAAAAGAAACAGTTGACCCTGGAATCGTGTTTATTTTTGAGGGAGCCGTTAAAGATCATATTATGCCTATTGGAATGCATCTTAAAGAAAATGAAACTAATATACATATTGAAGCTCGAGTAAATTGGGATATTAAAAATACTCCTAACGGTTCACCCAAAGGAGGCTTTGTTGCATATTTACATATCACATCGAAAATTACAAACAAAAAAACTGGCTTAAGTACATTTATTGATTTGACTCCTCACATTAACCTAATTGATAACTATCATTATGCTAGAAATATTTCTTTGCCAGGTAAAAAAGATGAATTATATACTGTTGAATTTAATGTAATTCCACCAACAAATATTGAGCTTTCACTTCACAAAGACTGGTTGGATAAATATGGTAATCAGCTAATGAGTAACCAATATTTTTTATATGAAAATGTAAATTTTGAGGTAATAGCAAATGCGACTAGAAAGTAGCCTAGCCAAGTGCTACATCAAGACACATCATGACAATAAATCCAGCAATCAATCCCATAGTGGCAATATCAGTATTTCCACCGCTTTGGCTTTCGGGAATCACCTCTTCAACTACAATAAATATCATTGCTCCCGCTGCAAAAGCTAATGCGTAAGGAAGTATTGGGTACACGGCTATAACAATAGCGGCTCCAATAACTGCAAAAATTGGTTCAACAATTGCAGAAAGTTGTCCCCATTGCCACGACTTAAATCTGCTAAAACCAGCTCTTCTCATTGGCATAGAAACTGCGAATCCTTCTGGGGCATTTTGTAATCCCATTCCTATAGCTAATGCTATAGCTCCACCAAGAGTAAATCCAATATCCATCCCTGAAGCTATCGCACCAAAAGCCACGCCTACGGCTAAGCCCTCAGGAATATTATGAATTGCTATTGCAAGAACTAATAATTCAGTCTTTTTTAAATCAGTTTTAGGTCCCTCTGCTTCCTCAATTTTTTTAAATAAATGGAGATGGGGGATTTTCTTATCCAAAAAATAAATAAAAAAAGCGCCAATGAAAAAACCTATCGCTGGGGGCAAGAATGAGGGAAGGGATGTAAGCCCTAACTCATGTTGTTTTTCAACTGCATCAATAGCGGGTGATAAAAGTGACCAAAAACTTGCAGCAATCATTACTCCACCTGTAAAACCAAGCGAGGCATCTAACAATTTCCTGTTTGCTGATTTGATGAAGAAGACAAGTCCCGCTCCAATTGCGGTTAAAATCCAAGTGAATAACCCAGCACAAAAAGCCTGTAAAATCGGATTACCTAAACCGATAAAAAAATCTTCTAAAGCAGTTGCAATACTTTCCATAATTATCTTTTAGTGAAAATACTAAAACTAATAATATATTAAGAGAAAACGTTTTATATTTACAGTAATTTATAATTATTTTAGATATGTACCCAGAAGAAATTGTTTTACCCATGAGAAAACAACTTACCGATCAAGGATTTAGTGAGCTAAAATCAGTTCATGATGTTGATGAAATGATCTCTAATGAAGGCACAACATTGGTGGTTGTAAATTCAGTTTGTGGATGTGCAGCAGCTAATGCAAGACCTGGCGCAATTACAAGTTTAATTAATGATAAAAAGCCTGATCATCTAACAACTGCTTTTGCGGGGGTAGATCGAGATGCGGTTGAAAAAGTCAGGTATTATTTAGCACCATTTCCTCCTAGCTCACCTGCAATCGCATTATTTAAAAATGGTGAATTAGTACATATGCTTGAAAGACATCATATTGAGGGTAGATCTGCTGAAATGATTTCTCAAAACTTGAAGGGTGCTTATAACGAGTACTGCTAATTGTAATAACTTAGAATATCAAGGTTAACCTTTTGTTTTAGTTTATTTAAATTAATTACTTCCGTCTTCTTTATCTCGTTAGGTCTTCCGTAATTTTTAAATACTGTATATTTTATGTACGTTGGATTTGATTCGTCTTGAATTGAATAATTTTCAATGTTAATTATCCATTTTCCTCTGTCTGATTTCTCAATTATAAATTCCTCAGTATTATATCCATAATTAAGTTCATCTTCTAATAGATCTTTGTCATCTAAAACTGTGTGTGACCAGTTATAGTATTTGTTTTTTGGATCAACAAATTGAACATTAAATTCAACTGCTGGATCATTCCAATCAAAAATAATCCTGTAATCAAAGCCAAAGTTTCTCCAATCATTTTTTGGAACATATGTTTTTAAGCTCTTTAAAGGAAAGGCAGTCTGGGTTAATTTATCAAACTTAGTCCAATATAGGTGGGCAGCCTCGTTAACAACAGTTTCTTGAAGACCAAGCATATTTACATTCTTTAGCTTATTGTTTAACATTAGATCGTATAAACTAGCCGCTAATTCATAATCATGATTTTCTTTATAAATCAACACTAGATCTCTGTAAGATTGTTCGTCAAGTGGTCGTATTGAAAGTATTCTCTGATATATAATTTTTGCTGTTTGAAAATCTCCAATTTTTTCAAGATGATAAGCAATTGCTTTTAGAGCCTTAGGGTTATCCCTTGCCTTTTTTGCAATTGATTTTAGTATGCTAACTGCAAATTCTTTGTCTATTTTTTTAAAATAATTAAACGATTCAATGTGGAATAAAACAGATAATTCATAAACTCCAGTACTTAAACTTATAAATTGGTTTTTAGCTTCATCAAAAGATTTTGTCGCCTTGTAGTCTTTAATATAATAAGGTATTATGGAATCTAATACTATACTCGGTGTTTGCTCATTGTAATTATTTCCTTTGACCTTTAAAGTATTTAATAATCTTTGAGCCTTTCTTGATAAAGATTTCATTTTAATTAAAAACACCCCTCCTCTACCCTGACTTCCATAACGATTTGTTGCTGCTAGTGATCTCAATAGAGTTATACTCTCTATCTGTTGAGGATCTATAAAATCAGGAACTTCATTATAAATTAAACCCTCAATATCAAAAATTGCAGCTGCAGAATTATTAATGGAAAGTGACCCACCCCTTACATAAATTTGAGCCTGATTTCCAGTTGCTGCACCATCTTGATTATATGCAATTTGTACGTTTGTAAACTTACCACGAATCGCGTCAACTATTGAAACGGCCCCGGGCGAAATATCTTCTGATGTAATCGTGGAGGTTGAGAAACCAATGGATTTTTTCTTCTTTTTTCCATAACCTGTATCTACTTCGTCACTTAACTCAGTAGTTCCGGTAATAGTTACTTGATCTAGAATTTGGGTATCTGTCCTTAATAAAATATACTTGTCATCAAGACTTTCAACAAGTAATTGCTTTTCAATCATTCCTAAATGATTAACAACAATAATATCGTCAAGATTTGCTTTAATTCTAAAAAACCCTTCAAAATCTGATTTAGCCTCAATTAAAGAATTCTTGATTTTTATTGATGCCCCTTGGATCGGCCCCTTTACACTAAAAACTTTTCCAAAAATATAATTGTCTTTAGTGTCTTCTTCATTAAACCATAAACTTGAGTTATTAGCTTTCTTAAGAAAAAATTTATTTGTATTATTTAAGAATTTATAAAGATTTACAACGGTGGTTTTTATAGTATCATATCCATGGGCTGAAATCATAAAAATATCATTGTTTTCAACACTCCTCTGTAAATAATTTACAGAGAACATTCCTTCATCGTCAGTTAATCCGCCAATATTTTTATTTAAGAATTTGACTTCGGAGAATTGGATTCCAGTTTGAGTTTCATAATCAAGTACTTGAGCATTTATATTAATCTCCACAAAATCATCTTGTTGAGAATATAAAAATTGAATTGTAAAAAATATAAGTATTACAAATGCCTTTTTCAAAATCTAAGTTTGATGTGAATATCTTATTTTTTTAGAATAGTAGGTGTTAAAAAACACATAATATTTAGTTAAAGTCGGGCTTTTTCTTGTTTAAAAAAGCTGAGGTTCCCTCTATAAATTCTTTTGTTTCAAAACACTTGCTGAATTCATTTATTTCAAATTCAAAACCATTTAGTTTTCGATGAAAATTAGCATTTACACTTTTAATCGCATTTTTTATAGCATTTGATGAATTTGATAATATTTTTTGGGCTAAACCTTTAGTAAAAATCATTAATTGATCTTGAGGGGTTTTATAATTTATCAAGCCAAATGCTAAAGCATCATCAGTGTCTATCATTTTTCCAGTTAAAATCATGTCTAGAGCCCTTCCTTTTCCGATTAGCTGAGGCAATCTTTGAGTACCACCATAGCCAGGTATAACTCCTAAAGAAACTTCAGGTAAACCCATTTTAGAATTTTCTGAGGCTATTCTGATATGACATGCCAATGCTATCTCCAATCCTCCACCAAGTGCATAGCCATTTATTGCAGCAATTATTGGCTTTGGACAGCTTTCTATGGTTTCGGACAATATTTTATGCCCCGATTCTGAAAGCTCATATGCTTCTTCCATAGAAAAATTTGCAAACTCTTTTATATCTGCTCCTGCAACAAATGCTTTATCACCAGCTCCAGTTATTATTATTAGCCTTACATCTGGGTTTGCAACTGATGATTTAACTGCATGGTCTAGTTCTGAAAAAGTTTCAATATTTAAGGCATTTAAGTTTTTTGGTCGATTTATAGAAATTATATTAATTCTGTTATCAATTTCATATATAAGATTATTGTATGACATATTGGTTATTTTTTTGGGAAGGTAATATTAAATGTTGTTCCTACATTGCTCTTTGAATTAAATGTAATACTACCGCTATATGCACTGATTATATTTTTTATCATAGATAATCCTAATCCCATCCCACTCGATTTTGTTGTAAAGCTTGGTTCAAATATTTTTTCTGTATCTGTTTTAGAAATTCCATAACCATTATCTGAAATTGAAATATTTACATCATCGTCTTTTTCAGAAATATTAACGGATATTTCAGGTTTTCTGTCTTCTGGAATTGCTTGGAATGCATTTTTTAGCAAATTAGTTATAACCCTAATTAGTTGTGTTCTGTCAAAATTAGCTTGTATTTTGTTGGATGAAGAGTTAAAGCTAATTTGGTCTCTGTTAAAAATATCAATTGCAAGTTCAACCACTTCAACTACATTTAA
>CENX01086745.1_pt1 | contig 10294 bp, 9 predicted proteins | sample 361321 | NCBI WGS metagenome assembly CENX01 (sample SAMEA2619678, study PRJEB7988) | marine metagenome | isolation source: saline water (ENVO:00002010), including | reverse complement strand
CACATTCAACGCTTGATGATCACAGGTAATTTTGCCTTGTTGATACAGTGTCACCCTGACGAAGTGGACAATTGGTATCTGGGAGTTTATGCTGATGCAATAGAATGGGTGCAGTTACCCAATACCCGCGGAATGAGCCAATGGGCAGATGGGGGTATTGTCGCCACAAAACCTTATGTTTCGTCTGGATCATACATCCATAAGATGAGCAACTACTGTGAAACATGTAAATATGATCGCACTAAAAGAACTGGAGAAAATGCATGTCCTTTTAATAGTTTGTACTGGAACTTTTTGGATGACAAAAAAGAGCACTTCAAGAAAAACAATCGGATGGCGATGATGTTGCGGCTGTCTGAAAAAATCCCACTGCTGGAAAAACAGGAAATCAAAAACAGGGCACTTTCCATAATTGAAAATCCCGATGCATATTGATCTAGAACCCATACAAATCGTTTGGTTGAAAAGGGACTTACGTTTGGAAGATCATCCCCCATTGCGCCATGCCCTCATGTCAAAGAGAAGGGTTTTACTGCTTTATGTGTTTGAAGATATTTTAATAGAGGAACCGCATTACAGTCCCCGGCATTTTGACTTCATCAAACAGTCGATCCATGATTTGAATATCAAATTGAAACCTTTCAACAGCAAAGTACTTTCTGTCAATGGATCAGTGTTAAAGTTGATGGAGTCCATTTCAAAAAAATTCAAAATTGAAAAAATTATAGCCCATCAAGAAACTGGGGTAATGACGACCTATAAAAGAGACCTCAGACTAATGCAGTGGTGTAAGAAAAATAAAATTGATTTTATAGAACACCTCCAACAAGGTGTCTTTAGGGGGATGAAAAACAGAACAGATTGGCTCAAGAAATGGGATCATTTAATGAGTGAACCGATTCAAGCGACACCACTAAAAAAGGGGATCTTAGTTACTGAAAGAGAGATGAATAAGCTTGAAGACAAAATGAATAGGATTGAATTGGAGGTAACTCCTCACCCGCTTAGACAGGTTGGAGGAAGCCAATTTGCATTGAGATACCTCAATTCCTTTTTTAAAGAGCGTTATCAGAATTACCAAAAACACATCTCCAAACCCGACTTGTCCCGCAGGAGTTGTAGCCGCCTCTCCCCCTATTTGGCCTTTGGTAACCTCTCTATGCGACAGGTGCTGCAAAAAACAGAATATGAATCCGCAAAGGGAAATAAAAGTTTTGCTTTAAAAGCTTTTGGCTCAAGATTGCGCTGGCAGTCTCATTTTATACAAAAGTTTGAAATGGAATGTTCCATGGAATTTGAGAGCATAAATAAAGGTTACCTCCAATTGGAACAACCCATCAATCCTATATACATTAAAGCATGGGAAACGGGGCATACGGGTGTTCCGCTAGTAGATGCCGCCATGCGTTGTCTGGTTGAAACGGGCTACCTTAATTTTAGGATGCGTTCACTGGTCGTGTCGTTTTTCACCCATCACCTTTGGCAACCTTGGCAGGCCTGTGCACATTTTCTGGCAAGACAGTTTCTCGATTTTGAAGCGGGTATCCACTACCCCCAACTCCAAATGCAGGCGGGTGTAACAGGAATCAATATGTTACGAATTTACAATCCGGTAAAAAATGGACAGGAACACGACCCCAAAGGACTATTTGTAAAACAATGGATTCCAGAATTGAAAATACTTCCAGATGAGATGGTACATACCCCTTGGGAAGTTACCCCGATAGAGGCCAGTGTCTACGGTTTTGAAATTGGAAAAACCTACCCCAACCCTATCGTTGATTTACAAAAAGCTAGAAAACATGCCACCAGCTCTCTGTGGCCCCTATCTAAGAGCGCACAAGTAAGAAAAGAAGGAAAAAGAATATTGGCCAAACACACACTGGCGGATCGGAATAGTTTGATGAGATGAAAAAAAATACTGATTTTAACTCCCAACAAATAGACCGCATTATTGAAATGGCGTGGGAGGACCGCACCCCCTTTGATGCTATCAAATTACAATTTGGAATCAAAGAACAAGAAGTCATTCAATTAATGCGTAAGGAAATGAAATCCAGAAGTTTTAAAATGTGGCGGGCTCGTGTTCAGGGCAGAAAAACAAAGCACTTAAAACAACGAGGAACTGAAGTGGATCGGTTCAAATGTTCTCGCCAAAGAGGAATCAGCAACAACAAAGTTTCCAAACGTTAACCCTACCAGAGTCATCAATCAATATAAAACCTCCAAATTCATTACAAATAGGCAAATCTCTCATGCGTTTCCATAAACAGTGTTAATAATATTATTCACTCTTACAAATGTTGCACACTTAGATAACGATTTTAATCTCTTTGCACCGACATAAGTACACGCAGAACGAATACCAGAAAGTATATCGATGATAGTATCATTAACTCCACCACGATATGGAACCTCTACAGTTTTACCTTCTACACCACGATACTCTCTGTGGGGTACGTTATGTCTCGACATAGCAGATTCAGATGCCATACCATAAAATGACATTTTTCCATCTACAACCTTACCATCACATTCATCATGTCCTGCTAACATTCCACCAATCATTACAAAATCTGCACCAGCAGCAAACGCTTTTACTATATCACCAGAAGAAGTGCAACCACCGTCTGCGATAATATGTGCGTTTAATCCATGAGCAGCATCTGCACATTCCATAACTGCACTAAGTTGTGGATAACCAATTCCAGTTTTAGTTCTTGTCGTACATACACTCCCTGGCCCAACACCTACTTTAATTATATCTGCACCAGCAAGAATGAGTTCTTGAGTCATATCAGCAGTTACAACATTACCAACAACAATTGTTGCATCTGGACATTTTTCTCTTAGTTCTTTTACACCATTAATTACAGAAATTGTATATCCATTTGCAACATCAATACCGATAAATCCATACATTTCTGCATTTGTTTTAAGAACATCTATATCTTCAAGACCACCCATCATACAAATGTGTTGGTCTTCATAATTACTAGTAAATGCAGTTGGGTCATTTTTTAGATAGTGTCTCGCTGGACAAGTAATTATTAGATGTTCTGATAACACTTTATACATCTCTGGTGTTCCAACTGTATCCATATTTGAGGCCATGATGGGTATGCCTGTCCACTCTTTTTTACTATGCACAAACTTATGAGTTCTTGTCATATCTACATCATATCTAGATGTTAGGGTTGACCTTTTTGGTCTGATTAGTACGTCTGAATAATCTAATTTAATATCTTCACTAATTAACATTTTCACCTCGTTTAAATAATTTATCTATTCTTTTTGGTCTTCTAATAACTTTTTCTTTTTTGGGTTCCTCTAGTTTTATTTCTGGTTTTTTAGGTTGTTCAGTTTTACTTTTCTACTTTAACTTTTTTCATGTTAAGTTGATTTTTAAATTTTTTCTAACCTCTAATAGATTATCAGGTTTGTCAACAAACATATTAAGTACAACATATCCATCACCTTTAAAAACTAAACGACAATTTACAAATAACGTACCGTAACTTCATATTGTCCTAATTTAAGATTTTCGTTTGGTATTCCCTGTTTTTGACTGTAAAAATTGAATGGAAAATTGATACTGCCAAGGTGTTTTGGGCAAAAGATTAATTAAATATTTACAAATATTTAGGTTTTTTATAATTCTAGTAGTAAAGCCTACTTGATTTCCCAAATCATTGGAGGTGAATCCTCCCACCAGGATTTTAAACTCAGTTTTATTCCACTAAATTTTAAGTTTTTACTTTTCGATTTACATGCATACCAACGTAACTCTTTACAATGCCAAGGCTTCTTCCTTCAACTGAATGACTTTTTCTTCCTTATACTGCATGAGATAGTCATGGACGACTAAACCATTTATCCTAAACCAATCATTAAAATCGCAGTTTATCCATCAACAATTCAGATTTGAGCTCTGGAGAAAAGTCCCCTCACATATTGGATAGTGTCCCTAAGTTTTGATTTAAAATCCCACTATTTTATAGAGCAATTGCAAACCACTAGCGGCTTCAAGGACCTTACCTGAGTGGAATTAAGCTTGGAGAATTCAATTAAATAAAAGAAAAAGGAGATCAGGGTTTGCATTTTAGTTAGGTTTGCAATCGGGTAATTTTCGCGCCTAAAGCTTTTAAACGTTCATCAATATTTTCATAACCACGATCGATTTGTTCTATGTTGTGAATAGTACTGGTTCCCTTAGCTGATAGGGCTGCAATCAATAGAGAAATTCCTGCTCTAATATCTGGGGAAGTCATTACTGTGGCTTTGAGTTGAGATTTGAAATCGTGACCAATAACTGTGGCGCGATGAGGATCACACAAAATGATTTTGGCCCCCATATCGATAAGTTTATCAACAAAAAACAATCGGCTTTCAAACATTTTTTGATGAACCAGCACACTCCCACGAGCCTGTGTAGCAACGACCAAAACAATACTCAGTAAGTCTGGTGTAAACCCCGGCCATGGGGCATCTGAAACTGTCAAAATAGAACCATCGATATAGCTCTGAATCTCATATCCATTTTTGTGGGCAGGTATAAAAATATCATCACCTTTTCTTTCCAATTGAATACCCAATTTTGAGAAGACATTGGGAATTTGACCCAAATCGTCCCAGCCTACATTTTGGATGGTAATTTCACTTTGAGTCATGGCAGCCAGACCAATCCAACTGCCTATTTCTACCATATCGGGTAATACCTTATGCTCTGTCCCCGACAATGAGTCCACACCTTCTATAGTTAGTAAATTGGAACCTATACCAGAAATTTTGGCGCCCATACGGTTCAGCATTTTACACAGTTGTTGAAGATAGGGCTCACAGGCGGCATTGTATATAGTAGTCGTTCCCTTTGCCAAAACTGCAGCCATTAGAATGTTTGCTGTTCCAGTCACGGAAGCTTCCTCCATTAATAATTGTTGACCTTGTAACTTATCGGCAGTAACGGTATAGAAATAGTCTTCCTTGTTGTAATTGAAATACGCTCCAAGTAATTTGAGTCCCTCAAAGTGCGTATCGAGTCTTCTCCTTCCAATTTTATCTCCACCCGGTCGGGGTATTGACCCTTTTCCATATTTCGACAACATCGGCCCCACAAGCATAACCGAACCTCTCAGTTGCTTTGCATCAGTTTTGTATTCTAGGGTATCGAGAAAATTGATGTCTATAGCATCGGCTTTAAAACTATACTTTCTTTTTTCAATTGAAGACACTTTGACCCCCATTTTTTTCAAGAGTCCAATCAGCTTATTTACATCTAGAATGTCAGGGATATTGGAGATAGTAACAGTGTCTTCTGTTAATAAGACGGCAGATAAAATTTGTAAAGCCTCATTTTTGGCACCCTGTGGCGTTATACTGCCATTTAATCGATGACCACCTTCAATTTGAAAACTTCCCATCAAAGTTTTTATTAGTATCTTTTTCGACCGTTGTTTCTTTTATTTCTCTGTTTTTGATTGTTTTTATTGGACCCATTACCATTTTTAGATCTAATTTTTAAAAACTCAGAGGAGTTGGTCAAAGGAAGGTCTTCTTCCTTTACCTTCAATTTATTATCGGATAATTCCAATAAGTGATTTAGAATTACCTCATCCTGAACTGTGTCCTTGTTCCAATTCAAGAAACACTTTTTCATATGATTGGCAATATTGTAAACCAAGGCACTTTTTAGATCTCCATCGTCCCAATTTGAAGTGACATTTATCATGCTTTTGATATTGTTCCCATAAAATCGGTATTTTGGATTCCTTTGAGGATAGGCTAATCTACGTGGTTTTTGTGCCAGTACCTCTTTTTGAGGCTTTTCATAGGGGCTATCTACATCCAGTTCAAAATTGGACATGATGAAAAGTTGATCCCAAAGCTTGTGTTGAAAATCTGGAACATCACGAAGGTGAGGATTCATATTCCCCATAATACCAATAACAGCCTTGGCCATCTTATTACGATCCTCTCGATCTTGGGTTTCCATGATTTGATTGATCATAAGTTGAACATGTCTACCGTACTCAGGTATTATCAATTGGGTTCTTTTGGTATTGTATTGTAAGGTCTCCATGAAGGAAGAAATTTATCTTAAGTGAAGTTGGAAATGTGCAATTTAATAAAATTCGAATAATCAGCTGTTTAAATCCATAATTAATTATAAAATGATAACGCCCTCAAAATCAAAAACTTTTTTATAAATATCAATTACCTCTATTGGGGATCTCATTACAGTGGTAATGGTTAGGCTTTTAAATTTATTTTTAGAGGAGTTGACTAAAGATACACCATTGGTGGGATTATTGAACAAATCCTTTATTTTATCTATCTGTTTACTGTTGGATTTTACGATAAATTTGAACATGTAAAGTCCAGGCCACTTTTGTGACTCCTCCAGCTGCCGTTGGAATCTTTTGTAAAAATCTTCAGGATTTTCCTTTGAATTCGTCAAGGAATATTATTTTGTACAAATATAGTCTATATCTCTATAATTTTCATGATAAGAATGACTCCTATCGAAAGCAAGAAAGTTGTTATAAGCGGTGGCCCTGGTAGTGGAAAAACCACCCTCATCAACTTATTAAGAGAAAAGGGCTATGATTGCGCAGATGAATTTTCTAGAAGCATCATAAAGAAGGTTGAAAAAATAGGAGAAGAAAGCCCATTCAAATCCCAGCCCATTGGCTTTAGTAAGAGGGTATGGCAAGGTAGAAAACAGCAATACCAAAATCCCAAATTTCTTAGCAGTAGAGGACAAAAACCTTTTGTATTTTTCGACAGGGGGTTGCATGATGTTGTGGCATACTTAGACTATATAGTAGCTCCCTACGACACCCAAAAATTTGATTTATCTGATTACCCCTATGATTTGGCTATACTCCTTCCCCCATGGAAAAAAATTTACACAAAGGACAGTGAAAGACATGAAAATTTTGAAGAAGCTGAAAAACTATACTTTTACATCAAAAATACCTACCTAAAGAATTATATCCCCTTAGTTGAAATTCCTTTTCAAAGTCCAGAGAGGAGGGTTTCAACTATATTGAAATATCTGGATGATGGAAAATATTCTTGATCATTTAAAAAAATATTGGAATAGCACTGCCTTTAGGCCGATGCAAAGAGAGATAATAATTCACTATATGAAAGGAAAAGATACGGTGGTATTAATGCCTACTGGCGGAGGAAAATCGATATGCTACCAACTTCCATCATTATTGAGGAGAGGTCAGACTCTGGTTATTTCCCCCCTTATTTCACTTATGCAGGATCAGATAAATCAACTCAATAAGCGAGGTATAAAATCAATGTTTTTTGAAAGTTATCGGGGAAAAAATGACATTTATCGTCAGCTTGAAAATGCGCGAAATGGGAATTTCAAAATGTTATACTGTTCTCCTGAAAGACTTGACAATAAAGAATTTATAAGTCAGTTAGATATGTTACACATAACAAGTATCGCCATTGATGAGGCCCATTGCATTTCGGAATGGGGACATGATTTCAGACCTTCCTTTAAATCGATAAAAAAATTAAGGTCTATATTTCCAAAAGTCCCTTTCATTGCACTTACAGCAACTGCAACACCAAAAGTATTGGACGACATTATTAGAGAATTGGACTTGATCAAACCCAAAATTTTCAAAAAATCATTCGAAAGGAAAAATATTAACTATCAAATTCTTTATACTGAGGACAAAATAGGTGAATTAAAAAAAATACTCACCAAGCCAGAGGCCTCTGTAATAATTTATTGTCGATCGCGATCTAAAGCTGAAAGTACTGTTAATGATATTCAAAGATGGGGTATGAAAGCAAATTTTTATCATGGTGGGTTGGAAGCAGAATTGAAAAAAAAGCGACTAGAGGATTGGAAAAATGAAACCTACCCAATCATGGTAGCTACAAATGCCTTTGGAATGGGGATAGATAAAAGTAATGTAAGAAAAGTAGTTCACCTACTAATTCCTGAAAGCATGGAGTCCTACTACCAAGAAACGGGAAGAGCGGGAAGAGATGGACTATGTTCTGAGGGTATTCTTTTGGTTCATCCATCAGATAAAAACCGATTACAGAATCAATTTCTTAGTCATCTCCCTAACTCAAAATATTTAAAGTTGGTATTTAAAAAACTGTGTGATTATCTTAAAATCGCGTATGGAGAGGGCAAAGGCCAAGAATATAAGCTCAGTTTTAACGATTTTTGTTCGACTTACGAATTTAACCCCAAAAAAGCTCACCAATGCTTAGATATATTTAATAGAGAGGGGATTTTTGAACTGCAGCAAATTCATGAAACCCAAACTTATTTAAAAATTATCTCTAACCCCTCTGAAGCTTTGAAAAGATCTAGACAAGTAGATACTGCATCTCAAATACTTCAGTTTTTGATGCGAAACTATAAAGGGCTATTTTGGAAAGAAAAAAAAATAAATCTTGGTCATGTAGGAAATCAATTGGGTTTTGGAATTAATGAAATTCAGGAAAAAATAGGTTTATTGGCGAAAGAGAATATACTGGAATTCGATAATTCAAATAAAGATATAAAACTTTACTGGAAAGTTCCTCGAGAGGATCACTATACCCTTAACAGGTTTTTGAAGAGAATCATGAATCAAAATCAACTCAAAGCAGACAAAATTGCTTTTATGCTTGATTATGCGTTTGATAAGTCTGAATGTAAACGTAACAAAATTCTCGGCTATTTTGGTGAAAAGAAATCAGACGATTGCCAAAATTGTTCATATGAGGCTTGTCAAAAACAAAAAAAGTGAGTCCTACTAGGGTGTAAGCCTTTAAATAAAAAATCCTATTGAAAAAACGACTTAGCTACTTTCAAATAGGTATGGAAATAGTAATATCAAATGACGACATTGTAATAGCTTTGTGTAAATGTCGGAAGATAACCATGTAGGTTTGAAAAAAACAATAAGTTTACCTTGAAATGAATAAAAGAATTATTTTTTTTGGAACCCCTTCTTTTGCTGTAAAATGTTTAGAAAAAATGGTTGAGAATAACTTGAAGCCCACCGCGGTGGTTACAGCACCAGATAGACCCGAAGGTCGAGGCAAGCGAATGAATAAATCAGCGGTAAAGGAATTTTCAGAAACCCAAAAAATTACCGTTTTACAACCCTCAAATCTGAAAGACGGAGCATTTATCAAGAAATTGAATCAATTAAAACCAGACTTGATGGTCGTCGTGGCCTTTCGTATGTTACCCAAAGTAGTATGGTCCCTCCCCCCACTGGGTACTTTTAACCTTCACGCTTCGCTTCTCCCCAATTACAGGGGGGCTGCACCGATCAATTGGGCCATTATAAATAAAGAAAAAGAGACTGGCATAACCACTTTCTTTATAAACGAAGAGATTGATTCGGGAGCCATTTTATTACAGGAAAAAGAACCCATTGAGGAGTATGATACTGCGGGAAGCTTACATGATAAACTTGCTTTAAAAGGTGGTGATTTGATTTGCAAAACTATCTTTAATATTTTTAAAGGTTCTATCAAACCTCAAAAACAGGTGTGGAAAGGAATCGAAAGTCTTGCACCTAAACTTAATAAGGAGAATGTTTTTATCGACTGGAGCCAACCCATTAAGGATATTTTGGCCAAAATTAAAGGATTATCACCATATCCGGGGGCGAAATCTAAGTGGATTGATGGTACGACGACATACTTCATTAAAATTTTTGAAGCTGAAATAATAGAAGAAAAGCATAATTTTGATTCTAATAAAGTAATAATTAGGGACAAAAAAATACTAATCACCCATCCATCTGGATATGTAAATTGTATAATTTTACAGTTTCCCAATAAAAAAAGGATGAAAGCCACAGATATTCTTAATGGCAATACTTTTTCGGATAAAGTAGAAGTATCATGAATTAAAATACTTCCATTATCAACAAATAGCGGTTTTTATTAACAATAATGGGGATTTCAGCCGATTTTTCTTGGGTCTTTTCGTAAAGCGCATAAATTTGTTAATCTAATAATTAACTTTATAGATTATGAATAAATCAGAATTAATTGATGCCATGGCAGATGATGCTGGTATCTCAAAAGCAGCTGCCAAAGCAGCACTCGAATCTTTAATCGGTAGTGTAGGATCAACTCTTAAAGGAGGAGGACGAGTTTCTCTAGTTGGATTTGGGTCTTGGTCAGTTTCTAATAGAGCGGCCAGGGAAGGAAGAAACCCCCAAACTGGAGCCACCATCAAAATCGCTGCTAAAAATGTAGTAAAATTTAAGGCTGGTGCCGAATTATCAGGTTCTGTGAACTA
>CENX01125896.1_pt1 | contig 10297 bp, 8 predicted proteins | sample 361321 | NCBI WGS metagenome assembly CENX01 (sample SAMEA2619678, study PRJEB7988) | marine metagenome | isolation source: saline water (ENVO:00002010), including | reverse complement strand
GCTCTATTTCCTATTGGTGGATATGTAAAGTTTAAAGGGGATGAAGACTTATCAGGAAAAAGGGATAAAAACATATCAATAGAGCAGAGTGATAATTTTCATTCTAAATCGGTATGGCAAAAAATAGCCACAACTGCAGCTGGACCAGTTTTTAATTTTATTTTAGCTATTTTTATTTTTTCTATGATTTTTATTTATAGGGGTGAAACAGTTGTTGAGCCTCTTGTTGGTGAGGTTTTAGAAAATTCTGCAGCAAGTGAGTCTGGAATTAAAAAAGGTGATTTAATAACAAATATTAATGGTAATGAAATTAATTCTTTCAATGATATAAGAAATTATATTATTGAAAATTCTCAGGATACTCTTGAAGTGATAGTTTTAAGGAATGGATCTAATATTTCATTGAATGTTAAACCAAAAATTATAATTCAAAAAGACCGATTTGGAAGCGAGTATAAGGTTGGAAGAATTGGTATAATGGCCGAGCAGGATCCTTCTTACTATCGGACTAAAGACTATAATATATTTTCTGGTCTTTTAAGGGGAATTCAAGAAACCTTTTCATTAACAACAAAAATATTAGTTTACCTTGGTCAATTAATTATAGGTAGAGAGTCAGTTGATCAAATGGGAGGACCTATCAAGATTATACAAGTTTCAGGTCAAGTGGTTGAATATGGCATTATTCCTTTACTTGGATTAATTGCTGCTATTTCTGTGAATCTTGGTGTTATAAATTTATTACCCATTCCAGTTTTAGATGGTGGTCATTTATTATTTTATATGTATGAAATTATTTTTGGAAAACCTATTAATCCTAAAGTTCAGGAATATGGAATGCAGATTGGGGTAAGCCTGTTAATTGCTCTTATGGTTTTTGTAACTATTCTTGATATAAGTCGTTTATAGATTTGATATTGCTGTCTTGGAAAAAATATGAAAAACTATAAATTATTATTTTTAATATCTTTCTTATTTTTTTCATCTTTTTATAATGTTTCTGCTCAAGAAGAAACTCAGGCATTAGAAGAAACTCAAATAATACAAAGCATAGAAAGGATTTTATTCGTTGAGGTTAGAGGATCTCAGAGAATAGAACCAGATACAATCCGTTCATATATGACCATTAAGCCCGGTGATTTATATAATGAAGAAGTTGTTGATCAGTCACTAAAAATTTTATTTAATACAGGCCTATTTGCAGATGTTGCCATTAGATATGAAAATTCAGGTCTTATAGTTTTTGTTGTTGAAAATCCAATTATTAATAGAGTTGATTTTGAAGGTAATAAAGCTCTTAAAACTGATAAATTTGAAGAAGAGGTTGAGCTTAGACCTAGGTCTGTATATACACGATCAAAAGTTCAAGCAGATGTGCAGAGACTTGTTGAGTTGTACAGAAGATCTGGAAGATTTTCCGCAAAGATAGAACCTAAAGTCATTCGTCAGCCTCAAAATAGAGTTGATTTGATATTTGAAATAAGTGAAGGACCAACAACTGGAGTTTCATCTGTAAATTTTTTAGGAAATAAAAAATTTAAAGATAGAAAACTAAAAGGAAAATTAGTCACCCAAGAATCAAAGTGGTGGAAATTTTTTTCATCCGAGGACTCATATGACCCAGATAAGCTCGCCTATGATAGAGAACAATTAAGAAAGTTTTATTTAGATGAAGGCTATGCAGATTTTCAAGTTATATCGGCTATAGCTGAGCTAACCAAAGATGGATCAAATTTTATAATCACCTATGTTTTAGATGAAGGTATTGAGTATAAATTTGGTGAGGCAACAATTAAAAGTAGTCTACCAAATATGGATACAGATACATTATTACCTCTAATTGATCATAGAAAAGGTAATAAATATAAAGCAACGGACATAGACTCATCTATTGATAATATAACATTTGCTGTTGGAGAAGATGGTTATGCATCTGCAGATGTTAGGCCAAGAGTAAAAAGAAATAAGGAAGAAGCTATTATAGACATAGTTTATATTATTGAAGAGGGTCCAAGGGTTTACATTGAAACCGTAAATATTAATCAAAATACTCGTACCCGTGATGAAGTTATCAGACGAGAGCTTAGAGTTCTCGAGGGGGATGCCTATAATAAAGTTTTAATAGACAGGTCAGAGACAAAAATCAAATCACTTGGCTATTTTAAAGAGGTTGAAGTAAACGTTAGACCGGGATCAACTGAAGATAGGATGATTGTAGATTTCGATGTTGAAGAACAGCCTACCGGTGAGTTGTCTATTGGTGCAGGTTTTTCATCAGCTGAGAGCTTATTACTAGAAATTGGTATATCTGAGAGAAACTTATTAGGAAGAGGTCAATCTATTAAATTTAATATTGCTAACTCTGAAAGAAGAAAACAATTTGAAATAGGTTTTACACAACCTTATTTTCTTGGAAGAAGGATGTCTGCAGGCTTTGATATTTTTCATATTGATAATGATTATAGAAGGTATTCATCTTATAGATCGATGCAATCTGGTGCATCTCTAAGAGCTGTTTGGCCAATGTCTGATTTTTCTAATTTATCTGTTTTCTATCGTTATTTTCAAGAGGAGGTTTCAAGTTATTTATTTGATAGTGGTTATAACCTAGCAGATGATTATAATGCTGATAAATCAGAAATCGGTTATAGCTATGTAATCGATACTCGTGATGATTATATTGATACTACCTCAGGCTGGACTTTTTCATTTGGGCAAGATCTTGCTGGTTTACTGGGCGACTCTGAATACATTAGGTCTACAACAGGTGGAAAGTATTATTATGAAATTGCTCAAAATTGGGTATTAAATGTAGGTGCTAATGCTGGTTATGTTTACAATTACTCTAATAAAAAATTAAGAATTAACGATCGCTTCTTTAAAGGTGGAACAACATTTAGAGGTTTTGATAGAGCAGGCGTTGGTCCTAAGGAATTAATTACTGATAGACCGCGTGGTGCAGAATTTTTTGCAATTGGTACAATTGAGTTAACGGTGCCTATAGGTCTTCCAGATGAGTTTGGATTAAAAACAGCTATTTTTAGTGATTTTGGTATCATAGGTAAGAATGATGATACTAACAGAGTTCTAAGTAATCAGCAGGCTCAACAAATTCTCTCTGATATAGATGACCCATTTTATGATCTGAATGCTGTAATCAATTCAGATTATAGCAGCCTTAATGATGCTTGTGCCATTGATAGTGTTGGGCTTAATGAAAAATATGGAACTTTATGCACTCGCTTTGTTGACGATGCAACATTTAGAGCTACCGTTGGTATTACATTAAATTGGAATTCACCTTTTGGTCCTATTAGGTTTGATATAGGAAGAGATGTAGCAAGTGAAGATTACGATGATGCTAAATTCTTTAGATTTAGCGGGGGTACTAGATTTTAACGTATAAAAATATTATTAGAGTCTTGATGTATTTTATATACAATTAGTGTATAGATTTTTTATATAATCTATTTAAAAGAATTTTTTTTAAATACATCATATATTTGGAGGAAAATATGAAAAAGTCATTTATTATTGCTGCTATAGCGTTTGTTATGGGATTTTCAGGGCCTGTTAATGCAGCAGAAGATGTATTAATAGTAAACTTACAATATGTTGTTTCACAGTCTAAATCAGGAGTATCTCTAAGAAAGCAGAGTGAAGCTCTAAATAAAGAAGTAATCGATCTTAGAGATGAAGTATCAAAAGATCTTCAGGCAAAGGGAAAGAAACTAGAAGAAGATAAAACTTTATTAGCTCCAGAGGTATTTCAGGAAAGAGTTACTGCTCTTCAAACTGAGGCAGAGAGCAAACAACAAGAGCTTCAAACTAAAGTTCAAAAAATTCAAGAAGCTATTCAAAGAGCATCTTCATCAATAGATTCTGTTATGAGTCCTATTTTAACAGAAATTGTTAATGAAAAAGGTGCTAAAATTCTTTTAGATAGACAAGCAATTTTATTTGGGGATCCTAAGCTAGATATTTCTGCTGAAGTTGTAAAAAGATTAAATAAAAGGCTTCCTGATATAAAGGTAACTATTTCTGACGAATAGGGATTGTTTATATGAGTGACCCTAGATTTTTTAAAAATTCAGGACCTTTTACCCTAGAAGATATTAATAAATTTTTAGGAACAGAATTATCAAATAATGGTGTCAGCAACGATTATCTCGTTGCTGATATAGCCACTTTAAGTAATGCAAAAGAGGGTAATATTACTTTTTTTCAAGATTTGAAATATAAGGATGATCTCTTGATTACCAAAGCAAGTGTTTGTATTTTAAAAAAAGAACACAGTGAATATGCTCCTAAAAACTTATATTTAATTTATTCAGAAAACCCTTACATGGATTTTACAAAAATATCACAAAAATTTTATCCTTTTGAGGTATTACCTAAATCAACTACAGGAGTTAATTCACAAGATAGTTTTGATGAGAGTATTAAACTAGGTAAAGACGTCATTATTGAAAAAGGTGCCGTTATTGGTAAAAACGTTATTATAGGTGATAAAACTACTATTTCATCTAATAGCGTAATTGGTATTGGTGTTAAAATAGGTTCTGATTGTTATATCGGCTCTAATGTTAATATAACTCATTCAATTATTGGCGATAATAATATAATTCATCAGGGGACTTCTATTGGTCAAGATGGTTTTGGTTTTTCAATGTCGCCAGAAAAGCATGAGAAAATTCCCCAGGTTGGAAGAGTTATCATTGAAAATAATATAGAGATCGGATCAAATTGTTCTATTGATAGGGGGAGTCTTCAAGACACTATCATTAAAAATGGAACGAAAATTGATAATTTAGTACATATTGCTCATAATTGCGTGATCGGTGAAAATTGTATTATTGCTGGAATGGTTGGTCTTGCAGGTTCTACCACTTTAGAGGATTTTGTCGTAATGGGAGCAAAATCAGGAGCTGTTGGACATATAACAATTGGTAAAGGCTCGCAGATCGCGGCTAAGGCCGGTGTAAGCAAAACGTTGCCTCCAGGTAAAATTTGGGCTGGCTTTCCTATTAGAGAGATAGATACATGGAGAAAAGAAGTTTCTATGTTAAGAAGGGCATCGAAGGATAAAAAAAATGACAAAAAATAAAAAATCAATAAATTCAAAAGAAATCCATGATCTTATTCCTCATAGGTACCCTTTTTTATTAGTTGATCGAATAGAGGATATTACTGATACATCAAATTGTGTTGGAATTAAAAATGTGACTATTAATGAACCATTTTTTCCTGGTCATTTCCCCGGTCACCCAATAATGCCTGGAGTATTAATTATTGAGGCTATGGCTCAAACTGCCAGTGCATTGGTGGTTCATGGTTATGATGGCGATACTAATGATTTGTCAGTTTATTTAATGAAAGTTGATAATGCAAAGTTCAGAAAGCCTGTTCTTCCAGGTGATCAGTTAATAATGAAAATAACAAAAGAAAAAAATAAAGGAGATATTTGGCAATTTAACGGAAAAGCATATGTAAATGAAAATTTAGTCTCAGAAGCAATAATAACTGCTATGGTTATGCGTTTAGGCGAGGTTTAAAATGAGTTTATTTCACTCTACTGCAATAATAGATAAATCATCAAATATTCACCCTGATGCAGAAATTGGACCTTTTTGTGTAATAGGACCGGATGTTATTATTGAAGAAAATGTAAAGCTTTTATCAAATGTAGTTGTTCAAGGAAAAACAACAATATGCTCTGGCACAAAAGTATGGCCTTTTACTGTTTTAGGAGGCGACCCTCAAGATTTAAAATTTCAGGGTGAGAATGGATCTTTAAAAATTGGAAGGAATAACAATATTCGTGAGCATGTAACAATGCATATTGGTACTGAAGCAGGTGGCTTAGAAACGAAAGTAGGTGACAATAATTTATTTATGGCTGGAGCACATGTTGCCCATGATTGTGACATTGGAAATAATTGTGTTCTAGCAAATAACGTTATGATTGCTGGTCATGTTCAAATTGGTGATTGGGCAATTTTAGGTGGCTTATCAGCTGTTCATCAATGGACTAGAATTGGTTCTCATTCCTTTTTAGGTGGTTTCTCTGCGCTAACAAAAGATTTAATACCTTATGGTTTAGCTGTAGGAAATAGAGCAACTTTAGAAGGCTTAAATTTAACCGGTTTAAGAAGAAGAAATTTTAATAACGAAGAGATTAAAAAAGCAAAAAGAGCTTATTCAGTTTTATTTGAAAACGAAGAAAATGAATTTAATAATAGAATTGAAAAGCTTAAATCTGAAAATATTAAATCCTCTGTGGTTGAAGAGCTAATTAGTTTCATTACTCAAAAAGGAAGCAGGAGTTACTGTTTACCTCAAGAGTCGTAATGTCCGCCGAGCGAATAGGAATATACGCAGGAAAGGGTGTACTCCCTATAAAGGTTGCTGAGAATATAGTTAAGTCCAATAAAAAAGTTTTTATAATAGCTATTAAAGGCTTAACAGATAGAAATATAGAAAAATTTCCTCATCAATGGATGCGATTTGGTCAAATTGGTTTAGCAATGAGATTGCTGAAAAAAAATAATTGTAAAAAATTAGTTATTATTGGTGGAGCAAAGATTCCAAATTTCTTTTTTCTTTTTCCTGATTTCTTTGGTTTAAAACTTTTTTTCTCTTTATTTATGATTAGGAAAAGCGGGGATGCAGAAATTATAAAAACAATTATTAATTACATTGAAAAAAAAGTTAAAATAAAAATAGTTGGAGCAGATAATTTCTTAGATGATATTCTTATGACAAAAGGAAATTTAACTAATACTGATATTAAGAGTTCTAATATTAATGATATTGATTTAGCTATCAAAACTTGCTCAGAAATTGGTAATAGTGATACTGGCCAAGCATGTATAGTCTCTAATGGCAAAGTAATAATAGCTGAAGATATCAATGGTACTGATTTTATGCTTTACAAGGCAATAAAAGAAAAAAATCATGAAATTTCAGGTGGTTTTTTAATTAAAATGCTAAAGCCAATTCAGGACAATAGGGTAGATTTACCAACAGTTGGCTTAAATACATTAAAATTAATAAATGAGTTAGGTTTGGATGGAATAGTTCTAGAGGATAAAAAAGCTTTCCTTGTTGATAAGGACAAAATGATAGAATACGCAAATCAAAAAAATTTATTTATATATGGAATTTTGAGCTATAAAAATTGATCAAAGATAAATTAATATACATTGTGGCTGGAGAACCCTCTGGTGATTTTATAGGATCGGAGATTATATCTGAGCTTATAAAAAAAAATTCAAATTTAAAATTTGATGGTGTAGGAGGTAATTTCATGGAAAACCATGAATTTAGTTCTATTTTTCCAATGAGCGATCTCACAGTAATGGGAATTCTTCCAGTTCTAATGAAAATAAATAAATTACTGAAAAGGATTAATCAGGTAACAGAGGATATATTAATTAAAAAACCAGATTTGGTGATATTAATCGATAGTCCTGATTTTAATCACAGGGTAGCAAAAAGATTAAAGAAAAAGTCCTTTAAATCACCTGTAATTTGTTATGTTGCTCCAACAGTATGGGCTTGGAGACAAAATAGGGTCAAGTCTATGTCAAAAAACTTTGATCATTTACTTTCATTACTTCCTTTTGAGAAAGATTTTTTTATAAAACATGGATTAGAAACAACTTATGTAGGGCATCCTGTTATTCCAAAGTTAAATGAAGCCTCTAATAAGAATAGTTTTAGAGAAACTTATAATTTAAAGAAAAAACCAATTCTTATATTTCTTCCTGGAAGCAGACAATCTGAAATTAAACGACATATTAAGCCATTCAAAGATGCATACAAAGACATTAAAAAGAAAATCCCCGATATGGTATTAACTATACCTACTGAAGAGAAGAATTTTAATTTTATAAAAAATGAATTTCCAGAATCAATAATTATCACTAACGAAAGTGAAAAATTTTGTCTATTTCAAGAAGCTGATGTTGCTTGTGCTTCATCTGGAACCGTAACTTTAGAGCTTGGATTGTCTTTAATTCCAATGGTAGTTATCTATAAATTAGATTTCTTGACATGGTCTATAGTAAGCCGACTTGCAAAAGTTCCATTCATATCTTTGATTAATCTTGTATTAAGTAAAAACTCAGTTCAGGAATTAATACAAAGTAATTGCAACAAGAAGAATATATATAAGTCAATTTTAAATTTATTCCTCGATAAAGATATTATTGAAAATCAGCTCAGTGATTTAAAGGAGTTTAAAAGAGTTATAATTGGCGATAAAAAAAATCCCTCAGAAAAAGCTGCAAATAAAATTTTAGAATATTTAAAAGATTAAATTATCTTCTGCTAATATCTTGATAATCTCTACCAGGGTTCCCTACATAAAGCTGTCTTGGTCTTCCAATTCTTTGGCTTTTATCTTCAATCATTTCGTCCCACTGAGAAACCCATCCAACAGTTCTTCCAACAGCAAACAATACAGTAAACATTTCCATAGGGAAGCCCATAGCTTTCATGACTATTCCTGAATAAAAATCTACATTGGGATATAATTTCTTTTCAATAAAATACTCATCTTCCAGAGCAATTTTTTCTAATTCCATTGCAATTGCTAACTTTGGATCATTTTTTAGACCAAGATGATCGAGAAGCTCATGACACGTTTTTTGCATAACTTTTGCTCTTGGATCATAGTTTTTATATACTCTATGACCAAAACCCATTAGCCTAAATGGATCATTTTTGTCTTTTGCTTTGTTAATAAATTCAGGTATATTTTTTACATTTCCAATTTCATCGAGCATTCTTAGACATGCTTCATTAGCACCCCCATGGGCAGGTCCCCATAAGCACGCTATTCCTGAAGCTATACAGGCAAAAGGATTTGCCCCAGATGATCCAGCTAGTCTTACTGTTGAGGTTGATGCATTTTGCTCATGATCAGCGTGTAGTATAAGGATTTTATCCATAGCTCTGGACATAGTCTCATCAACCCCTTTATCTTCAGTTGGAACACCAAAGCACATATTAAGGAAGTTAGATGCATAGCTAAGTTCATTTTTAGGATATATAGCCGGCTGACCTAATGAATGTTTGTAAGCCATAGCAGCTAATGTTGGCATTTTTGCTATTAATCGGAAACATGCAATTTTTCTCTGTTCTGGGTCATTAATATCTGTGGAGTCATGATAGAAGGCTGATAAAGCTCCAACAACTCCACACATTATAGCCATTGGATGTGCGTCTGGTCTAAAACCACCAAAAAATCTATTCAATTGTTCATGAACCATAGTATGATTTGTAATTATACTATCAAATTCTTCAAATTCTTTCTTATTTGGAAGTTCTCCGTTTAGTAATAAATAGCATGTTTCTAAATAATTACCTTTTTCTGCTAATTGTTCTATTGGGTAACCTCTATATAGTAAGGTTCCCTCTTCTCCGTCGATATAAGTAATAGAGGATTTACAGCTTGCTGTTGAAGTAAAACCAGGATCATAGGTGAATTTACCAGTATCAGAGTAAAGTTTGGAAATATCAATTACATCAGGCCCGATGGTTCCTTCGGCAACATTATAATCTATTTCATTATTATTTAATTTTAATTTAGCATTTTCAGAGCTTTTATCTGACATAGTTTATCCCTTATTATTAATTATAGAACATCATCTATACGATTTAATACTTCATCTTTTCCTAAACAATCAAGAACATTATATATACTTGGTGAACTCAGCGTTCCAGTTAAAACCGCTCTTAGAGGTAAGCCTATATCTTTAAACTTTATACCTTTAAAAGAAGAAAAATCTTTTAACAACTGTTCTATATTATTAATGTCCCAAGTATCAAGGGTTTCTATATTTTTTTTAATTTCAGATAATATTTTTTTTGCATCAATTGTTAAAATTTCAGCAGCTTTTTCATTTAACTTTATTGGCCTTTTTTGAAAAATAAATTCTACAGATTCAATTAGCTCATCTATTGTTTTTGTTTTAGTTTTTATTTCCGGTAAAATCTTAAGGATTGATGTTTCGTATTTACTAAATTCTATATTTTTTATTTTTATAAGATCAAATAATTCATTATTATTTTTATTTTTAATATAAAAGTTATTAACACTTTTTAATTTTTCTATATCTAGTCTTGATGAGGATTTTCTGATGTTCTTGAGATTAAATAGTTTAATCATTTCTTCTTCACTAAATATCTCTTTATCACCATGGCTCCAACCTAATCTTAATAAATAATTTTTAATTGCTTCAGGAAGAAAGCCTTTTTTTTCATAATAATCTATACCCAATGCACCGTG
>CENX01034633.1_pt1 | contig 10322 bp, 5 predicted proteins | sample 361321 | NCBI WGS metagenome assembly CENX01 (sample SAMEA2619678, study PRJEB7988) | marine metagenome | isolation source: saline water (ENVO:00002010), including | reverse complement strand
GGCAGACCATTTCAATGTGCAGGTTTAGTAACACCCAATGCAATGAAGGAAGTTGGACTGTTTCATTCGATACTCGAGGAAGTTGATGGAGCACTTATTCATGGCCCAAGTGGTACTTTGGTACCAGTTGGTTCGGAAGGTAAAATCAGAACTTATGTTGTTTGCAGAAAAATATTCGATCAAGGTGTTGTTAAACAATCATTAGAGGCAGGCGCTGATATTTGGCTTAACTCTAAGCCCAATGATGCAGAAGTTTTTGATGACCATGTAAAATTAGAGATAAGTAAGAACGGTGAACCAATTAATATTACTGCATCTCTTTTGATCGGATGTGATGGAGCCCATAGTTGGACTCGAAGGCATTTCAAGATGGGTAAACCAAAAGAATTGATGATAGGATTCCAAGCAGAAGTAGTGGGATATGAAGGTAGAGATAGGTGGCTTGAAATGTTTAGTGGTTCAGAAATCGCCCCTGGATTTTTTGCTTGGGTAATACCTTCTGGCAATGGCTCACATAGAATTGGACTTTGGTCAACCGCTAAAAGATTAGAAGGTAGAAGCATTGAACAATGCTATGATAATTTAATCAAACACCCGCTATGGGAAAATCGTTTTAGAAATATTTCGGAAACTGCTAGATATTGTGGGCCTGTTCCTAGCGGCATGGTAAGGACTCCATACAAAGACAGAGTAATCCTTATTGGTGATGCTGCTGGTATGGCAAAGCCAACAACTGGTGGAGGAATAGGGCCAGCATTTGAACAAATTTCTGGAATCATTGAAAAATTATCTGCGGCAGTGAATAATAACAAATTGGATAAAAAGACACTCCATAGTATCTGTAATAGGCACTTTTCTAAAATGCATAAAGATCAGAACAGAGCAAGAGCATTGCGTAATCTTTTGGTTAGTGATTGCTCTGATAAAGTATTGGATAAGCACTTCAATTCATTTGCCAAGCCAGAGGTTATCAAACTGATAAATGAAGTCGGAGACATTGAAAAGCCTGTACCTTTGGGAATGGCTTTACTGAAAAAAGTGCCTGCATTTAGAAAATTAGCACTTAAAGCAGGTGCTAAATTAATATTCACATAGGTGATTTAATGCCTAAATTAGTAGTGGAAGAAAGAATTAGGTACCCACCATTTGAATCTTATAGATTTAAGCCAAAACTTCTACCTATTGCAACTAAAACTGATATTATAGCTGAGGATATTGAAGCTTCAGAAGTCGATGAATACCTTGTAAAAAGAAATCCACCATTCACAGTTGGTAGTGAAGATTCATGGATTGTTGAAAAGAGATATTTATTTGATGGTGAAATAGTAGATACCGATAAGGGATATAAAAAAAATATATCTCAACCAGTTACAAAAGATTCAATTATCGAAAAACAGAGAACGGGATGGTATCTAACACCAAATCCTGTGCACGCTGCAATACGTAAATTCCTTAACTTTGCAGTTATTGTATTACTAATTGCTCTTGCATACCTATTTCTTGAACCTCTACTCGAAATTATTGGCCTTGGTGGTTTTGGAACTGGAAGAGTAAGATTTGGATTATTAGATTACCCGCTTTTGGCTGTTTTTGTGATGCCATTATTGTTTGCCCCTATTGCCCTAAGAGTAATAGCAAATTTCTCGGACCTAATTAATCAAAGAAGATTTTTAATGAATTCACCTACCAGTCCAAAAATTTCAATAAAATCCGACTCAAGTTCTAATGAAGAACTAAAGGTAAAAATTGAATTTGATACGATAGATGAATCATGGGGCGACATAAGTGTTCTTTGGCGTGTTGGGATTTTACCACCTAGTCGAGAATCCTTGATGACAAGTTTTGGTAAAACAACTAATCAACAACCACCACCAGGTTTAACGACAGAATTACCACACCACTGGGAAGTAAATTTAGACGATGGTACCGGGGGTGGTGAAGATTCACCAATGGAGTCTAATGATGTAAAAGGTGGACTTTTCATCAGACCAATGCGAATAATGAAGCAGTCACAGACTGTCAAATATGAAGATAAAGAATTAATTTTGGAACCTCCACTTGGTCAATGGCCAGGAACTATTTATTCCCCTTTAATCCGAGTTCACTGGGAATTGGTTATTGTTATTGAGAGAAAAATTGGTCGTTCACTTATGTGGGTTGAACCTTTGAATATTTTACATCAAAACAAGAGTAGCATAGTGATTGCAGATGTAAATTCAGGTAGAACAGAAACTAATCATCCATCAATATATTGATTTGTCTAATTGTCATGGATTCGCCATGGAGAGAACTAAATTTAGTGCAATCTTATTAATTCTCATAATGTTTCTAGCAGGTTGTACTTCACCTAGTTCGGATGAATCGGATGACGATAAAATATCTAAGCCGACACTTATTTTGAATGCTGAAATTATTGATTCGTCAGAATCAAGTATCGTTGAAGAGATTGTTGAATTATCAGTTTTAGTTAATTCTAATATCGAAGATTCTTGGATCGGATTACCACAAATAACTGACCCAAATGGAGAGATAGTAGTAGATTTTAGTTGGTCAAGATATATTGACACGGGGAAATTAACATTCAGCCCGATGATAATTGGTGAATATATCATTGAAATTCAATTTCAAGCAGGGGATATAGAACAAAACTATATTGTAGAGAGTGGAAATTTAACTCATACATTAACTGTAAATCCCCCTACCGAATATGCTCCGATTATAATAATCCCTTCTGGACTGATAGTGGAAAATCCTGAAATCATTATTTTTGAAGGTTCAATCGAACATACAAGTCTTGAAACTTGTATTATGAGCTTCTCTTATCTTAATTATCAGCAAAGTCCAATTTCTGTTAGTGCTGATGGTTCATGGAGTTTCGCAATAATTGAGGCAAATACAGAAGATTCAAATGTATTTTTATTCGCTAATTGTGGTATGTGGGAGTCTATTTCAACTTACAAGAATGTCACTCTTATTTTTATTACTACTGAAATTGATTCTGACGAAGACGGAATTATCGATGAATTAGATGATTGTAATGGAGGTGAAGAGACATCTTGGAACTCAAATGAGAACACGGACTATGACTCTGATGGATGCCGTGATATAACTGAAGATTTGGATGATGATAATGATGGTATTCCGGATTATCAAGATGGTTGCTTTTCTACATTGGGTTGGGAAAGTGATTTTCTTTCCGATTATGATTCTGATGGCTGTCATGACTTAGATGAAGACTTAGATGACGACGATGATACAGTACTAGATTCAATGGATTCTTGCCCGATGGGTGAACTTAACTGGATATCTTATGCCAATATCGACTGGGACGGCGATGGTTGTAATGATTTTAGTGAGGATGATAACGATGATGAAGATGACTATCTTGACTTAGATGATGACTGTGCCCGTGGAGTTAAGTATTGGACTTCAAACAACACTACAGACTTTGATAATGATGGATGTTACGATATATACGAGGATGATGATGATGATAATGATGGAGTCAATGATTTCAATCTAACAGGAGGTATTCTTGACTTATGCCCTCAAACAGAATATGGCTCATTGGATATAGACGAAGACGGTTGTGCAGCGATTCAAAGGGATTCCGATGGTGATGGAATCAATGATTTAGACGACCAATGTCAAGGAACACCTTCAGGACTAATTGTCAACTTAGCTGGGTGTGCAGATTTAGATGGTGATGGAATTTATGCCAATATTGACCAATGTCCCTCAACAACCGAAAGATGGACTGTTGATGAACTCGGTTGTACAGTGTTACAACTACCAGTACAATGGAAAGTTTCCACAACTCTTACAGGTCCAATGGAAGTTGTTCCAGACTTTACCGTACCAACTTTAGGTGCAACATTCTACTTTGATGAAATGTGGACAGGTCATGATGTTTATCTTTTCTTATTCAAATATACCAGTTCTTCTGGTTCTTCAAACGCAAATATATGGGGACAAAATCCAGGCACATTAATTAGAAACTTGCCTGAAAATACACACCTATTCTATGGTTCATTTGACAATAGTTACCACAGTGATGTAATCGATAGACGAACTGCTGTAGAAAATGCCCTAAATCCATCTGAAGAAGCATACTGGAATGATCGAATTCACTACATAGACCAACGGGCAAATAGCATTGGTGGTGGATTAGGTGACATGATTAGTTCGATAAATAATCCGCTCTATATGGGCATAGACAGATTTCAGATGGCCAGAGAAAGTGGTTCACTAGTTTCATATCCTTCAGGCACAACTGACCCCTTACATTTGGCTTTTGAACCTGAACAATGGAATGCCGAATTCCCTTCACAAATAAGACTTGAAGATGAAGGAATAGAAATAATCACAATGATGGATTTCGAGTATCATCAAGGAGGTTGGCAAGGAGGATTTTCTTCAAAGAGAAATGTCACATTCCCCGCTAATCTATCATCATATGACACTTTAGAAGTCTACCATGAACATGCCTGTGACGAAAGAAGTAATCGATACCAAATGTCAGATGGTAGTGAAGGTGGTTGTCATGAGTGGGATTATGAAGCAAATTTGTATATTTGTGATCCTGTTAATGTCAACAGTTGTGGTACAGAATTTGTAAGGTGGATTACGACATATGGTCGTGAAGGACGCTGGCTAACTGATGTCACGCCATACCTTTTCATGCTCGATGATAATGACTTCAGGCAATTTAGATATGGTGGGGCTAATAGAGGAAGTCTTACAATTTCTTTCCTTCTAAGTAACTGGGGTGAATCTGATATTGCAAGCGAGGGCGAATTTGCTTTTTCAGGTGGTCAATTTGATGGAACATATAATGATGAATCAAAATATGATCGCCAATATAATTTCACTGTCCCGAGTGGCACTACAAGAGTAGAGATTGTTGCTACTATTACTGGACATGGGTTTGGGCAAGATAATGAGAATTGTGCTGAATTCTGTAATCATGAACATCACTATTCAATGAATGGTTTTTCAGCTGCTGAATTACATCCAATAGCAGATCAAAATGATGGATGCAAGCAACTAGTTGGAGAGGGAGTAGTTGCAAATCAGTATGGGACTTGGCCTTATGGTAGAGCGGGTTGGTGCCCAGGACAAGATGTAAAACAGTGGAGATACGATATATCATCATGGTTAGATATGACCGGTTCTACAATCAATAATCTGCAATATCAAGGACTCTATAATGGACAGGAGTATGTTCCATCTGATGGAGTGGGTAATGGTAATAGAAATATTCATGCAGAAATATGGATTGTATTTTACCAATAATCAAGATTGAATTGGTATTGGAGCAGGTAAATCTCTAAGTAAATCCTCAGGGATTTCTGTTAATAATTTATTATAATCACTATCCCTTTTCTGTGGAGTGAAACCAGCTCTAATTATTGTATTTTGTAATTCTCTCTCACTAGCACTGATTTTAGAAGTCCCAGAAGCAGATACAACGTTTTCTTCCATCATAGTTGATCCAGCATCATCAGCTCCACAAAGCAGAGCCATTTGGGCAATTTCCACTCCCATAGTAGGCCATGAGGCTTGGATATGGTCGATTGAATCTAGGAACAGTCTTGATATTGCAACATGCCTAAGATACTCAGTTGGACCAGCCCCTAAAGTGTACTTATTAGTACCCCGATTTCTCTTACCGAAGGTATTAGATTCAAGTTGTACAGGCCATGCAATAAATGATGTGAAACCGTTGTCATATAATCTAATAGATTCGTCTTGTAAATCTCTTATTTTGGCTAAATGTTCAACACGATTTTCTAGACTCTCTCCAAACCCTATAACATTGGTCGCACTTGTGGTCAAACCCAAGGATTGTGCCTCTTTCATGATTCTAAGCCAATTCTCAGGTAATCCTTTCTTTGGAGAAATATCCTTTCTAACTGTATCGACAAGCATCTCAGCGCCACCACCAGGAAGACCATGCATTCCAGAATTAGAAAATCTTTTCAGGACTTCCAATGTAGAAAGATTACTTACTTCTGCAATTCCCTCAATTTCTATAGGACTAAAACAATCTAAATGTATATTTGGATGATTTTCCCGTAAGAATTTAAGTAAATCCAAATACCATTCAATTTCTAAATCAGGGTTTACTCCACCCTGCATAAGAATTCTAGAACCACCAATTTCCTCAAGTTCGCTTACACGTTGTGATATCTCTTGATATGATTGAGTATAATTTTCTTCATGCCCAGGAGGGCGGTAAAATGAGCAAAATTGGCAATTAATGGTGCAGACATTTGTGTAATTGATATTTCTATCAACAAGAAATGTAACTTGGTTAGAATCAACCATAGAAGTTCTACGTTTATTTGCTGAACTCATTAGTTCATGTAATGGAGCATTTCTGTATAATTCAACAGCCTCTTCTTGGGTTAAGCGGTAAGAAGAACTATTCTCCTTAGTCCAAGACTGTTGTCTATCGAGAATTTCTTGCCAGAACAATATGACACCTCAGTAAGATATTCCTACTATCGATTCTATTTCATCTATTGTTTTTGGACAAGCAGCAGTAAGAACCTCCGGTCCATTATTGGTAACTAAAACATCATCTTCAATTCTAATTCCTAAGTTCGAATATTTAGCCGGGCAATTTACATCAGGCCTCCATGAGCCAAAATACAACCCTGGTTCAATTGTTAGACACATTCCTTCTTGGAGTAACCTAGCCTCTCCATTCGGTTTGTAAACTCCTACATCATGGACATCCAAACCAATCCAATGACTAGTGTTATGCATATACCAGTTTTTTAATTCGCCAGACTCTAGGTCTAGTGCATCCTCTAAAGACTGATTTATTATCCCTAATTTGATTAATCCTTCTGCCAAAACTTTTCTTGCTGCATCATGTGGAGCATTGTAAGGATTCCCAACGATACACTCTGCTATTGCAGCTTCTTGTGAGTCAAGTACCAATTGATAGATTTCTTTTTGGGCGTCAGTAAATTTACCACTGATAGGCCATGATCGAGTAATATCTGAAGCATAACCACGGTATTCTGCTCCAGCATCAATAAGAATTACCTCACCATCATTACATGGAGAATTATTCTCTTTGTAATGAAGAATTGTAGCATTCTCACCACAGCCAACAATTGAAGGGTAGGCCCAACCAGAAGTACCGGAGAAAACAAAGAATCCTTCAATAATTGCTTGGATTTGATTTTCAGTTCTAACGGTACTACAACTACGCATTGCAGCTTCATGAGCGATACTAGAAACATCACTTGCATATTTCATTTGTTCGATCTCTGCTGGAGATTTAATCAATCTTAGTTCAGCAATTCTAGAACTTGGGTCTTCAATACCTACAGGACCACTACCTGCCATTTGACGAGCCCTGCCTCGATGTTGAATCGCATCAGTAACTATTGAATCAATATCACTTCTAATTCCAGTGCGATGATAAATTTTGGATGATTTAGCAATTAATTCATTGAGTTTTTCATCTAAATCTACTATAGAAAAAGCATAATCTACAGGCCAGTCTTTAATTGCACCTTCAATACCAGGACGTCTACCTTCCCATATTTCTTTCAAAGTATCCTTAGGTTGTACAAATAGTGTAACAGACCAATCTCCTTCATTATATTGGGCAACCATAACAGACTCTGGCTCATACCAGCCTGTCAAATAAATCATATCACTTTGTGAACGATATGGATGATGAACATCATTCGAATGAATAGTTTCAGGAGATGAACATAAAATTAACAAATCCTCTTTTTCAAATTGAGAAAATAACTTGTTCTGTCTAGAGCGAAATTCATCATTGGAAATTGGCTTTGGCTCAGGTCCAATTAAATTCAATGCCTCATCGAACATGCCCATACGAAAACACCATCACTATTCAATAATTCCTCAATAAACCGGATAAATTAGTTTTTTGATTTCCATTTTGGCAACTCGAAACTATTGGAATCTCTCCTTAAAAATAATTTAACAATAATGATTATTGAGATAAACGATACTGAAACTCCAGATAACAATATCACCACAACTGAAATAGAATCGTCTTCGGATTGTGATACAGATATTGTAAATGTAATATTATCCGACAGCTGATCATCATCGTAAACAATAAGTCTAATTTCGGTAGATGAATCAATGATAATATCCGAATTAGTAAGAATAGGAGAATTAGAGTCTAATTTCACACCATCGATGAACCATTCGAATATCAAATTGTCAACATCATTCAAACTATCATAACTTCCCGAAGCATTAAGCATCCATGAAGAATCTGAAGTAACCATAAGTTCATCACCTTGTCCTACTGAAAGACCATCTAAGTCAAGGATTATACTAGGTTCGATATTTTCAACAAAAATGGTTATATTTTCTCGAACTAAATGATTAGCTGAATCTCTAACCAATAGATGAATATCCCATGTACCCGAATGATTTAATGTCAATTCAATAGTAGAATTATGATAAAATTCTTCACTAGACAAACCTCTAGAACTACCACTTGGATCGGTGATTGTCCATGTTAGCGAAATTGGAGAACCAACAAAGTAATCGTCTACTTCAGCATAAACTAAGAAAGATTCAGATTCTTGAATAGTACTTGCACTAGAAAGCATAACCTGCGGAGGTTTATCATCAATAATTAAAATATGAGATATTACATTTGAAGTTCGTAAAAAATTATCTTTTACATAAATTTCGAACATCCAATAGCCATCCTCAATATTTTGCTCATTCTGATTAATATTAATTGAGACAATATTATCTGTTAGAGAAAAATTTAGAACTATAGGTAACCAATTATCTACACAAACATTAGAACGTATTTGGCATATTTTTGATTCCAAAAATAAGATATCGTCATTGATCGCATCAATTGAAGTGAATTGATCATCTGGTAGAATAAACTCAAAGGAAATAGAGTAATTAAATACGTCATTTTTACCACCATTCAACGAATTATACAATATATATGGCCTGTGAGATTCTGAACCAAGATATAGAAAAAGTTCAGATGAATGAATAACTTCTTGGTCGATATTACTCGATGAAATTATAATGCTACAAGTACAATTAAACTGACTAATATTAACATTTAGAGACCACTCCCAAATATGTTCAGAAATAGGAGTTATTGAATCAAGATAATGGCCTGAAATTAATTCAATAGGAGCAAAATTTAGATCCAGATTGAATAAATCAACTATTTTCCATGAATAATTTCCTTGCTTATTTGTTATTGTGCCATTTAATTCCAAAGTATCGGTAAAACTATCACCATTGTTTTGATTAAAAGTGATTTGACTATCTAATAATTCACCACTGTGTTGAGTTTCCTGTATTTCTAACGAGCTATTATCTTGGTGATTATTGAAGTGGGCACTTGACAAGAAAAACAAGAGGACTATAACACAAGATGTCCACAAATTACCTCTCATCATGACCTTGTGTATTACCTTCATGTCATCAAGTTTCGCACATCATGTGCAAATCAAGTTTCAGAAAATGGATCACAAAGTTCCCCTTGACCAGGATAACTATTCGGATTACGAGGGTTAGTATCCCATTTATATTCACAGTAATTTACAAACCCATCTCCATCGGTATCGAACATCCTATCAGCTGCATCATCGGGGTCAAAGGAAAAGTGATATTCCCAACCAGTCGACATTCCATCATCATCAGCGTCTTGGAAATAGACCTCTGGGCCATCATTCCATTCATCTCCGTCAGTATCGTTAGACACTGGATTAGTATTGTTCTCCATTTCTTCGAAATTAGTGTAATTCGCTAAATTATCATAGAATCTTTGGCCGTCTGGAGTATTGGGGTCTATGTGACATTCAGCGTTTGTTGAATCGTTATAGCCAGGACAATATCTCTTCAGCAATCCTGTTTCATTCAAACCATCATTATCTGGATCTTCTAATCCATCTGGTATTCCATCCAAATCACTATCATACATTGAAGGATCTAATACCCCTCTTGCACCAAAGGCGTCTAATGAAGAATTATCCACTAATCCACTTTCAATTGCAAACTGTGAATATTTTACCTCCCAGCCATCGAACAACATATCTCCATCTGAATCTTTATCCACTGGATTAGTATTCCATTTGTCTGGTGCTTCAGCACTATTCATCAAAGAGTCATTATCAATATCAAATACATTATCCATCAACTTACTAACAAATGATTCATTCGATGGATCTAATGCCCATCTTCCATTACAATCATCACAAAGAGGATTAGTGGGAATATTGAATCCTGAAAGATTCATTTCATAAACTTCAAATTTCTTTAATTGAACAAATCCG
>CENX01022236.1_pt1 | contig 10331 bp, 10 predicted proteins | sample 361321 | NCBI WGS metagenome assembly CENX01 (sample SAMEA2619678, study PRJEB7988) | marine metagenome | isolation source: saline water (ENVO:00002010), including | reverse complement strand
ACACAACCATCATCTGACGATGATCTTTCATTTTCGATTAATGCAAATGATGAAGACCAAGATACTATATCAACCGAAATTAGATGGTATCTAAATGGTCAATTGATGAGCGAATTAAACGACCAGTCAACAGTCCCCTCTTTAGCAACAAGAGATGGTGATGATTGGTATGTTGAGGTGAGAGTTTCTGATGGTGAAGATACAACAATTTGGAAAACTTCTCAAACAGTAACAATAGGTTTAGGCGGTCCAGTGAATAATCAGCCAACAGTAGACTCCATCTCAATACAACCACTAAATCCCTCAACATTGGACTCATTAGTGGTAAGTTTCAATTCGAATGATATTGATGGTGACTCCATTGTTGATTCTCAAATCGAATGGTATCTAAATGGAAATTTGGTAAATGGCTTTACAGAAACTACATTGCCTTCAGAACAAACTTCCAAGGCTCAAGATTGGAAAGCACATGTTAGGGTTTATGATGGGACCGATTGGTCACAATGGACACCTAGTCAATCAGTTACAATTATCAATTCAAAGCCAATTATTCAGATGGTTGAACTGGACTTTTCACAAACCACGACAACCCAGAATATCAGTATGAATTACTCTATGACCGATGCCGATGGAGATTCTCCAACCTCTCCAGATGTTAAGTGGTTCAAGAACGGTGTAGAACAAACCAATTTACAAAACCAAGAGTATCTTTTAAGTTCTCAAACAAGCAAAGGAGATAACTGGACTGTTTACGTTAAAGCTAACGATGGTCAAGACTTTAGCATTGATTCATTGTCTGCATCAGTATTGATTTCTAACTCTTTACCTATTTCGATTGTGGAATTAAATCATACGCCGCTTCAAGATATGATTTTGACTATTTCGAACAGCGATGAAGATGGTGATACAGTCTCTAATGAAATCAATTGGTTTAGGAACGGATTCAAGGAAGGCTCGCTTACTGGTCAGTTAGTAGTCCCTTCACAATTAATTGGAGCAGGACAAGTATGGTCTGTCGAAGTAATTCCAAGTGATGGAGAATCTAACGGCACACTAGTTTCTTCTCAATTAGTTGTTGAAAACCTACCGCCAAATGCTGTAATAGATATTGAAAGTGTAGAATTGTGGGACAATGAAGAGATTGTAGTAACTGGCAAAAACTCGACTGATTTAGACGGATTTATCGATAAATATTCTTGGCAATGGTGGGATAATAATGGCAATTCTGGCAGCGGCACTGGTGAGACATTTTCTTTTTCACCGATTGGAGATGTTATGTTAAGATTGATAGTTGAGGATGAGTTTGGGGCGATAGATGATGATTCAATTAATTTCCAAACAGAAGCAGGACCAAAGATTACTCAACTTAAGGCTCAAGGAGATGGTGAACAAGTACAATTATCATGGAATTGGGAAGGGCCAGAGGCTACCTTTGAAATATTCAGAAATGGAGACTCACTTTCAATTATCAGCGAATATGGCTTCACCGATACACCGCTTCTTTCAGGACCAACAGATTATACAGTTAAACCAATTATTGGGGATAAGACTCTCAATTCAGGTGCAACTTCAGTTGAAGGATTCATTGTTGAATCAATTGATCCTAAATCGAATGAGGTATCAACGACTGGTGGATTAATCACCGGACTGGTATTTATTTTGATTAGTTTAGGCAGTATTGCAATGGTATTTTTTGAAAGGAGGGATTGAATGTTTAGAAGATTTAGAGTCTTACTAGTATTCTGCATACTACTTTCTGTTAGTACCTTTTCTCAAGCCAATCCTGGTGGGGTTGGAGATGGTATTTTTGATATGCAATGTGGAGGGGCTTGCCATGGCGATTCTTCGTTAAATCAGACATCATCTGCTTTAATTGAATTTCAAATTGAAGGAACTCCATACCTTGAGCAACCGATTTCTATCAATGCAGTTGCCTCGGGTTCACAATTGAGTATTTATGATAAAATTGGGCTGTTTTTATTGACCGATACAACAGGTCATAGCGATACTCCTAGAGACGCCGGTTGGGAGGTTTTATCAGATTCTAATGGAGGAACAAACAACTATCTTGAAGGCAATATTGATGTTGAAACCAACAATATTTCAGCTTCTTGGACCATTAAACCTACCGAGTTAACCACGACTATGTTCTATGTATCTATTCACCATGGTGGAGACGACGTCCCGTACTTCGGGATTAGCCAAGGTTTTGAATTAGAAGTTCTTCCTATACCAGAGAATTTACCTAGATTAGCAGCAGATTTCACTCCACAAACTAGCAGAGATCTAGGGGAAGAAACAATAGTAAAAGTTGAAACTGAAGAGGTATCTAGTGTTTTAATCGAATGGAAAATAGAAGGTAGTACAACGACTACAGTGATTGCTAACTCTTCTGAAATTGGAACATGGGAGTTTAATGTCCCTGCATCAAATCAACCTTCAATATTACAGTGGAGAGCGATTTTAGATGGTGAAGGGCCATCGCAAACAACTCCTTGGTTTACTTTAGTCGCCCAAGAACCTCCGTTTGAGGTAGATGAAGCAGCAGTTTATCTCCAATCATTTGCTTTGTTTATTTTTGTGATTGGAATAGTACTAACATTGCAGATAAGATATTTTAAAGAGATAAACGAAGAGAAACAGTGGGAACAAACAGAAACCATAATTGAACAAAATTCCTCTAATAATCCTCCCCCATTGCCTAATGGCCAATTGCCGCCTGGATGGACGATGGAGCAGTGGGAATGGTATGGTCACGAATACATCAATGAACAGGAGGCAGTCCAATGATTTCTTCGGCTACATTTCATGTAATTACAACAGAACTGGTGGTTGGTTCTTTTGCTATGGCTGGATTATGCTTCTTGCTTCATGGCCTTTGTAGATATGAAATTATCAAAAGTAATAATTTAATCCAAGTTACAGATAATGTTGCTCACTTTGCGCTCTTGTTTGGAATTTTAGCAACTCCATTTGCAATCTTCAGTGGTATTTCAGCATCACCAGGTTCGGGCTTTTCCACACCAATTTTAGTCAACAAAATGTTTCTATCCATGACTGGTTTTGGTTTAGCTATATCAGCACTAATAGTCAGATGGAAATTTGGCTCCAGTATTCTAAAACAAAGAAAAACAATGTTGATTCAAATATTTTCAGGAATGTCTGCAAGTGGATTGATGTTACTTACGGCATCAGCAGGTGGCACATTCTCCCGTGGAGAATCTTTACTTGACATATTTAGTCTTCCTTATGAATCAATATTACTTATGCCCATAGCGATTAGTTCACTACTTCTATTATCTGGAATTGCATCAACATTAACTGCAATTTTGCGAATGGTCAAAAGATCATCCATACAACATTGAATTGCCAGCATTAGATTCAGGACTTGCAATATTTGCTCCTTCCATCATAGATTGTAACTGTGCTTCTAAGAACTCAGCTTCTTGGATTAGAGGCTCATGAGGTAAATCAATCGCTGGCAATAAATTATTCAAGTGCTCGATTAATGTCGCAGCCGCTCTAGCATCGGGGAAACGCGGATCAGCTTCAACCATTATCGACATCAAATCTAGACCACGTCGGCGTGCTTCACCAAGAATAGATGCATTAATGCCTTTGATAACTCCTTGTTGTAAAAGAGGAATATTCATATCTTCAAGCATTTTTCTACTCTTGTCATTAGCACCGATTCCAACAATATCGATGCCTTCAGTATCTTCGTATTCAATCACTGGTTCTGCACCATTTAAATTGGCTTTCATACCGCTTTTTGCAAACGCATCAATAACAACACCAGCAACAATTTTCTGTTCTTTAGACCACTCAAACATTGCCCAAACAATATCATGTGCAAGAGCCTCAGGAACAACTAATTCACTCATCAATAAAATTACTTGGTCACAGCCTTCGATTGTGCATTGTGGCTTTCCAGCATATGCTCTAATCGGCGGAAGTGGAACTCCTTCTTGGACCAATGTGAGTGCTGGTAATCTAGCATCGACAACGCCTCCTATAAATTCTAATTGCAAGTGGTCGATTAGAAAATGAGCAACAACACTAGATACCATGCCGACACTTGGGAAACAAGCCACTACGAGGGCATTATCGGTTGAAACTTCAGCATTTATTCGAACACTAGGACCTTCCATGAGCCCTCTACTTCCTCATCGTGTATCAACACTTTCGTCATTTTGCTCATATCGGTGGGTTGATGATGTTTAACTAAAACGGGTAATCATGGCTGGAGATAACGTCTCTCAAACAAGGCCACATATGCTTTCGCCATCGGCGTGGAATCGCTATGAAACATGTCCTAGAATGTATTGGTTGAGTAGGCAAAAACTACCTAGAAAAGCAGGAATGGCAGCATCTTTGGGAACTGCTGTTCATGCATCGATTGAAGACTTACTCTTAACAGACTATTCACATATCGGTAACGATCAAGATAATTGGTTACCCGGTGAAGGTGAACGATTGTTAAAGGTTAGATGGGATGAAGAAAAAGAAGTATTCATGAATACACCAAGGAGGCCAATGTGGAAGGAAGAGAAATGGAAAGAAGCAAAAAGACACCAAAAAGGTGGGATAATAATGCTTCTTGACCATATTGGAATCCAAGGTCTTGATCATAATAGAATTACAGGAGCTTTATGGCGTAAAGTTCAGAAACATGCTATTGCGGTTGAAGGTGAACTTAAAACCAGTAATGGGCGTTTAATGGGTCGATTAGACTTACTTTTAGCAGATGTAGACTCTAACGGTAATATGGTAGGTTGGCTTGTTGCTGATTTGAAAACGGGTAGGACTCCAAATAAAGAATTGAAATCAGAAGTAAACCGGCAATTACGGTTATATCGAGATATTCTTTTGGATAATAATGAGAATCCTCCTCCAGTTAGAACTGAAGGCTGGTATACTCTAAATTCTTCAAAATGGCCTGCAATTGGTGATAATGTTCTCGAGCAAGCATACTCGGCATGGGAGAAAACACAACCAACAACCATGCCTATGGAACCAACGCCAGGTCCTGATTCATGTGGAGGGTTTTGTGACTGGAAAGCATGGTGCCCACATTGGTGGAATTGGCGTTTTGAAAATGGCTCTCTACATAGAGATGATTTTTCTGATGCAGTAGTACTTTTACATGATTTTGATTCTAATTCCGGTTCAGCGGTTATTGAATTATGTGAGCCCTTAGACAATGGAATTAGAGCCATACCCACAGGAATAAAGAAGTCTGCTAGATTTGATGGACGTGGTAAAGAAGCATTGCAAGAAGTACTTGATAGCGCTCATCAAGGACCTCTTTTCTTAGGCTCAATAATGACTACTCAGAATACTTGGAGGATTGGACACTGGTGCGATGTTCTTCCATGGAACCCCATTCATGATGGCATTGAATATCACAAAGAATAGAAGATTTATCTAAGATATTTTCTAATCTCTTCCTTTGCTTCTTCATCTTCTATTCCTTTTGGAGATAATAACCATAAGATGTATTTCGGATCAATATTTTGAACTTCTGAGATATGTCTTCCTTTGTGCCTTCCGAATGCTAGAATATAGTGACCATCATCGATTCTAATTTTTCCTAGAGAGTCTAACATTTCTAAATCTCCAAGTCCACGCCCAAGGTTAGAATCTTCATTTCTCGATTCACCATGCACCAACCATCTTTCTAATTCGGCTAATGATTTTCTAAAGTAAGGAGCATGGTCAACTGAAAGCCTCCAAAACAGTAGTAACGATGCAGCGGCATCAGCAGCAGCAGTATGCGCATTTTCCAGAGAAATTCCATGTTTCGCACACAATGAGCCAAGATTATGTGGTCTTGGAAGTTTAATCCTACGTACGACTTCTAGAGTATCCATTATGGCTTTGGGAGTTGGAGGTAATTTCCCTAGCCTTCTAAATTCATTACCGAGTAAAGGTAAATCGAATTGCCTAACATTATGGCCGACTATCACAGAACCTTCGATTAATTGAAAAATCTCATCTGCAAATTTTGAAAAGTCTTCTAATGATCTCACATCATCATCGTATATTCCATGTACAGCACTGGCTTGAAGAGGTATTGCTCTACGAGGATTCACAAGAGTTTCATATGAAATTTCTGTTCCGTCAATAGAAGAACCAATCAATGCGATTTGTACAATTCTATCATTATTGGTAGAAATTCCAGTGGTTTCTAAATCGAAGGCCAAGACGCGTTCACCATCAAGAAAGTCCTGAGCCATGATTAGAGCAATAGTTGACACCATTTGAACATCTCTATTCAAATTTATACCAATATTGAAATGGAAATTTTTCTTAGCCAAAATTATGGGGTTATTTGATAAATTCAAGAAACGTTTTTCCAAATCTGAAGATATCGAAATATCCAAAGATGAAGATGAATCCTTAGAAAGCGAAGAAGATACTCGAAAATTCAACGAAAACAATCATAATATAACCGAGGAAGTAATGGATATTCTCTTAACAGAGGACAACGAAATAGAGACAACATCTTCTGAATTGGTGATTTCCGAATATGATGCCGGAGAAGCCGATTTATTAGAACTTGAAAATGAAAATTTAGAGAACAACTCGACAAAAAATGTAGTTGTTCACGAGTCCTTTGACGATTTAGAGGAACCTCTCGACGGAGTGAAAATTATTGGCGATATATCGAAAGAGGTAACGTTTGATTCGTAAGGAAAAAATCAGTAAAATAATCGAACATTTTTTACTCTAAATATACATACTATTAGAAGGGTGAAGTATTTCACCTAAATTGTGAGGAATATGGTTAATACAACTAAGGCTAAGTCTTTTTCTTTAGCCAGTGTAATGTTTCTATCAATATTTCTGTCAGGTTGTATCGGTCTTGATTCAACAGTTGACCCGAGGGCATCGCTTCAAGCATATCCTCTTTCAATACAAGAGGGCGAGACTGTTACACTAGACGCTAGAGATTCAGAAGCTGTTGATGGCGTGATTACAGATTTTGAATGGGATTTTGGTGATGGGCAAAAAGCAGATACTGTTGTTGGTTTCACATCATATACATATGATACATTTGGAGTTTACACTGTAACCTTAATCGTCAGAAACAGCGTTGGAGGCCAAGACGAGATTTCAACATCCATCTCTGTAAACGGGGCGCCAGTGTTGAACCTTACCGTTCCCGAACAAGTGAAATCTGGAGATACGGCCTTTTTAGATGCATCAAATAGCTATGATCCTGAAGGAAAAGAACTGTACTATTCTTGGGATTTAGATTGGTCTAAAGATAGCGATTCTGACGGCGATCAAAGAAACGATATCGATGCAACAACTCCGACTGTGTTATTGCCAACCAATAATTCAGGTAAGATAAAGGGAAGTCTTGTCATTTCTGATGGAGATGGTGCAGTCGCCACTGAGGCATTTACCATTGAAATTATAACCAGAAGTTTTGAAGTGGAATGGGTCACAGAAGAACTGAAATTTACTTGGAACGATTACCTCGAACAGGGAGAACAATGGGAAGACAGCGTCTCTCCGGGTGAAGAAGGCCGTATTATAGAATTCATTGCAACACTTCAACTTGAACAGGAATTAGGCCCACAAGACAACTTTACTCTTTCAATATTAATCGAGAATGATAACTACAAAAGAACCGTTCAAACTGAAGGTGGTAATATTACTGCAAATGAAACAGCGAAGGCGATCATGGAGAGAGACTCAATAAATCCTACAGGCGAAAATGGAATTTATACTGCTGATTCCGAAGAAGAACTTGTCAATTTACTGCTAGGTCAAGCCGGCTCAAGAACAGCCCAGGGTGTTTGGACATGGACCGTTTTTGCACAACAAGCGGATCCAGACTCTCTTATCGAGACATTGCCAGACCCAGATCCAGGGAATAATTGGGACCTTGAAGTAATAGTTACTATAATGAGACCCGAACTTACTGAGATAACATTCGGTTGATTAAAGCCAATGCAAGAAGTAATTTAGCCGGACTATTTGGGAGGTGTGAAGGCCATGGTAGATAGCGTTGAAATCAGCAGAGTCAACATCAGAGGTACGGTTTCTTTTGATATTTCAGTTTGGATGAAACATCCGGATGATTGGGAATTTAGACCTAGTCTATCCGTACAAGGTCAAAATTTTATTATTTCAGATATTAATGATGGTTCAGAAATGGCCAGTATCGAACTAAATGATGAACAGATGGAAACCATTCAAAGAGATAGGGTCGCAGAGTTGAGAGTTAAATTTCAAGTCCATGGAATGCACGGAAAACTGAAAAAAATTCACCCAATTATTGCTGACGGTAAAGCCAAGAAACTTGCTACAGCAAATTGGAAAACCACCCAATCTGTTAGATTCAACTGATTAATTGGTCATTTTACCATAGTTATGGGATTTCCACCATATCTTTGATATGGGTTAGATTTGATTTTCTTGTTATGGTTCCAAGAAGAGTCGGCAAGGGTTCACAAAAAAGAGCAAGATTTGAAAGATTAAAGACTGAGGTTGAGAGATTTGTTTTTGCTAATCCAGGTTGTTCAGCACAATCAATTGTAGCAAATCTAGTCCATGATAAATCAATGCGTAATCACGGACTTACTCCAAGAAAGATTGGCTTTTTCATATCAAGGAATCTTTCCAAATCTCTAACTTGGTGGCAAGACCACAAAGCAGGAAGAAGAGTTTATGGCCAATTAGGGAATCATCCTAACCATACAAAATCTAAATAAATTCAGGAAATTGAGCGTTTAACTCATGTATAATTGGATTTTACAATAACCATGGCAGGCAAGATTGCAGCCTATTTTGATCTAGATGGGACGTTACTGGATGCTTCAAGTGAGAAGACACTGACCAGCCACCTAGGTCTTCGAAGGCCTTGGAGGATACCATTAGGCGCTACAATGTGGAGTTTAGGCTTTTTAGGAAATATGCTTAGGGGACGATCGATATATGATTCTGCTAGGAATAGGGGGCATTTTTGTTTATCGTCATGGGAAGTTTTAGAAAAATATTCCATAAAAATTGCATCAGATAATTTAATTCAAAAAGTTCCAAAAGAAGCCTTAGAATGCATCTCTTGGCACCGAGAACAAGGACATAGACTTGTTTTAGTTACAGCAACAATCGCACCAATGGCCGAAGCGATGGGTAGGCAATTAGGTATGGATACTATTTACGGATGTGGTCCAAGTATTCGTAAAGGAATCCTTTCAGGCTCCGAAAGAGGATGGAGTGTACCGCGACGTAAAGGAAAAGTTCCAGTAGTGGAACAGGATGCTTTAGAAAATAATCACGATCTATCGCTCTGTTATGGTTATGGCAATACCATGGCAGATACTTGGTTTATGTCTATAACAGGCAACCCAGTTGCCATTAATCCAGGAAAGAAAATGTCAGATTTAGCGGTGAAAAATCAATGGCCGATAAAATCTTGGAAGATATGAATTTTATATAGTCTCGATTTTGATTCCAGACATGGAAAAGCAAACCGTTATACCTCTATCTGCTGGAGTTCAAACTCAAAGAAAGTCTGATTTAATGAGGGAGCTATCTACAATCACGGCATCCCATAATAGGGCATTTGAATTTCTTAGTGAAATTATTGAATCAGAGCCTGACAAGATTATGCTCGACGAAGATTGCATTGTTGTAGCAGGTCATTTAGCCACTTATAGAATCAATATTGGCCACTTACTCAAAAGACTGAGTAATCCTATTGTTTACGGATTAGGCTTTGATACTATTTCAGTTCATGAAAAAGGTAAATTAAATAGAGAAAAATCAACTTATGCTTGTATCCAATCAATAGCAGGAACTAATGTTCCTTTTGCCGATAGCATTGCAGCAATGATTTTTGGATTACTAAATGATGAAAATTTCTTTCACAGTAAAGATGGAGATACCCTCAGCCAAGCATTAGTGGAATTGTATGGGGCTAATCCTTATAGCCCAATTGGTAGCAAATTAAAACAATATATTTTCAATAAATATAATGCAAATTATGACCCAGAAGAGATGACTATTTCTTTTCAAGGAACACATGGGTACAAATGGAGATTAGGATTTAGCAATCCCCTAGCACTTGGATACAGTCTAGAATATAAGAAACCTAGACAAAGGCTCTGGCGTGTCTTGACTAGAGACACATCATCTGTTTTGAGCCACTCAAATGAGATTTTTTCACTTCTTCACAGAATTTTAAGGAGTCCAGGAAATGTAATTCCTGAAAGTATGGATTGGTCCACTTCACTTGAATTATGTAAACTTATTTTACCCATAGTTGATGGTTTTCATAATTACGATGAGGCTGCTATCCGCCAAGCTTGCAG
>CENX01032723.1_pt1 | contig 10335 bp, 8 predicted proteins | sample 361321 | NCBI WGS metagenome assembly CENX01 (sample SAMEA2619678, study PRJEB7988) | marine metagenome | isolation source: saline water (ENVO:00002010), including | reverse complement strand
CTACCACCTAATAAACAAACTGGCCAGTCTGAACCAAATAGAAGTCTTTCAGTTCCAAAGGTGTTAGTTATTACGTCTAAATAGGGAACCAAATCTGTAAATCTCCAATTATCAAAATTTGCTTCTGTGACAATTCCAGAAACTTTACAACTTATATTATCAAAAGCAGCTAATTGAGTTACGTGCTCCTGCCAGAGATCAATTTTTTTGTTTTTTATGTAAGGTTTTGCAAGGTGATCTAAAATAAAATACTGGTTTGGAAATGCTTTTACAAAACGAATAGCCTCTTCAAGCTGATGGGGATAAATCAATACATCATAAGCGTAAGAATAAGACGCCAATTTTTTAATTCCAGCTCTAAAATCACTTCGGTCCATAAAACCAGTTGGTTCATCTTGCACGATATGACGATAGCCTTTTAGATTATCTTTATCAGAAAATTGCTCAAGTGTTTTTTCAACATTTGGATCACACAAATCTACCCAACCCACAACGCCCAAAACAAAATCATGCATTTCAGCAATAGACAATAAGAATGAAGTCTCTTCAATTGAAGTGTCTGCTTGCACAGCAATACAACCATCTATTTTATTTTTTTTATAAATAGGCAAAAGGTCTTGGGGATCAAAATCTCGTTGTAAAACGTGCATCGAATCATCAATCCATCCATGTTTTTTGGGATTGTAATACCAAAAATGTTGATGGCTGTCTATAATTTTCATTTTGAAAAAGCAATAACTTTTTGTTTTGAAGTGCCTAAATTTTCAATGCCAAGCTCCATTTCGTCTCCAGGTTTTAAATATTGTGGAGGATCGAATCCTAATCCCACGCCAGAAGGAGTTCCTGTAGAGATAATATCTCCAGGCAGTAAAGTCATGAATTGGCTAATATAACTTACTACAGTTGGAATATTAAAAACAAAATCAGAGGTGTTACTATTTTGAAGGAGTTCACCGTTAACTTTAAGCCATAGGTTTAGGTTATGTGGATCTTCTATTTCGTCTTTGGTAGCCATAAAAGGTCCTAGGGGAGCAAAAGTATCACAACTTTTACCTTTGACCCATTGACCAGAACGTTCTAGCTGAAAACCTCTTTCGCTAATATCATTGTGTAAGGCATACCCTCCAATATAATTCATGGCATTTTGAACAGAAACATAAGAAGCTTTTTTTTCTATCACTACTGCTAGCTCAACTTCCCAGTCGGTTTTATCACCATTTTTAGGAAGCATCACGTTGTCATTTGGACCACAAAGGGCAGAGGTAGCTTTGAAAAATAAAACCGGTTCTTCTGGGACTTGCATACCGCTTTCTATTGCATGTTTCCTGTAATTAAGGCCAACGCAAATAATTTTTGATGGATCTTTGATTGGAGAACCCAATCGAGTGGATGGATCTATGATAGGACATTCAGACTGGTTTTGGATAAACCAATCATTCAATGTTTTCAATCCATTATTCTCCAAAAAAAAACGAGTATAATCAGTTCCAAATGTTGATACATCAAACCGTTTTTCATCTACTATAATTCCCGGTTTTTCTTCCCCAGGATTACCAAATCGTATTAATTTCATTTAATTATTTAATTTTTATAAATCCACCGTCAATAGGAACATCAGTGCCAGTGATGAAATTGGCTTCATCTGAACAAAGATAAAGTGCTAAATCCGCTACTTCTTGTGGTGTTCCCATTCTTCCGATTGGCTGTGTTTTAGATAATTTGTCAAATATTTCATTTTCCTTTCCAGGATAGTTTTTGGCAATGAATCCGTCTACAAAAGGGGTATGTATGCGCGCAGGTGAGATTGAATTGCATCGAATGCCAAACTCTAAATAGTCTTTTGCAATAGAGTAGGTCATGGCTAAAACAGCCCCTTTGGTCATAGAATAAGCAAAACGATCAGCAACAGCAATTGACCCAGCAATTGAAGCCATATTCAAAATGCACCCTTTTTTTTGTTTTTTAAAAATAGGAAGGACAGCTTTTGTGCAATTAAAGACCCCTTTGATATTGACGCCGTAGAGTCTATCAAGATCAATCACATTTGTATTTTCAAGATTTCCCACATGGGCTATACCAGCATTATTAATTAAGACATCCATGGCATGAATGGATTCAAATATTTTTTGAACATTATTCTCTTCTTGAACGTCACAAAGATGAGAAATTGCTTTTCCTCCATTGTCTTCAATTGTTTTTGAAAGGATTTTGAGTTTTTGTTTGTCAAGGTCGACTAAATGGACAGTGGCACCCTGTTGAGCAAATGTCATAGCTATTGCTTTTCCTATACCGCTAGCTGCACCGGTGATAACAGCTTCTTTATTAGCGAAATTAAATTTCATTTAATGAGTTTCCCAGATTTTTTAGCATGTATCTCAAATATACTCAAATCTGACGGAATAGTAAGGCTCCAAAATAAACACCAGGAAGGATTTTATTTTTTATAATTAGAACGCTTTTTTTTCTTTTTTGAGGCTGAAGAATACAGTTTTTCTTTTTTTGTCAATTCCACAGAAACCCTTCTATCATCAACATGAAAATTACTAAAAGTATTTAAAACTAAATCTCTATATCCATGATTCATAGAGAAAAAAGAAAAGTTTTTCATGACTTCAACTTGGAAGATATCATCCCGACTCACTTTTAGCATAGCCTTTAAAAAATCCTTTAAACTGGTCCATTCATACTCATCACGAGCTCCAATATTTATAAAAAAACGATCGCTTTGTTTTTTCTTATTTCGTTTAGTTCCCCTACTTAAAGAGTGATCTTCGTGTGTTTTTAGTTGTTCGTATTTAATTGGCTTCAGATCTTTGGAAAGCATAAGAGCTAGAAGGTCTTCTTTAGAATAGTCTTCAAACGAATTTTTTAGATTTTCAAAGTGTTCATGCATGTCAGAATTTACAGGAGTCTGTTTGAGAGATCTAACCCAGTGATCAAGTTGTAATTTTACAAGAGATTGCTTATTGGGGATATCCATTTGTTTAATTCTGACCTGCATTTTATTCTCTATTAGCTTGATTTTTCGAAGATTAGACTTTGGCAACAAAATAATTGAAACCCCTTTTTTACCTGCCCTACCTGTTCTTCCACTTCGGTGGGTGTACACTTCAATTTCGTCTGGAAGTTGATAGTTGATAACATGTGAGATGTCCTCCACATCAATTCCCCTAGCTGCTACGTCTGTAGCAACTAATAACTGTATTTTGTTTTTTCGAAAAGATTGCATTACGGCATCTCTTTGATTTTGGCTCAAATCCCCATGAAGAGCTGCTGCTTTGTAGCCGTCTTCCTGAAGACGCTCCGCTACTTTTTGCGTTTCGATTTTGGTTCTACAAAAAATACATCCAAAAATATTAGGATAAAGATTGAGCAAGATTTGAAGTGTTTGATAACGTTGACGCACATTAATCAAATAATAATGGTGTTCCACCATTTTTGTGCCAGTGTTGCGAGCTCCCACTTCGATTTCAATAGGAGTTTCCATAAATTTTTTCGCAATTCTATGTACTTCATTTGGCATGGTTGCTGAAAATAGCCATATTTTTTTGTCTTTAGGGGTATGGGTTAAAATGTCTTTAATATCCTCATAAAAACCCATATTTAGCATTTCATCAGCTTCGTCAAGCACACAATGTGAGATTTGTTCAATAGAAACCATTTTTCTTCGAATCATGTCTTTGAGTCGCCCGGGTGTGGCAACTACAATGTGTGCACCTCGTTTAATCTTGTTAGCTTGTTCATTAATATTGGCTCCTCCATAAATAGCAACAACACCAATACCTATCAAGCTTCTGCTGTAGCGTTCCATTTCACTTGTAATTTGAAGGCAAAGTTCTCTTGTTGGAGCTATTATTAGACTTTGTGTTTCTCTTTTTTGAAGGTCGAGTTTTTGCAACAAGGGAAAACCAAAAGCTGCAGTTTTTCCTGTTCCAGTTTGTGCTAAAGCAACAAGGTCAATTTCTTTTTTAAGAACCAAAGGTATTACCTTTTCTTGCACTGCGGTTGGATTTTTGAAACCCAAGGAATCAATTGTTTCAAGTAATTCAGGTTGCAATCTCAAGGATTGAAATGTAGCCATATATTAACGTAAGGCCCAAAAGTAGTGCTTTAAAACTGAATATAGCCTGAAAAAATAAATAACTATAATAGAGGGAAAAGTAGGAAATGAAAATAAGTTAGACTTCCCATCCTTTTCTATAAACCCTTGTAACAAACTGATTGGCCTCCTCCAGGTTTGTGATCTTCATATTATCTCCATCCCAAAGTAATTTCTTACGCCCATAATATTCTTTTTTTCCATTGCTAGAGGAACGGCGAAGCATGAAGCTGCGTATGGCTAAATTCCCCATTAAAACTGTTTCTGTCATTGGACCTGCATAGTCAAATGAAGAAGTGAGTGCTTTATGCTCTTTGCTTCCAAAGCCAGCTTTACAAGCGTCGATCCATTTTCTTTGATGTCCATAATCAGGTTCAGCCATTTTTTCTACCTCTGGGCCAAAATCTGTAGTACCATCGTTGCGATAAAGTTTAGGTGTGAGCGGTTCGCCATCATTAATGTTTGTGGAAATGATTCCTTTTTCACCTATTATCAAAACACCGTTAGCACTGTCAGGGCCCCCAAAATCACTATCCGCGGGCACAATGGTTGGGTGTGGAGGTCTAATTCCACCATCGCTCCATGTCATTTGGATGGGTGATTTACTTTTTTTGGTACCTTTATAATTGATAGTTATTAAAGAAGCGGAGGGGCACCCTTCTGGATGATAATCGGGCGTCCACATTTCACTAAAAACACTTCCTACACTACATTCTGCATCAGTAGGATATTTTAGTCCTAAGGTACGAAATGGAATGTCTATTAAATGACAACCCACATCTCCAAGAGCTCCTGTGCCATAATCCCACCATCCTCTCCAATTGAATGGATGCATTTTGGGTGTAAAAGGTTTTTTTGGCGCTGGACCAAGCCACAAATTCCAATCAAGAGCTTCAGGTTTCAAGCTGGGATTGGGTTTTGGCATGGCAACTCCTTGAGGCCATACGGGTCTGTTGGTCCATATTTTTACTTCTGAAATAGCCCCTAATTCGTTTGTATCGATCCAATTTTGAACCATATTAAGAAGGGGGTTAGAGGCTCCTTGATTTCCCATCTGGCTAACAATTTTTTTATCTTTAGCCATTTTAGTCAGGATACGGGCTTCTCGAATATTGTGTGTCATTGGTTTTTGGACGTATACGTGCTTACCTCTTTCCATTGCAAAAACAGCTGCTGGACCATGCAAGTGATCTGGTGTAGAAATTGTTACAGCATCTATATCGTTCTCCTTATCAAGCATTATACGATAATCGGCGTATTGTTTTGCTTTAGGAAATTTTTTTACTGTCTGAGCGGCACTCCCTGAAAAATCTACATCACACAATGCGACCACGCGCTCCCTTCCTCTCACAGAAGCATTGTTAATATCACTTGCGCCTTTCCCTCCAGAACCAATAGCGGCTATATTTAACTGATCACTAGGGACAATAAAACCTTGCCCTCCTAATACATGTCTTGGTATAATAAAAATACTGGTTGCTGAAGCAGCAGTTTTGATAAAATTTCGTCTAGTTTTTGTTTTGTTTTTTTTTGTTTTCATCTTTCAGGGTAATGTCTATTTTTCTAAAATTAATTTTTTTTACAAAACTCTAATGTAGTTAATGACAATTTTTTAAAAATTGATTAGATATTTGCAATTATTTTCCAAAAAGGATAGCTATCAATAAAATAAAGTTTTCACTGGGTCTTTCTTTTTTTTTATCGGGAGCATGTTTTTCAACCTGGGCCTCAAGAATTCCTACACTAAAAGAAAACTTTTCATTTAATGAAGCAGAACTAGGAAGTTTACTTTTCGTTTTGCCAGTCAGTTCTATGGTTGGTTTACCTTTTTCTGGTTGGTTGGTAGCCAAATTTGATAGTAGATATCCATTACTGGTTGGTTTTGTCTTTTACTGTCTCGGGCTTTTTTCTATTGCTATTTCTACAACAGTCACGCAGCTTACATTAGCTGTTTTTTTATTTTCATTTAGTATGAGAATTATAAACATTGCCATGAACACCCAATCCATTATTTTTCAAAAGACAACTTCCAAAAAAATCAACGGCCTTATGCACGGATTGTGGAGTTTAGGCGGACTTTTTGGTATATTTTATTCAACACTAATGGTACGTTTTGAAATGAGTTTGGTTCCGCATTTCATATCCGTAAGTTTATTAACTCTCATATTTTGTTTCTTTAGCTTTCCCTATTTGTTGAAAAACGATCGTCAACCAGAGGGCAATAAGATCATCTTCGGTAAACCTGACAAATATATATTGACTCTAGGTCTATTAGTTTTTTTTGCTGCCATTTGTGAAGGGGGTATGTATGATTGGAGTGGTGTTTATTTTAGAGAAGTTGTTAAAGAAGACCTATTTACTTTAAGTTATCTATTTTTTATGATTTCGATGACAATATCCCGTTTTATGTCCGACCGATTTATCGAGCAGTTAGGTGAATCTATTTATTATGTTATTTCTTCAAGTGTGGCTTTTGTAGGAATTGGATTGGTAATTCTTTTTCCTTATTTAATTCCTGCTTTGATTGGGTTTTCAATTGCTGGATTTGGAGTGGCTGCTATTTTTCCAATGACATTCACCATGACCAGTAAATCTAAAAAATATGCTCCTGGAGTTGCTATATCGCTGGTGGCTACCTATGCCACAGTCGGTATGCTGATTGGTCCTCCACTCATAGGTTATGTAGCTCACTTTTTAAAGCTGCAATATGCTTTTGTTATATTTTTAGTTGCAGTGTTTTCAATAATACCATTGTCCAGAAAATTGTTTAAGATTTTAACAAAAGTTGAAAACTAGTTCTAAAGTCACAATATAGAGACTCAACTTGACGACCAGCTGGTTTTTTTTTAATTTGAACACTTTAAATATGGGTTTACTTCTTATCTTTATATCCAGCAAATTAACTGAACCAAAACTAATTTTTTAATGGAAATAATAAATAAAAGATCTGGTTGTCCCATCAGTACTGCATTAGAATTGTTTGGTGACCGTTGGTCTCTGCTAATTATCCGCGATCTTTTTCTTCGTAGAACCACTTTTACTCAATTTCTAAATTCACCCGAAAAGATTGCAACCAATATCCTTAGAGACCGTTTAAAGAAACTAATGAGTTATGGTATCATCAAGTTTCAAATTGATCAGAATGATAAAAAAATTAAAAAATATTTTTTGACTGATAAAGGAATTGATTTGTATCCCATCATCTATCAAATGACTATTTGGTCAACAAAGTATCTTGAATATGATCAACATTTTATATCAATAGAATGGCTTGAAAAAAATAAAAAAAAATCCACTAAAGCCATTTTTAAGGATGAAACACATCGCTACCTTGCCTTTAGACAGAAAATAATAAGCGGAAATTAAAAAAAAAGTATTAAGTATATAAATATTAATTTCAAAGTATTATATTGCAAAAGACCATAAACCAATTTATCATATTAAGATTGCAAATCCTTACTTCTCACTCAATATTCTACTTGCAAATAAGCCTAGACCAAATATGGTTGTTGTTCCTAGAACAACTGAAAGATAGGGATGAAATAAACTCTGGTTAGAAGCGTTCACCCACAGGATCATTATTATTCCAAATAGAGCCAGTAAAGCAACAACAAAATTATTTTTTAATGGAGAAATAATTCCTACTAAAAAAAGTCCAAGCATACCACCGCTGACTATAGAGGCGTATTTCCACCAAACATCAAGAACCCCTTTCACATCAATCATTGCTATTGCAATGATAATACTAATAACTCCTGCTAATGCAGTTGAAATATATAGAATGGTAACTTTGTCAATTTTTTTTTTGTTAGTTTTTGAAAAAAAATCAGTTAATAATACAGTCGAAATACTGTTGTAACTCGTTGATATAGTACTCATACCTGCCGCAAAAATACTTGCTATTAAGAGCCCTGAAAAACCAGAAGGAATTGTTGTTGCAATAAAATAGGGAAAAATTTTGTCAGTTGTTTCCGACAAATGAATAGGAGGATTCTCTGCAACATGATAGTATGAATATAATGCAGTTCCTAAAAGTAAAAAAAGAGCAGAAACGGGAAGATAAATAAGCCCACCAATAAAGGCACTTTTTTGAGCTTGTTCTTTTGAGGGCAAAACCATGTACCGTTGAATATAATTTTGGTCTATTCCGAAATTTTGAAGATTTACAAAAAGCCCATAAATTAAGACTACCCAAAAAGTAGATTCACTAAAATCTAGAGAAAAACTACCCAAACTGAATTTATTATTTTCTTGAGCAATTGAAAAAACTTGGGAAAAACCTCCAGGCATTTTAATGACAATAAAAAACAAGCAAAAAAGAGCTCCTACAGTTAAAAGAATAGCTTGAATGGCATCGGTCCATAAGACCGCATCAATTCCTCCGAGTATAGAATAAATGGAAACAAAAACTCCAGTTAATACAATCACCCAAAAAATATCCCATCCAACAATTGCATTTATTGCTATTGCGAGTAAATACAAAATAGTTCCTATGCGAATTAACTGTGTAATAAGGTAGCAAATAGAAACATAGAATTTAGCTCCCATACCTAATTGAAATTCAATAAAAGTATAGGCTGAAGGGCTATTTACTTTTCGATATACCGGAATAAAATACCGAACTGCAATTAGAGCAGCAAAAGGTAACGAAAGACTAAAAACTAATGGATTCCAATTGCTTTGATAAGCACTTCCTGGAAGAGCTAAATAACTAATACTACTCACAAAGGTGGCAAAAATTGAAAGGCTAACGACCCAAGAGGGAATGTTACCGCTTCCCAACACAAAATTTGTTGCGGTTCTATTTTTGCTAAAAAAAGAACTTCCTAGAAAAAGGAGGAGTACAAGGTAGAGCCCAAAAACTATAGCATCAATTATACTCATAGTTTAAGTTCCAATTGATCTTTAATTGCTTTAACAGATTCAATAATTTCAGATTCTGTTTTGCTGCCATAGAGCTGCAGGGAAAGCATCATAAAATTTTCGTAGATATTCTCTGTAGCTTGGGCTGCTCTGAGGCCCTTTAAAAAGAAAGTATTTGGATATGATTCTTTAAAGACTGTGGAACCCACTAGGTTGATGAGGTTTTGAAAAGTAAACTTCTGCAGGCTCGTTCCGTTACGAAAAATTTCATAGGCTTTAACATAAAGCTTTGGAAATAAATTGGCTCCACTATTCACTCCTCCGTGTGTGACCATAGGTTCCATTATATCGTAAAATATCGCTTTTGATAGCACTATAATTTGACTTTCATAACAACATGTTTTACATTTTTTCTGTTAAAGGTGTACGTCAGGTGTAAGTTTCCATCTGAAGATTCAATAAGGGCAGGATAACTAAACTCGCCTTTGTTTTTATTTTCTAATACTAGTGCATCTTTCCATTTGAAGCCGTCTTTTGATATTGCCACATTTAACTTTGCTCTGTCATTTCGACCTTGAATGGTAGGATTATATATGAGCACATGCCAACCGTTGGAAAGCGTCAAAGCATCAGTTCCTGAGTTAGGATTTGGCAAAGAGGTTTTTGTGATTTTGCTCCAGCTATCACCCCCATCTTGAGAGAAAGCTTGTAAAAGAGCATTATCTCGACTTCGACATAGAATTTGAAGTTTATCTTGAGTGTGTACAAGAATACTCGGTTGAATAAGATTGAAAGGTGTGTTTGGATCAATTTCTATTTTTTCCCAATTTTCACCTCCATCAATGCTTTTTTCAATGTGTACTTTCCATGACAACCCTTTTGTGGTTTTTGTTTCAGTACTTGATGGGGCTAGAATTGTGCCATTATCAAGTTGGATAGGTTTGTTTTTGACAGGTCCTAAAATCCCTTTGGGCAATTTCTTTTCTTCGCTCCAATGATTTCCCAGATCAGAAGAAGTTTTAAAAGCACCCCACCATTCTCTAGGTGAGGGTCCAATTTTATAAAATAAAAAGAGTTCTCCACTTTTTTCTTTAAACAATACTGGGTTCCAATTAGGATAACGTCGCCCATCAGAAGAAATTCCATTGGCAATTAGAATAGGGGAGTTCCATTTTGATTGATTACCTTTACTAAGCCATATCGCTACATCTTTGTTACCTTCTCGACTCCCTGCAAAGGCAGCGACAAAAAAATTATTTGTGCCTATTTCCACAATGGTAGAAGCATGACAAGCAGTAAATTGGGGTTTATTATACACCATTTTTTTAGAAACAACCTCTAATCCAAGTTGAGCGTCGATATGAGAATATCCT
>CENX01040180.1_pt1 | contig 10339 bp, 5 predicted proteins | sample 361321 | NCBI WGS metagenome assembly CENX01 (sample SAMEA2619678, study PRJEB7988) | marine metagenome | isolation source: saline water (ENVO:00002010), including | reverse complement strand
TCAGCGGTGACCCCTAAATCCTCAAGGCTATTAACAGGGCCATCGCCTATGGCATTGATCTGAGCCTGGACGTCTGAGGTTACATTCTCAAGATATTCTACTTTTCCCGCTGATAAAGATCCATCTGCAAGATCTGCAAGGTCTGCGTCATGGGCCTGAATATCTACACCTATCTCAAGTCCAAGATTTTGACGGGCAGTGCTATTATCAGATGCGCCGGTTCCTCCATCTCCAATAGCAAGGTCTATGATGCTTACTATTGTTCCTCCGGTGATATTTACCTGATCAAAGTTTTGACCTGCTATGGTCCCCACACTATCCTTACTTACAAAATTAGCTAACGTATCAACCGAAACATAAGACCCAAGCGTATCCAGCACTGCATATTGAGAAAGGTCTGGAAGGTTCGTTAGGTCATTGTAGTCATTGGTCAGCGCAACACTGGCCAGATTTGAAGTGAGAGTGTAAGAAGAGATACTATCCGTCATGACGTAGTAGCCTAGGGTATCCGACTCTAGTACATTAGACAGATCTGGGCGACCATCAAGGTCATCGTAGCTTCCGGTAAATGCAACGGAATCAAGACTCGTTGTCTTTGGATATCCAGAAAGGGTATCTTTCGTAGCATAGACCGATAGGTCAGGCCGGTTATCCAGATCAAGGTAGTTTCCTGCTTGTGAGTATTTTGCCGTATCTGAGACCACAGAATAAAAGACAGATGTCATCTCTTGCCTCGGAGACAATGTTGTCTCATTGATTGTAACCTCAAGATAAGAATTGGCAGGAACACTGCTTATGGGATTAACCAATCCTAGAGTGGCACTTATGACTCCATCGTCAATGCCCACATCTTGGGTCTCCTCCCAAAACGATGTACCACCGCTCAATTCCTTGAACAATCTAAACGTGACCTGATACGTACCATCACTGACTGCTCTACCATTTGCCTTCGTCAAAAGACCTTGGTATGATAAACGTCTAGGAACCGTTTCCAGCATAGAATTGGTTTGAATTCCAGCGTCTCTCAGACTGCCCCGCGAGGATACATATTGGTTATTCTTCTGTGCAAATGCCAGTGAACTCAGCAACACAGAAATGAGTAAGAACTTTCTCATGATTCACTCCTTTGGTGACCTAATAGGATGAAAAAAACTTAAAATGGAAAATCTGGTGGAAGGTCGATCGGACCGCCATCGCTCAATGCCGCCGATGCTCCCTGATTTAATAGAATAAGCAATAACCCAAATAGAAGAGGATGACTCTTCAGATATGCAGCGATCCTGCGATTTCTATCGGAAAGCTTTTTGAATATGGATACTTTTTCTTTTGGAATAAGATCGCCCAATGCAGATCGGATAGATGCCTTAATTGGCTCTTCCAGTCCATAAACACCTTCTTTTAAAATGATATAGTATGGATAGTGAACGTAATTGAATTGACTGCTATTGGATATGGTCTTATACTGGATTCTTGTAAGCCTGTGATCAAGGGTATGAGTAGCATATAAAGTGGTCAGACCATGGTTGCTTACCCTAAGCTGCGCCATATCCATGACTCGATTATCATTATCTGTAAGCGTGTTGATCACACCATCAGTGGTTACCACTCTAATAGAACCAAATGCATTATCAGCGATATAAAGACGATTAAGAGCATCGAAGTCTATACTCACTGGGGATCCTAGGTATGACTCTAAGGCTTTGACACCATCCGTTGCAGTAGCAAGAGCATTCTGAGTACCTGCTATAGGTATGACTGAGCCATCCAATGCAACCCGAAAGACCACACCCATGTCCATGCTACTAACAAATAAGGATCCATCGCTCGATAACGCAATGTCAGATGGTTTGTTGATCATTCCTGGCGGCAACAATAGAGTCCTGCTACCTCTAAGATCAAATTGATGAACAGATCCATCGCCCTCAAAAAGCACCACCACGTTCCCTTCTGGGTCTACCCTTATGCTGGTTGGAGTATTGGGTTCATCATCTAGGATAATCCCATCCTCATTGCGAGGGGTCGAGTACAAAGTAGTGACATTACCCTCGTATAATTGTTTGACTGAATGTCCATGCTGGTCAGTCACATACAATTCTCCAAGATATCCCGCACACACACCAGCGGGGTAGTAGAGATCTTCCTGGTCCACATCTTTTGATATCGCATTCTTGGGATGCATTTCACGTCCCAACTTATTGACAGTTTGTCCGTTACCCGAGACAACCACCAAAGAGCCATCCGAATCAAAGCCAATTGATTCAGGATATCGCAAGATGCTATCTGCAAATGGACTTAATACGATCGTATCTGAATCCCAAAAACTAATGGGTTCATTCTCATAAATATCACTCAAACTAAAATAATGGAACTCAAGCTGAGAATAGTCATTGATGCCCCATGTCAAGACCTGCCCGGCTCTCTCTAAATAAGCATTTTCTGCAGCACAGTCATATGAGCGACAATTAAATCTATACGTGAGGGACGTGTCAACCACTTCAGTATAATAGAGACTATCAATCGAGGTGACTGTTTCGTATTTCCTGTACACAAATGAAGTGTCAATGCTCTTTGTTGAATCATCCACTTCAACTTCACTTAGGATCGTATCAAGTGGCGAACTCATATACATAGACAGATCTTCTTTAGAAGAGAGTGTGTCATTTGATACCAGTAAAACAGTGTCTGGTTCCACTCTTATTCGTTCATAAGCTTTATTTACATTTATCTCAGAAGGAATCGACCTATTGGGGTCTAGCACCTGCTGAGTACTATTAGATGTTAGAAAACCATAAATGAAAGAATTGATTATGTCCACTTCCATTGGGTTCAATCTATCTTTATTGATGGCTTGTATGGTTATGTGCCCGGCATTGATCACTGTTTCAGTTAAGGGTATCCTTTCTGCACTACTTTCTTCTTCAACAGTAAAATTATTTTCATTTTCTGATAATGGAATATCTGAGAATCCATCACTAATTGGCTCAGACGTTGCAGGAACTACTGTAATAACGAGAGTGTCACTATCGCTCGAACCCACAAGATTCTGGACTCTTAAAATGACACCAAACTGAGACTCTTCTTGGACACTTGGTAGATCAAGTTCGATAAACTTGTTCCTTGTGATGATCTTTTTTATACTAGCTCGATCACTTGACTCAAGACCCTCTATATCAGCTTCTGTATAAGGTATCATTGAATCAAATTGCTCAAAACTATAATCATCTTGAAACAATAAGTTTGGAGCAAAAGACCATTCATACGTTAGAGAACCATTGCTTGGCTGAGATCTTGAGCCATCAAGAATAACTGCTGAAAATGATTTGCCCTGAATATCACCTCCGAGATCACAAACAACCTTACGTGATTTCAACTTACTATTTGCCTCATCATAGATCATTTCTTGGGCATTGAGAATATTTAAAAGAATTAAGAGTAGATAAATACTAGTCTGCTGTATTTTCATTTTCCACCACTAGGTTAATTAAAATTGATAAAAAAAGACCCTATATAAAATAGGGTCTTTTGTGAAATATACGCCTCTAAAAGTCAATGTTCGACCTGTGAATTCAATTACTTTTATTGATAAAAAGGAATTCACAGATTGATTCAAATTTAAAGCGTCTAGAAGTTTGCCCTGTAGTTCAAACCAAACCAAAATTTTGAATCAGGCATCCAATTCCCCTTAAGGTCACTATTTTTTGAAAGTGTCGAAAAGGACAATCCAATATCGTCTGTAATATTTAGGTTAACTCGATACATCGTATTGAGTCCAGAAATAAATTGTAATGAGAACTCATAGAAAGGAACTCTAGACAATTGTATGAAGTCCATAAATGAAAGCCTCTCAAGAAATTTTGGTTTTTCACCTATTTTTCCCACAATATCAAACCTTATATAAAAAGAACTCAATCTGGTAAATGAATTACCCTCATCATTTAAGGGCTCTTGATTCCATAATCTTAAAGAATCTCCTTCAACCAAGGTTTGATTGAAAAAGGTTCTATCGTAAAGCTCTTGATTTTTATCTACAGCCTCTTCTCTTGAATCCTTCAAACGATGAGCGATCTTTAAGTAATGAAAACCTGGTGCTGCAGTTATTCTACCAACAGATGGAAGCCTTACTGGAACCTCAACCGTTGTAGCAGCAAGCGCATAGCTGTCTAAAATATTTATATTCTCTGTATTATCCCGAATCAGCTCTGCCTCTTGCAATGAACTCGAGAGACTGTCTAATGAGCTTAGCTTTTCTCCAGAACTTGGTGGATAAAATGTAAATCCTATCAGACCATGGAGACTGGTCCTGGTCCCAAAAAGATTATCGATATTGCCTCTAGCGTAAAGGCCAAGATAGTCTGAGCTTATTACATCAACCTCATCATAACCACTTGTTCCAAAATCAAATGCAAATGGCACCCGAACTCCAAATTCAGACCTCTGGGTTGCAATACCCAGCTCACTTGAGCCTGCCAAAAGCCCAGGGAGACCTATTAAAGGATTCCCCACCCTCATGTTTGAGGCATATTGCAAAAGATTAGAACGCATTGAAAAAGAAGCCAATGACATTTTGAAATTATTTGCATGCCACACAGCAAATGTAGAGCCATAACCAGCCATGAGTCTTTCACTTTCATTCTCATGGAAAACAGTTTCAGATTCACTGGTTAGATACTCTTCTTTTGCGATCAGAACTTTTTGAATATCTTGACTAAAGACCCAGTCTACTTTTTCGCGGTCAATGATAGAAAAGTCTAGGCCATTTCCATACCAGATCTCATGTATCTCATTTGAGTTTCCTTTTTCTTGAACAATAATGATCTGATCGGTTGGAGACATTTCACGAATGGATGTATCTTCGCCATCTTCTAAGGCATCACCATCGCCTGCATTAGAGTATTTCAACGACATGTAATTCAAAATAGCATCTTCCATTAGTATGTGATAAGGCTGATGATCTACTGCCCACGCTACAAATTTTCTTTTATCTAGTGCAATCACCTCAGTCTCCACTGCATCTTTCACTCGGACATTCACACTTCCTGAAACGTATAACTTATCATCCTTGCTGTCAATTGCCTTGTAAGAAACATTGTAAACGTTATCTTTGTCACTATCTACAGGTGTTTCGTAGTCTGGCTCTCTTAAGAATGCAAGGTCTCCTGATCGTGTGATCTTAAAATGGTCTTTGTCCCTACTCTTAGTGAGTTTGAATTTCACATTAGACTGATTTTCATCAGGGTCTTCAACCTCTAAACGCCCAACTATCTTTCCATCACTCTCAGGATGGTTAAAACTTATTTCCTTAGCAATAACGAGAATGGGTTTCTCGTTCTCATTTTTTACGGTTACCGATACATTTTCAATGATCTTTTCTCCGCCAGAGTCAGTGACCTGCACCGCAATTGAAAATGTTTTTTCCTCTTCATGATTGAAAGGTCTCTTGGTCAAAAGATTGGAGCCATCGAGACTAAAATCCGACCTATTATCCTTTGCAAGGCCAAATTTGAACTTGTCATCCGCATCTGCATCTTCAACCTTTAATTTCCCGATCACTGTTCCAGCAGCAGCATTTTCTTTAACGCTGTTTTCACTTAGAGACAGCCCGGTTGGGGGGTCATTGACAGGATTGATGTTCACTCTTACTTGAGCAGAGCCATTCTCAAGTCCATTGTCTGCCTTATAGTTAAATTTATCAACACCAACAACATTTTCATCAGGCGTATATAGTATTTTCTGCCCCTGTATCTGGACCGTACCTTTTTCAGGCTCCGCAATGATCTCAATGACCACATTACTCTTGTCCTCAAAGTTATCATTCTTAAGGACATTGATTTTTACAGATTCATCTTCCTGTACTTGAGCATTATCCGCTTTAACCTTTCCCCCCCCTTGAGACAGTGCCACACTCAATAGCACCATTGATGATAGAAGAACTTTTAATTTTATTAGTATGTTCATTATAGACCTGCTCTAAAAATTTACTGAAATATATGGTGATATCAACAACGACCCTCCGCCTTTGTCTGTCTCATCAGGCCTCAGGCCCGGATACCAACTCCACTTGCTGTTGGGGTTATTTCTATCGTCTTGAAATTCAATAAATGAATTACTTGGATAAAGAGTGCAATCCATGCCAAAATTGACCATCCTATAAACATTATGCTCTAATCCAAAACTAAAAGCCTTGAAGCCACTGCCTGAGACATTGATCTGGATGTACCCTTTTGATCTTTTGTCATCTGTGACACCTTCTACTTTTGCATAAACACCTATCGCGTCTGTTCCAGTGACCCTATCCGTAACAGATACCTGGTCTTCGAGGTTTACATTGCCATGAAGAAACTGGGTGAATGCAAGACCTGCCTTTAAGCGCATTGAAGCATAGGGCTGCGAGACCCTTAACTCCTTGCCCTTTCCTTTTCTTGCTTTAACAACACCAGTTGCTGATCTTATGATCTGCTGGTCCTCTAATGACAAAGATTCCAGCAAAATGGTCATAGATTTCTCACCATCCCACTTCAACCTTCCGACAAATGACCTATCCTCATCACTGAGATCTTTTATTTTCAGCACCATGGTAAAATTATCTTTTGCTCTATTAAGAGTGATCTTTTTCTTATCACGCTTTACCAAAGAGGCCTTTACCGTGCTGCCTGATGAAGTGGTCCACTCTCTTCCTTTCTCTGCTTGCTTGTGAGCCTTTTCATCTTTCTCGATCTGGATTGTCACTGCGTTATCCTCATCAAGGTCAAGAAAGAGCCCATTATATTCGACACCATCGACAGCCCAAGTTCTGCTTTTGGCGATCATTTTCTCTGCCTTGATCTTTTGCTTTTTCTGATCTTTGATCTTTGTTCCGTAATTTGAATCAACTTTCCTGTTAATCTGAAATGTATTGCTATAATAAAGAATTCCGCTGCTGGAAGGAAGAACGAGATGCTTGCGACTAAACATATCAGCCGCCGAATATTCTTGCCCATCGACATCCATATAGTTTACCTGTCCACCTAGCTTGTGTGTATCAAATTTAAAACCAAACCCTAAGTTGCCCTCAAGTGGATGCCCAATACCATTTGAGACGGACATAGTATTTCCAGGGACTATGAGGTAGGAGCTCACGATGTCATTGGACAGTCCCAACATTAAATTCTCAGATAACTGCCTAGATAACCCAAGATCTGAGAAACCTTGCTCTAGCCTGAATGCCAAACTCCCAGTTTTTTGCCTTATGAAAAGCTTAGTAGCGGTACTTGCACTAATCTGTGAATTTGACCACCAGAAAGCATCTCTTGCGTCTTTAAAGCTACGCTCTTTGAACACATTATCAACGGTGCTGAACTGTTCAAGCTCAGAAAGATCTCTCCGACTGACATCCTTCCATTTGTATTCCCTAGACATGATCGTATTCAACTGAGTTGGGTCCATCCTCTCGACCTCAGACATATCAAAGGATATATATTGCCCCATCTGATAGTCTTTGGCCTTAAGCTTGCTCAATTCAATCTTTTCATCATCAATATTCATCTGGACAATAATTGAAAATGAGGCCTGTATGCTGTTCTCCTCAAATTTGTCAACCTCTATCAACCTATTGATGTAGGCCTCAATGAACTCACTGTTCACAATGGGGTCTGCTATCTCCCAAAAGAGCGATCCTTGCGCATGAACTGTTATTACAAACAGCGACCCCACAAAGAATTTCTTGATTGTTTTAGTCATAGTATTCGAACTCATTATCTGAAACTGTTTCTTTTTTATATTTATCAACAACCTTAATTCTTATTTCAGTTGTCTCACCAAATTGTGGCTCATCCATCTCAAAGCTGTACTTTACAACTCTTCGATTTCCTATTTTCTTTTCAGGCTGTTCCTCTTCAAGCTTTCCATAGATCCCAGAAAGGGGCACTACTGCCTTTTTGCCATTCTTATTACCATAGGTGGTCACCGTAAGCAACATATTGTTCGTTCCCTTGCCCAATCTCTTGAACTCCATTTTTGGTGGAGGAACCTTCCTCACTTTAACCTCATAGCTTAAGCCCTTTACCGGGTTGCCATCCACAAATGTCTCAAACATTACCTTTCCCCTGCTCTTTGGTTTTAGCTTGGCCTGATAAGAGTTGTAGGTCTTTGAGTTCACTGCAGATCCAGACACCTTAACAGAGATCCTGTCCCTGTCCACGTCCTTGACTCGGCTGTCAAACACATAGTCTTCTCCTATGTATATCTCTTTGTCTTCTGTAGGGGAGCTATATTGCGGATCAACAACAACGATCTTAGCAGACGTGATGCTTGATTTTTTATCTCTTTTTCTTAGACCCACTACTTCAACCATACCACTGCTGGTCCCTTTACCAGTTATGAATGCACGCGGCAGGCCCGATACAAGATCTTTAACAAGATCTTTTCCGCTTGCCAACTCCATGCTGAAATCAGCATCTGAGTTGACCCCACCTACGCTGAAGGGAATCTCCCATTCAAGACCTCTAAGTACGGTGTATTTTTCCTTATCAAACAAAACAAAGAACTCTGACTGTTGTCCATCCATGTATATAAGGGTCACAGGGGTATCGAACTGACGATTTATTGAAAAGCTACCCTCGCGAGAAACCTCACTGTCAATTATCTTTAATAGTTTATCAGTGATCTTATAATCTCCAAATGCCGTTGACCACCTATCGTAGGTAACTGTATCAATGTCTGGAATGAATTTGATGCCAAGATCAACTTTGTATGGCTGATTGAGATAGGATTCATCAACAGAACCTAGGCTAACTTTTGCCACATATCGATTTTCATCACCCTCGTCATTGTATGGCTCAACAACAACTGAGTCCAACTCCCAGTCATAATCACTGTCAACCTTTAGCTCCTCACCTTCAACCTCAATGATCGAGGTTGTGAAACTGGGAGCAAACTCAATCGAGCCTTTTTCATATTGGCCTTCAACATCAAAGAAAAGACGGTAGTGGTCGGGGTCCTCATAATTGGATTCTATATTATTTATATCAACAAGTGTTTGGAGCTTATCCTGTGCTACATTCTTCAGGATATCATCCTGCCTCGACATGTAGATAGCCAATTCACCTTCAATGGCAAACAAGCTCAAGATCGCTCCGAGATTTATTAAGAAGTAAACTTCTACTTTTTTCATGATCTGAACCTATTTCTTGATGGCTTTTGAAAGAATCTCATTTACTTCTTTTCTGATCTCTTCTTGAACCTTGCCTTTGGCAAAATTAGCTAATCCCTCACCCATCTGGGCAACCTTCACAACTGCTTTGGTCAACTCTGAGATCTCTTTGCTGTCCATATCAGCGACGCCACCAGAAGGTGCGGCACTTCCAGATCCGTCTTCGGGTCCTAAATTGTAAATACTTTGAGCATAAAGCAAGAGCAGAAAGAATTCAAGCACGATAGCACCAACGGATAGGTAGGTCATAACGCCAACATGATCCGGGTCTAAAGTTGCAATGATGGATCTAAAACCAACTATCATAAGCAAGAAGGCAGCACCTCCGTACACCATTGCAGTTCTTGCGTTCATATCAGATCTAAGTTTCATTTTAATTTCCTTTGTTTGTATTAATTATTCTTCAACCGTAAATGTTTTTGCAACTGTAGTGGTGTAGCAACCATCATTGACGATAAATGATATTTCATAGCTACCAACATGTGAATCTGTTGGAGAAATAATGATATTTCCTGAACTGTCCCATGTCAACCATGAAAAGTATGCAGTAACACTAAAATCAATTACATCACCGTTCGGGTCTTGCCAATCAACATTGAATTCTGTGGTTTCATCTGCAGAAATTGTATCAGGGAAATTCCCAAGGTTAGTAAACTGAGGAGCATCATTTTCAACCAGCTCAAGCTCAAACGAGTAATCAGTTCTCAATGGTCTGGTGGGCCTGTTATCCTGCAAAGAAATTGTAATGGAGGTAATAGCAGCATCTCCATTTTCTGGCGCTCTTACACAGAACAATTTACCATTATCATCGTTGTCGAAATTTAGCCAATCAATAGACTCTGTACCCTCATGTGTAAATGTAACTATGTCATTTCCATTGAAATTGGGAGCAGAATTATTTAGGTCGCGCCAGTTCAAGTCTACGATGTTATCATTGTCATCATAACAACCTACCCTTATTGAACTAGGAATAGACCCAGCATTCGTGAACTCCGGTGCTAAATTTTCCCTCACCTCTATGTTGATCTCTTCCTGCACATCAATATCGCCATCTGTTATGGTCAATAAGAACTCATGGTTTCCAACGTCATTGCTCTCCGGTGGCGAGGAGGAACCTATATTCCCCTCAGAGTCAATACCTAGCCATCCTGG
>CENX01157332.1_pt1 | contig 10342 bp, 10 predicted proteins | sample 361321 | NCBI WGS metagenome assembly CENX01 (sample SAMEA2619678, study PRJEB7988) | marine metagenome | isolation source: saline water (ENVO:00002010), including | reverse complement strand
GCTTCGTTTACACTGTGTGGTGGACAGTCATCGTTGCAATCTTCATGGTTTTCATGAGTGTCACAACCGCATTCTTGTTCCATAAAGTCTTTTAACTTAGAAGCAAGTTCTTCGCGAATTTGATTTTTAAGAGTAGACTCTTCACGTTCACGTCTTTTCATTTCAATATACTTGTCGCACATATCTGGATCAACATCAAACTTTTCACAAGCCTCATCGTGTGCATCTTCTGGTTCCATGCCCTTGTCAACTAACGCCATTTTCATTTTTGCAATCTTAGGATATACTTTTGCAATTTCGTTATATTGATCAATGTCTGATTCGTTTGAAAGTGCCATTGGATTATCTCCGCCTGCAACTTTTGGATAAGATTTTTTAACACCTTGTTCACTACCACCTGATAAAGTTTTGTTCATGTAGTTTGCATCTCTGTAATCTTCGTCTGGTGCATTGTCCCATTCTTCTTCTGGAACTTCTTTATCAACTTCCTCGTCATCTCCGATTTTCATTGGAATTTTCATATCCATTGGTTCTGGTTTGTCCATTGGACCTTGTTCAGGACCTTTTACTAAATCTCTTAGTTTAGCCATGCTGTCAACTGGTTCCATCTCTGGACCTTTTTTAATTGCAGTTGGCATATCATCGATTGTATCTGCTTGTTTTTCGCCTTTTAATGCGTTCATCAGTTTGATAACGTCTTCTGCATTATCTCCTGACATATTAATTGACGCAGAAGCAGTTTCAGATAATTCTTTTTGAATCTCTTTGTCCCACGCCTCAACTTTTTTGTAAATGTCGTCTAGTCTCATAATTAACTCCCTATTGGACTTTTAGTTCCTATTGAGCCGTCTGGTACATTGCTCATTTGTGGCTGGTTGTCTTTTGTTGTTCCACCGTCGGACTTAACTTCTCTTTCTGCTCTGTAACTTTCTAATTCTTTTAGTAAGTCCATTGCACGACTAGTACCTGTTAGTTCTTGTGCGTTAGCCGCCGCCTGTTCCATTTCAGGTGTTTCAAGTTTTGTCTCGTATGGTTTGTTTTCCTTCTCTGCTTGATACTCTTCTTGAGGAGCATTTGCATTTCTAACAATTAAATGTGATTTTGGAACTGTACACATTTGTATTAGGTATTCATACAACACTGGATCTGTAGTTGGATATGATACTTCTGCTTCAGTGTAATGTACTTCAACGTTTTCTAATTGTGGAAAATCTAAAGGACGTTTCGTAATAGGAGTCTTTTTGAATGGACTCATATTAATCAATCCAAATTTTGCTAAAGCAGATTCAAAATGATCTGCTGTATGTTCTGGTAATTCTCCTGCAACACCAATCTTAAATTTGTATGTTTTCTTTGATTCTGCAAGATAAGTTTTAAAATCTTTCATATCCACTGTCCTTATATTTTTATTTATCCATATTTTTAAGTTTTTCAATCAAACTATTACGGTCTGTAACAACATATCCGTCGCCGGAAATCGTGCTAGATTCAGGGCCTGCGTCCTTATCTTGCTTCTCTTTACGTAGTTGTAGTTCAACCATTTTCAGTTTTTTATCCAATTTCGCTGTTTTGGCATCTAAATTGGTTTTAAGCATTTGTCCTGCAACTTCAAAAACTCTACCGCTGTAACGTGATTCTACATTCATGCCCAAATCCATTAGATCTTCATAGGCCTGCATTGCTTTGTCTGACACTTCGTTCAACTCTTTGTCAGCCATTTCACCAAGTCCTTTGACCTGTGGTAATGCAGAACTGATCTTATCAAGTTCTACTATACTGCGTCTTGTTTCTTCTTGTTCTGCTACTTCGCTTTTAGCAATTTTATCAGACTTATCTTGATCTTCTTTAACTATTTCTTGGCTGTCTGGTAAGTTCAGTAAATCTTCTAATTTTTTAGTCATAGTTTGAATCCATTATATGCTACTATTATTTATCTACTTGCGAGTGCCTTGGTGGAAAATGTCTTTCTCGGAAATGACCCTAAAATACAATCCTTTTTGTTTACACCATGCCCTAGCGGCTTCCCATTTTGCCATGTTCTGTATATATTGTGCTTGGTTGTGTCTGCTTTTACCAACGTTCTCTCTCATGCTTTGATTTTCTGGTTTGACTTCTATAAGTTCTGCACGTTGTTTGCCTTTTCTATCTGAATAAGCAATAAAAAAATCTGGAACATAAATCGTGTGTCTTCCTGTCAAAGGATTTTTGTATGGTATTCTTATACTTTCACTTGCCCATTTTGCCACGTTAGGATTTTCATCACAAAACTTCATGAACGCAAATTCCCAACTGGACCTGTATAAAGGAGTTTTTCTTCCTACGTATTTGTCTGGATGTTTTAAGGTATATCTACCTTGAGCAAATTTAGCCATGGCCTTACACCATTATATTTCTTTTTTCACTCCAGGTAACTGTGTCTGCTTCTACTTTGAAACCAAGGGTGCTAATTTTTTGTCTATTATAATTTAATAATTCTGTTACAACAGAACTTAATTTTAAATCATCTGTACCTTTTAGTGTGTCTAAAAGTTGAAACACATTTATATCGTCAAGTTTTGCTTGTTGAAGTATTAAACTTCCTACACTGGTTGCACTAATTTTATCAAAGCCTCTTTTTTCAAAGAAACCTATTACTGCATCTACTTCGTTACTAGGATAAGACAGTTGTCCTTGGTAAAAATTATTAAAGAATTTTCTTACTTTGCGTTGACTATCTAATGGATTTTCACTAGATGGTAAATTACCTGCTTGGATATCTGCATTGTTAGTCCCTTGGAATTGATCTGTCATTATACTGTTACTCCTGAGTTACTATTTAAAATATTAGGTAAGTCATTTATAGTTGTTTGATTCAACGCATTCTTTTGTGTTTCTGTTAAATTATCATATGCAGTATTAATATCATTAATGTTAGCACTACCACCGTTTGCCAAATGTTGTGTTTTAAACGTAGTTGCTTTTGTTACATCATTGAGTGCAGTTTCGTTGCTGTTTAAAAATTTAGTTGCATCACTTACATTAGGAAATTTTTCAATTAATTTACTAACTGCCGCAACTGCACCAACACCAATTACTGCTTTTGTTTCTGATGTTAATCCACCAGTACCGTTGTTCTTAGGGAACACTGTGTTTGCTACACCACTTACATTTATTCCTGCTGTGTCTCCAATTGCACCTTTTAATATTTCAAACCCTTCTTGTCTTATTCCATCTTTGCTTAAATTTTTTGTGTTACGCACAATGTTACCTGCTTTTAAAATTGTACTTAAACCAACATTACCACTTGTGATGTCTCCAAACACATCTCTAGCACCTGCGGCAATACCACCTTGACCAAATAAACGTGTTGCACCACCACCTGCTAATGATAGTGGACTTGGTGTTAGGTCATAGTGTTCTGTTGCAAACCCTTTAGGTGCAACACCTTCAACAACTTGTCCTCTTGAATACCAAACTGTTTCATACTGTAATTGCATTTGTGATTGTACAACTTCACTAACTGCTTGATCCATTGTGTCATGTGACCAACTGCTTATCATAGGATTGACTAAAGTAAAACTTGTATATTCTTGTCTAGCCATTTGATATATTACTATGCTGTCAAAAAATGATTTAGAACTATCATTGTCAAATCCATATCTATTTTTGAAATCTTTTTTGAATACATTAAATTTATTATATGGACCTTTTGCACTTGTATCAGGTGAACCTGCGGCATCAGTTGTTCCGTAGTTTCCATCTCTGTAATAGTATCTGTAATATGCTTCCCACATTGCAGTTGTTACACCATAGTTGTCATCATGGAATACTATGTTAATGGGTGCATAGTCTAATCTTTTTTGTACCACACGTTTTCTATTGTATTGATGTTTCACCTCAGTTGAAATATCATACTTAGGTAAGTCAACTGACTTGACCAGCATATTGATTTCATTTCTATGTTTTTGTGCTAGTTGTGGAATAACAGAACTTGCGTCTGCATTTATATTAAACGTTACGTGATAAAGAAATTTTACCTTTGGTGCTAGTCTAAAGGCATCATCAACATATAATCTTGCACCATGTTGATAGTCACCAAGGTTACCTTTAGGGTTCAATGCCCCTTGTACTAGATTATTTAGAAATGGAGTTATCTTATTTGCCATACTAATATTTATCCAAATAAAATGATGGTGATTTTAAGAAGAAAAAAGGCGCCTTAGCGCCTTTAATCTCTAATATTTTAATTATTATTATGTACCTGAACTTACACCAGTTGCCGCAGAACTGTTAATTGCTCTACCTACTGCTGTTCCAATTCCTGTATTTTCTGGAGTTTGGATTGCATTATCGTATCTAATTGTAAGTGCAATTGATACTGGGTCTGAAGTTGCATAAGCCAATGTATTGTAGTTTGCACTCTCAAGATAACAACCGTACAATTCAAAAGTCTCAAGCACATCAGGTGTTTGCTCACCATTACCACCATCTAGTATTTCAATTCTGGTTACGAATTTATAATCCGCTCCTGATCTTGCACTAGACTGTTCAAAGAAATCAAATTGTTTCTGTAATTGCTCACCAACTGATTTTTGAACGTTGTTTGATGCGTCTTCACGTAAGTTAAGTGTGATTGGTTCCCAAGTATGTTTACCTGCCAAATATACTTTTGAGTTGTAAACATCTAGTGTAATTTGCTCAAAGGATACGTTTGGTCTTGTAACATCTACTACTTGTTTTGTAAGTTCCGTTGTTGGGGCACTTACACCAAAATTTTCTAGCGATACCCTAAAGCGGTATTGCAGTTTAGGCATTAACAAGCCTTGAGTAGATGCACTTGCGTTGCTATCTAAAGGCACTGTTAATCTTGAGAGTGTTGAAATTGCCATTATTTGCTCCTATTACTTTTATTTATCATATTATAGGCCCGCTATTTCTCCAGTGTTTTTAAGTCTCAATGGAATGTAAATAAATTCTATTGCTTTCACTGGTTCTATCGCTATGTCTACATATAGTTCATTTCTGTCTATTCTTGATGGTGTGTTGTTACTTTCGTCACACACTACTAAGAAATCATACAGTGCTCTTTGACCTACTAACTCTAACATTAGTGAGTCTACCTGTGCTTTGATCTCATCACGTGTAATCTTATCGTTTGGTTCAAAGATATAAGGTTTCGCCAACTTGTTAAGTTGTGATCTTAAGTAAATCACAAGTCTTGCTACATTTATTCTATCTAGTGAACTAGCATTTGCGGCTCTAGTCTTTTGACCAAAGTTAACAAGTCCTGCACCAGTTAAGAATGTTATTGGGTTTACATTGTTAGAGTAAAGTGTGTCTCTTTGTCCTTCGTTAAGTGCGATTGACTTAAATTCACCTTCACTGTCAATGAAACCTGTAGCACTTGCATTTGTTATTCCACCACGTCTTGTTCCTGCTGGAGCAAACCATGGATAAGATACTTGATCGCTGAGTGCAATGGTTCTTAAGATACCATGTGATGCTGGAACTGTTACATTATTACCCGCGTTGTCGCTTGTGAATAAACTTGGATAAAACACACCTAAGTATTCATCACTTGTAACAAGTCCTTTATCATTGTCCTCTGTTGCCAAATTAACATTTTTACCCCAATTGTTTAAAGTTGTTGCATCTGATGTTAATCTGAATGGAGAGTCACCTACGATAAATGCTGTTAAGCCTCTATCACTGTTTAATGATTTCATCTCACCAATTAGTTCTGGATAACCTGGACAAGCAAGTAAGTTAAAGATTCTTGATTCATCATCTCTAATTTCTTGGTTGCTGTTTACCATCGCTTGTAATTGTTGTACAATTACTTTTCTTTGTGCTTTTCTACCAAATGAACCTGCGCCATCTGATTGATTTGCACTTTCAGTTACCCATCTGTGTTCGTAGTATGCTGACATACTGTTGCCTGCATCACTACCACGTAAGTTGTTTGCAGTAGTATCAACGTAGTTTCTTCTAAATTTCTTAACGTTGAATCCACTTCTTCTTGTGTTCCATAACAACATACCTTTTGGATATAGTGCTGGATCTGGAGCGTCAGTGTCCATGTAGTTGCTTGTTAGCAATGAAACAATAGTTCCTGCTGTGCCACTTGTTGCACCAGTAGTATTGTATCTTACATCAGCAAATAAAACACCGTTCTCTGTAGTTTGATCCGTGTTGTCTTTTAATATCCATTTTAAAGTAGTTGCGTTCCACACATAAATCTTAGGATAGTTTTCTAAGTCAGCAGTTGAAATCCAAATGTCTCCTTCTACTAACGCACTAGCATCTGATTGTGTAGTTGGTGCTGTTGCACTAACCTGTGGACCTAATGGATCAGTTGTATTGTAGTTAATACTTCCTGATTGATAATTTTGATATCCAACAAAGTCTGTTCCGTTGTGTATCATAATGTCTACTTCGTCAATAACAGAACTGTACCATAAAGTATTGTCTGTTGTTAAGGCAGTTGGAGCATTTGCACTTGCAGTATAAGTTAATACCTGCCAGTTACTTGCTAAGAACTGCTTAGGATTAGTTGCACTAGATGTACCTGGTACAAAGTATAAGTTTGCTGTACCACTTGATGCACTCACGTATGCCGCATAACCATATAATGCTAAAACACCGTTTGTGTCTACAAATCTAATGTCACCACCGTCATTATGACTAATAACAACTCTGTTGCTTGAATCAACACTTGCACTAACATTTGTTAAACCAGCACCATTAATTCCTGCCGCTAGTATTTCTGAGTCAGTTGCCGCCCCAGTAGGTTGAATACTTACTGTTACTGGACTTGTCATCGTGTTTGAATTTGTAGTTGATTCACTAATTGTAAATGCATAAGTTCCTGCTGAAACCTGTGCCGCAATTATGCTTGAAGTTATAGTAGTTGAACCTGTGTTTTTACGTCTAAAGATTTTAAAGTCTGCTTCAATAGCCGTTGATTCAGTTGTGTTTGATTGTACATATAAAGTACCAACTGCTAGATTTAATCCACCGCCTGTTGAATCAAGTGCTTTAAGTGCCGACATATTGTTTGCATAAATCGGAGCAACTACATCTGTCCAAAGGTTTGTGTTTCCGTTAAAGTTTTTAACTTTAAGGTTTGCACCTAAGTTACTTTGTGTAGTTTTAAACCAAATAGATCCAGTTGGTCTTGGATTTGTATCTGTTGCTTTAAATTCAGGAACATTAGTGTGAGGTGCTATTGCTAATTTAGGCAAGTAATATGTACCTGCTGTTATTCCTACCTCTGCTAATAATCCGTTACCTTCAGCAATCACAATGTTGTTTGTTGTTGAGAAAATTGCTAATCTACCATTAACTGCTTTTGCACTTACACCTGAAATACCAGCACCGTTAATGTCACTTACGACATCTGACAATGCAGTACCACTTGCTGTAATTGTAGTTGAGTTAATCACCATTGTTGCTGAGCCTGTTACAGTTGGATTGCTTGTAGATCCAGTCACAGCAGGATGGCTACCTACCCATGTACTAGTTCCAACTTTAACCCACGCACCATCGGAGTTTTTGTAGTATAATTTATTAACAGTAGTTGTAGTTACAAGAGCATAATCACCAATTGCTCCAACAGATGTTTTAGGGTCACCTGTTACTACGTTTCCTACTTGTTCGTTTTTGTCTGTTATTACATACGGAATCTTATTTGTAAATGATTGTCCACCTGTTGTTGTAGCAGATGCACCATTCCATTCAAATATACCATATCTTGAATTGCTAGTGTCAAACCAGTAAGTACCTGCCGCAGGATTTGCCGCTGGTGCTGTTGCACTCGCTTGTAATTCAGCAGTGTTTACATCTGCTCTAGTAATGAATGCTCTGTTGGCTACACCTAAATAAGAATATGCCGCTTGTAATCCATATTCATTAAGTTCTCCACCATGAATTGGATTGTTGTTTGAATCTGTATAAAAAGTCGGATCACCGAAAGTCTCTGTTAACTCTCTTTGTGAAGTTATTAAGTATGGTGTTCCCGCTTTTGCTTTTGTTGTGCCTGATGCTGTTGCTGTACCACTGCCGTTTGTTTTGTCCTGTGCAGTGATAACAAAAATCATCGGCGTAGTGCCTGGTTCAGCCGGGGTATAGAACGATTCGTCTATAACACTGACCTGTACACCTGGTGATACTAAATTTGCCATTTTTTGTTCTCCTATTGGATCTTTCGTTATTAGTATTTATACGAATGTTCCAAAATCTAGTGTAAATATCGCCTGAAAAAGGGGGCAAAAAGGTATGGTAAATACTATTATGAGCAGACCCTTATGTAATTATTGTAAACAAAGACCAGCGGCTATAAACTATAAGAAAGGTAACAAGACTTATTATAGAAAGCAGTGTGAAACCTGTATGCATAATGGAAAAGGTCATGGCGTACCTAACTGGTACAAGGCCGGATATAGACAAAAAGATAGTTGTGACAAGTGTGGCTTCAAAGGAGAGCAAGTACAATTTAATGTGTACCATATTAATGGTAACTTAAATGATTGTCATTTTAGTAATTTAAAAACTGTGTGTGCTAATTGCCAAAGGACTATGCAACGTGTGGGGTCACGTTGGAAACAAGGCGACCTTGTACCTGATTTTTAAGATCTTCTAATGTACCGTTATTTTCAATAACAACATCAAAGTGTGTGTTTGCCCATGCCCATTCACTAGGGTGAACGTCTTTAGGTTCTACACCAATATCTTGATAAACTCTAAACCACATAGGATCTATTCCACGTTTTACACGCCATACCTGCCCGCCTGTTTCAAGTATCATCTTTGCTTCATTTGGAAACCTTACATCTGTAATTACAAAGTTTTGATTCTTGTTTTGTAGTAAATGTTGTTTAGTTAAACTTACCCATATACCATCAAAGAAACCATTACGCATACATTCTGTACCAAATTCCTGTAAAACTAGTCTAGGTGTAATTTCGCGACCTGTTTCAGCACTCCAAAATTCGTCTTTTTGTTCACGCCAAACACGTGATTCATCAGTTTTGCCGTCTAACAGTTCTCTGTTCCAATTGAACATTACTGCTACTGCATCTTTTAATCTATCTGCAAAGGATGTTTTAACAAAATTATGTTTGTCAATTAATGTTTGTGCTACTGTGTCTTTTCCGGATCCAATTAATCCGCAAATGCCTATTATCATACGAATATTTCCTAATGTTGTCTTATTAGTATATACTATGATTTAGTGGATGTCAAGAACTTTTTAACCGATTGTGAAACCGTAACCCATTCCACCTGCAACTTGTAGTTTAAGATCTTCTTCTAGTTTATCAAGTTCTGCCTGTGCCTCTTGCTTAAGAGCATCACCATTTAAAGTTGAACCACCTTGTGGACCTGCAATAGTGGCAAATTTACTTCTTGCTTCGCCTAGCATATACTTACATTTTGCTAGAGTATAATCTTTGATCCATTGTTTTGCAAGGTAATCTTTCATAAGTTCGCTATCTGGTCTATGATTGTAACAATACAATAATAGTGTTTCTTCTGCTCTAGGTCTTTGTAATAGAGTAAGTTTCTTTGTTGTTGTGTTCCATTTAAATTCTATAAATGAACCAAACATTCTACCTACTAGTTCTTGGTAACTAGCAAACATATTGTAAGTTGCTAATCCACCCATGTTAGAACTTGCTAAAAGGTATGTGTTTGTATATGCCAAATTAAATGGTTCAAATAATGTACCACCATCTCCACCACCAGTTCTTGAACCAATTGAACGTCTAAATATTTTTCTTACTTCAACTATTTCATTTGCTAAAGTGTAATCGTTTTGATCTATTGTTGTGTCAAGGAAAATATAACTTTCTTCTACAGAATTATCAGAACGTTGACGGAATTTGTCAAATGCTGTGCGTAGTGATATTTCATAGTGTTGTGGGTCTAATTCCACATCGATCATACCACCGCCTAGCATTGCGGATACATAATCGAATATCTCTTGTTTTTGGGTTACAATATCTGTCATCTTATATGTATTTATGCGAACGATAAATACAATTACTATGCCGAGACTGAGTTTATACAAACCTGAAAAGGGTAAAGATTACGAATTCCTAGATAAAACCATACAGGAGATGTTCACTGTGGGTGGTACAGACGTATTTGTACACAAATATCTTGGACCAAAGAATCCGGACGAAACAGAAGCCACAGCAGATCAACCTAGATACAATGCGGTCAAGGAAACAAATATTCAGGATATGCTTTTCATGGAAAACCGTGATAGGAAGTATGATCCTGACGTATATGTAATGCGTGGAATTTATAATGTGCAAGATGTAGATTTTGACATGAGCCAATTTGGTTTATTTTTACAGAA
>CENX01141317.1_pt1 | contig 10355 bp, 7 predicted proteins | sample 361321 | NCBI WGS metagenome assembly CENX01 (sample SAMEA2619678, study PRJEB7988) | marine metagenome | isolation source: saline water (ENVO:00002010), including | reverse complement strand
ATCAAATCTCCCCATTGTTTGGCGAATTGATAATATGCGTCTTTGGTTATTTTTTGGTTTTTTATGATTAGGCATCGATGGTTATATACAGCTTTTGTCAAATCTGACATTATATCATCGGTTAGATCTTCGGATAGATCTATCCCTCTAACTACTGCGCCGCATGCGCCTCCCGTAGGTTGAATATTAATCATATTGTTTCCACCCTAGACCTGTCGTCATTCATTGTTGTTCCATCGACACCCGTTTCCATACTTTCTCCTCTACCCTGCGGTCGTGGCAGCTTGGAACGCATCATCATCACAGTAATGCTATTAGATATTCGTTGAAATACTATTTTGTGTTACGTTAGGAAATTTGATTAGGTAATCTTGTTTATGATTGAATTAATTTTGAAAAAGCCTTCATAGTAAAGACTTAAATGGTGTTTTGTTTTCCAGATTAACTGATGTCCATTTATCTGACATGTCGGATGATTTTTTTATTGAGCGATAGATGGTAGGAAGCGACACCAGTTTAAATTATCTCCTTCGAAACAGGGATTTTTTATTTTTTATAATAGGCAGATTTTCTAATGTCGTTGGAGTTCAAATACTTACGGTTGCTGTCGGTTGGCACGTCTATCAACTCACAGGTGATCCGTTGGACTTGGGCTATATAGGGCTCGCTCAATTTTTACCAGCTTTGTTCTTATTTCTCATCGCGGGTTATGTGTGCGATAAATACGACCGCAGAATCATATTGTTCTTATGTAATATAGCCCATTTTATTGTTGTTATTATGCTCATGTTAGCGCTTTGGGGTGAATATAATGATGTGCGCATAATCTTTGGAATACTTGTTTTGCATGGAGCTGCGCGGGCATTTTTTCATACAGCCGGTCAGGCTATTTTACCTAATATTGTTTCTACGGAGGCTTTTCCAAAAGCGGTTGCATATTCATCCTCTGTAAATAAAGCAGCGCAATTAATTGGTCCAGCACTCGGCGGTGGGCTAATAGCCTGGGCAGGAGATTGGACTTATTACGTTACCTTATCGATGTTCGCCTTGTCTGCACTTTCATCGATCATTATTTCTGCTCGATTAAAACTCGAGGCTCCAGACAAAATGACGTTTTCGACCTTACTTGGAGGCTTTAATTTTATATGGAAAGACAAAATAGTTCTTGGGGCTATTTCAATCGACTTAATGGCAGTTTTGTTTGGTGGCGTTATGGGACTATTACCAATTTATGCCAGTGATATCTTGAAAGTTGGAGCGGACGGTTTAGGAATTATGCGAGCGATGCCGGGTGTTGGTTCCCTTATAATGGGACTGTGGCTCACGCAGATTTTCTCCCCGAGGTTCATAGGGCCCACTTTATTTATTTGTTTGTTCATTTTTGGATTGTCAATCGTTGTTTTTAGTGTTTCGGAAGTATTTTGGTTATCATTGATCGCCTTAACTATCTATGGCGCAGCCGATATGGTTAGCGTCTATATTCGTCTAACCCTTGTTCAATTGGCAACGCCAGATCAAATGAGGGGCAGGGTTAGTGCAGTTAATTCAGTATCAATTAATGCCTCTAATGAACTAGGAGATTTTAGAGCGGGTTTGTGCGCCGCTGGCCTTGGAACCATTCCCGCAGTGTTGCTTGGGGGAATTGCAACCTTGGGTATCACTGCAATATGGTTTCGTTGTTTTCCTACTATCCGCCGTATTGATGGCTTTGAGGATGTGAAAAAACGAACGAAATAACTACTGGTAATTTGACTGAAAACTTTATGTAATTGGAAACACGCCTTTTCGCGCATTTTGGTATGGTAAGGTGTCTAATAATCCAGGACCCCAGTCGGGCGTATCTACTATTATTATTTTTTCGGATTCTGTCTCCCATATAGCTCTAAAGTGAGTTTTTGAACGGAGTAATACGATATCAAAGTCTTTGTGGTCGAAGCCGAACTGTTCAAAAGGGTCTAAGTTAATAGCACTTATATTTGCGGAAATTAACCATATCAAAACTTTGTTTACTTGAATTATTGCGGTAGGGCCAAGGCTTACAGGGCGTCCTTTGCCCATGACGCCGCCCATAGCAAAACTTGGTTCACCAGACCAAATGATTTCTGCTGATATAGAAATAGGTTCTCCCGCTTTCTTTGAGCTATTAGCTCCGATTGACAGTTGTATGGTTGAACCCACACGTTTGGTTAGAGCCTTTTGGGCCGCATGTGGATCCCAAAAATATGGGACAGCAGATTTTATGCCGGGCAATTCCAACAATTCTCGCAGCACATATGTTGAATCGTTCATTCGATCCGCATGTTCTAATATCACCACAGGTTTTCCTGACGACTTTATAGAAGTCTGAGCTTCTGCAAGACCAGAGCTGACAGAGTAGATTGTGTGCTTTGGATACAGACTTTGACGCTGGTTCCAGATTAAAAGTGCCATTTCGTTTGCCGCTTTCTCAGCTACAGTAATATCGTTTTGTGCAGTAGCTAAAATCGAAATGCCAATTTGTGGGACATCTGCGTAGGCAAACCCCATTACGACACAACAGTCTAAAAGCGCGTCATTTTCGCGTTCTTTGTTCCTTGCATGCGACATGATCTCTGATAATGGACTGACTTGCGTCGCCGTAAAAATAGAGGGCAAAGTAACAGGGATTTTTTTTATTACCGTGTGTGGTGCCAGTGTCCCTTCGATTTTCCCAATCAATAATTTAGCGACCCTTTGGCCTGTTGCACCCATATCTACATGTGGGCTTTCGTGATAAGCGCTCATTACGTCGACTAAGTCCGTAAGTTTAGGATCTAAATTTCCGTGCAGATCAAAAGAAACCCCAATGGGTATTGTATCTCCAACTTTTTTGCGAAGCTCGGATACAAAATCAAAGTCAGTTTTACCGCTGTTGGTAACGAGAGCCCCATGGAGGCCCAGTAAAATACCATCTAACGCGATCTTCTCTTCTAAAATACCCTCCGAAATTTCGCTCAGATAATGATCAAAAGCCTCATCTGTGGCTGAAGCAGCTGCACCAGCTTCGGAATAAACAAGGGGAAGAATCTCAATTTTATGTGCGTTGCACTCTTCTATAAAGCCTCCGGGAACGGTGTTTGTTCCCGAAAAAGAATCAAGAAGGTCTTGTCCTCTTTTAGCAAGAACCTCAAAATCATTCAATGTAGTAGGATTAGGAAGAAATGTGACTGACTCTAAATTAAAACCAGCGATAGCTAACCGCATATGATACCCTCATGATTTAACATTTTATTTTATGTTAATAAATTATACATTGGGTTTCTAGTAGTTAGATGTGTCATCGAGGCAGTTTGTGAAACCCATATAAGGAGCAAAACAAGTGATTTCAAACGAGATGCCGGGGTTTAATTTTGATCTTGGTGAAACCGCAGATCTATTGCGAGGTTCCATCAGTGCGTTCACATTTAATGAAATAGCTCCTCGAGCCTCTGAGATTGAGGCCGCTAACGATTTTCCTCAAGACTTGTGGAGAAAACTTGGAGAGATAGGGGTGCTGGGCGTCACTGTTGAGGAGAAATATGGTGGGTCAGGCATGGGGTATCTCGAGCATGTTGTTGCTCTTGAGGAGATAAGTAGAGGGTCAGCGGCTGTCGGTTTGAGTTATGGCGCACATTCTAATTTATGCGTTAACCAAATCAGACTAAATGGTTCTGAAGAACAGAAACTGCGCTATTTGCCAAAACTAGTATCCGGTCAGCATGTGGGCTCATTAGCAATGAGTGAATCTGGGGCCGGGTCAGATGTTGTAGGTATGGCAACCAGGGCTGAAAAGAAGGGGGATCGATATATCATAAATGGGTCTAAAATGTGGATTACAAACGGACCAAACGCCGATACTTTGGTTGTTTATGCAAAGACAACCCCCGAGGCTAATCAGAGAGGGATCACTGCATTTATTATCGAAAAAGGTATGAAGGGTTTCTCAACTTCTCCAAAGTTGGATAAAATGGGAATGCGTGGGTCCAATACCTGCGAACTTGTATTTGAAGATTGTGAGGTGCCTGCGGAAAACGTGCTTGGCTCTGAAAATCAAGGTGTCAATGTTTTAATGAGTGGACTTGATTACGAGAGAGCTGTTTTAGCGGCTGGCCCCTTAGGCATTATGCAGGCGTGCATGGATGTCGTCATACCGTACGTACATGAGCGGAAGCAATTTGGCAAAGCGATAGGTGAATTCCAACTGATGCAGGGCAAATTAGCTGATATGTATGTCACGATGAACGCTTCCAAGTCATATGTTTACAGCGTTGCTAAAGCTTGTGATAGGGGCGAAGTTACTCGTAAAGATGCTGCAGGCGCTATACTATATGCATCAGAAAAAGCGACTTGGATGGCATTGGAGGCCATTCAATGCCTAGGAGGCAATGGGTATACAAACGATTATCCCACCGGTAGATTACTTAGGGATGCTAAACTTTACGAAATTGGCGCCGGCACATCAGAAATTAGAAGGATGTTAATAGGGCGAGAGCTTTATAAAGATACTACCTAAAAAATATTTAAGACTGTTTTATATGGTATGACGAACGAACCAAACGATGGGCTTTTAACAGACGCTTCTCAGATAACTCGATGCGCATGGTGCGGTGAGGATGCTGAATATCAAAGATATCACGATACTGAATGGGGAGTGCCGATTGTCGATGATCAGATTTTATTTCAAAAGATCTGCCTTGAGGGCTTTCAAGCGGGCTTAAGTTGGATAACCGTTCTAAGAAAAAGAGATAACTTCCGGAAATCATTCGATAATTTTGATTTTAAAAAAGTTGCCAAATATGGGTGTAAGGATATTTCTCGCTGTCTCTCTAATCCTGGAATCATTAGACATCGCGGGAAGATCGAAAGTACAATTAATAACGCGAAGAAAGCCCTGGATCTTGTGAATGAGTGTGGGTCGCTTGCCTCGTTCTTTTGGAGTTTTGAACCGCAGAGGGAAAATAGGCCAAGAGAATTCACCTATGCGGTAGCTCGTCAAACCACCATGAGTGCAGAATCGACTGCTCTATCAAAGGCATTGAAAAAAAGAGGGTGGACGTATGTGGGGCCAACAATTTGTTACTCGTTTATGCAGGCTATGGGAATAGTCAACGATCATGTTTTAGGGTGCAGTAGGAGAGAAGAAATCGAAAAGCTTCGTGATGCTCTAATGAGGCCGATACGGTTGTATTATCTATAAATATAGTGTGTGTTACTTTGATGGGAGATTTCGATGCCAACGGTTTTCATTACAGGGGCCAGCCGCGGTTTAGGTAAAGAGTTCGTAAAGCAGTTTCTAGAAGATGACTGGAATATAATCGCCACGTGCAGAAATCCTGATCAAATACAGTGGGATGTTCCACAAGATAACATAGATATATTTCCGCTAGATGTAACGGATCCCAATACTATAACAAAGTTGAAATCGGATCTTGCTCACAGGCCCATCGATGTTTTGATAAATAACGCGGGTATAATTGGGCAGAGAGACGGTTTTGGATCTTTGGATTATTTGGCATGGGCAGGTGCTATGGATACCAATGTTTTTGGTCCTATGAGAATAGCGGAAGCATTAGTTGAAAACGTTGTCGAAAGTAACCGGAAGCAAATGATTTTTATCACTTCTAGAATGGGTAGCATTACTGAAACCAGTCCAAATGCGTATGTCTATCGATCATCAAAAGCGGCATTGAACATGGCGGTCAGATGTATGTCTCTAGAACTTGCCAATAAAGGTATTATTGCGGTGCTTTTTCATCCCGGGCATGTTCAAACGGATATGGGGGGAGCAAGTGCACCCGTTATTCCCAAAACAAGTATCGCTGGAATGAAAAAGCAGATCCTTAATTTTACTCAAAAAAATAATGGTGAGTTTTTATCTTACGATGGACAACCAATACCTTGGTGACATCTAGTAGGAAATAAACGTTTTAAATCAGTTTCATTGAAATTAATCTTTAATAAAATATTAGGAAGTATCTATAGATGCCTGAAATCGTGAGTAAAATTGATCCAAAATCAGAGTCTTTTCTTGACAATTTTAGAACTATGGAGAAATCCGTATTGGAACTGAGGCAGCTTGTCGAGCAAGTAAAAAATGGGGGTGGAGAAAAATCTCAAAGTCGTCATATCGCACGAGGAAAACTACTACCCCACGAAAGAATAAACACTTTAATTGATCCGGATACGCCCTTTCTGGAATTTTCACAAATTGCGGCCCATAACATGTATGATAACGAGGCGCCCTCTGGCGGAATTTTAACTGGAATAGGCCGAGTTTCTGGACAAGAAGTCGTTATTATTTGTAACGATGCTACGGTGAAGGGTGGAACATACTACCCTATCACAGTCAAAAAGCATTTAAGAGCTCAAGAAATAGCGGAAGAGAATCATTTGCCGGTCATTTACTTGGTAGACTCTGGAGGAGCTAATCTGCCGCATCAAGACTCTATATTTCCTGACAAGGAACATTTTGGTAGATGTTTTTTTAATCAAGCAAATATGTCGGCAAAAGGGATACCACAAATTGCGGTGGTGATGGGTAGCTGCACCGCTGGTGGCGCTTATGTTCCGGCAATGTGTGATGAGGCTGTTATTGTTAGAAACCAAGGCACTATTTTTTTGGGGGGGCCGCCTTTGGTAAAAGCGGCTACTGGAGAAGTAGTTACTGCAGAGGACCTGGGTGGCGCAGATGTGCATAGCCGTACATCCGGTGTGACTGATCATTTAGCTAATGACGACGCTCATGCCTTGTCTATTACCAGAAAGATAGTGAGCAATTTAAATAGACGGAAACAAGCTTGCCCGCTGATAAAAGAAGCTAAATCGCCAAATTACGACGTCAAGGAAATATATGGCGTGATACCTAAAGACCCCAAGTCGACTTACGATGTAAGGGAAGTAATAGCCAGAATAGTTGACGCGAGTGAATTTGACGAGTTCAAAGCTCTTTATGGTGTGACACTAGTTTGCGGGTTTGCTCGTATATTTGGATACCCGGTAGGTATAATAGCAAATAATGGAATACTTTTCTCAGAGTCGTCATTAAAGGGAGCCCATTTCATACAGCTATGTTGCCAAAGAAAAATTCCCCTTTTATTTCTTCAAAATATAACGGGTTTTATGGTAGGACAAAAATACGAAACTGGAGGGATAGCAAAGGATGGCGCCAAGCTAGTGATGGCTGTAGCATGTGCAAAAGTTCCCAAATTTACGGTTATCATTGGTGGCTCTTTTGGGGCGGGAAACTATGGGATGTGTGGTCGAGCGTATTCGCCGCGGATGCTTTATACTTGGCCCAACAGTAGGATATCTGTAATGGGGGGTGAGCAGGCTGCAAGTGTGTTGGCAACCGTTAAGAGAGACGGAATGGAGGCTCGAGGAGAGACTTGGTCTCTGAAGGAAGAAGAAGCCTTTAAATCACCTATCAGAAAACAATATGAAGAAGAGGGGCACCCCTATTATGCTTCAGCACGGTTGTGGGACGATGGAATAATAGATCCATCCGAAACAAGACAAGTTCTTGGTTTATCAATCGCTGCATCTCTAAACAGCCCAATAGAAAACACTCAATTTGGTGTTTTCCGAATGTGATTAATTAATTACGTTTATCATACATCAAAAAGTGGCATTCAAATGAAAAAACGATGGCTATGGTTGCCTTGTCAAAATCGATTTTAATAGGCGTTGGAGTAATAATTTTCTGCTTGATTATGGCTGCTATTGGAAGAGGGATGGGCGATACATACGCTATCTTTCTTTTGCCGATAAGCAATGATCTGGGACTGGCGAGGAGTGAGGTTGCATCTATTTATGCGGTTTACATAGCTGCTATGGGAGCATTTTCACCGATATCGGGTTATCTTTTTGATAAATTTGGAAGCCGTCCAATTTATTTGGGCGGTTTATTTTGTCTTGGCACTGGATACTGGTTATCAGGACAGTTAACTGTGTTGTGGCATTTCTATCTTTGTATGGGGTTAATGTCTGGATTTGGTGCTGCTTTAATATGGCAAATTCCTGGTCAAAGCTTAATCAGCAGATGGTTTGACAAGAATCTTGGGACTGCCCTTGCATTTATTTATGCGGGCTTTGGATTTGGTATTCTCTTGCTGGCGCCAATAGCAAATATATTAATTGAGAGTTACGGGTGGCGTTTGACCTATCAATTCTTTGCCTGGTCATTTCTATGTTTAATACCTTTTGTTGCAGTTTTACCATGGAAAACGATAGAAAAAGGGGCTCCTAACAACCCTAGGAGAACTGTCTCTGGCAAGGCTGAGGGAGGCTTTAGTCTTTTTGAAGCGCTAAAAATGCGTGCGTATTGGGCTATGTTTTTAATTTATTTTCTAACGGCGTTTGCTATCTTTGGGGTTAGTGTCCAATCTGTGGCTTACCTCGTTGAACTGGGATTTTCGGAATTTGAGGCTGCTGGTGCATTTGGAACCGCTGGTGTTTTATCTTTTGCAGGCATGTTTTTAACGGGTGTGGCAGCAGATAAATATGGACGCTGTTTGGTAGCAAGTATCAGCTATTTATTAACTATTGTCGGCGTCATCGGTTTAGCTTTTTTGCAGTTTGTGCCGGAGAAGGCTTTGGTCTTTTTATGGATCATACCCTACGGTTTGAGTATGGGAGCTAGAGGGCCAATTATAGCGACGTTACAGGCTAAACTTTTTGCAGGGCGTGGACTAGGTGCGATATATGGAATGACAATGATGGGGCAGGGATTGGGAGCGGGATTGAGTGCTTGGTTTGGAGGCGTATTGTTTGATCTTACCGGTGGATACAATCTGTTATTTTGTATATCAATTTTTTCGGCGCTGATTTGCATAAGTCTTTTTTGGGTGACTCCAGAAATAAGGCTAGGCCAGTTGAATAAAGCAAAGGACTGATTTGTTTTTTTACTGGCTTCGAAAAAGCTGAAATAATGTCTAATATGATTACTGTAAAGTTACATTATTGGATAATAACTAAAGCGGAATAAAATAGATGTCAGATTTACATTTTTCAACAGCTCTCGAACTAGCTGATAAAATTAAAAAAAAAGAAATAGGGTGTCTTGAACTGCTTGAACTTTATTTGAAAAGGGTAGAAAAATTTAACGACCCTCTAAATGCAATTATTCATTTGGATCCAGAGGGTTCAAGAGCACGAGCGACAGAAGCGGATACCGCACTTGCAGCGGGAGATATATGGGGGCCTTTTCACGGGGTGCCAATGTCAATAAAAGAGAGTTTTGACGTGGCAGGACAGCCCTCAACGTTTGGTGTGCCAGCACATAAGAATAATATAGCCGATAACGATTGCCTCGCTGTCAGGCGCATGAAAGAAGCGGGCGTCACCCTTTTTGGCAAAACGAATGTCCCTTTTATGTTGTCGGATTGGCAAAGTTTTAACGAAATTTACGGGACTACGAATAATCCGTGGGACGTTACCCGAACCCCGGGTGGTTCGTCCGGAGGATCGGCTGCTGCGTTGGCAGCCGGATTAACCGGAATTGATGCTGGGAGTGATATTGGTGCATCCATTAGGAATCCAGCTCATTACTGTGGAATTTTTGGACATAAGCCAACAATGGGTATTCTACCTAAAGTTGGGCATGCATTACCTGGCAATGATGTTCCGTCGGATATCTCTGTTATTGGGCCGCTTGCAAGAGGGGCTGATGACTTAAGAATAGCAACTTTGACGATGGCGGGTGTCACGGGGCGAGATGCTGCAGGCTTGAGTTTAACACTCCCAGACACCAAGAAAAGAGAAATAGGTGATTTTAGAGTAGGCGTTTTATTGGAAGCCCCATGCTGTGCTCAAGACAATGAATTAACGGATCAACTTCAAAACACCATAGATCAACTTGGAACACTTGGTGTCAAAATAGATGATAAAGTAAAACCGGTTGCGGATCTTGAAAGAGCAAATTTAATTTATCTAATGTTACTAAGAGCGGCGACCGGGGAAAGATTGAGTAAAGAAGCATTCGAGGAACACAGAGAACGCGCCATTAAAAGCGATCCAGAAGACTTTACCTATAAAACTATCGTCGATAGAGCAGTAACAATGTCACATCACGAATGGCTGGCTTGGAATAATGAGCGAGAGTTATTACAACGAGAGTGGGAGAGATTTTTTGGAGATTATGATTTACTTTTGACACCTGTGGCGGCGTCTGCTGCCTTTCCCCACGATCAAGCTGGTGACAGGGCTGATAGGACAATACCCATCAATAACGGTCAGGAGCCAACGGTTGATCAGTTGTTTTGGGCAGGTTTACCTGGCGTGGTATATTTACCAGCAACGTCCGCACCCGTTGGTTTAACGCGTTCTGGACTTCCGTGCGGTTTACAAATCATAGGTCCGTA
>CENX01046619.1_pt1 | contig 10359 bp, 9 predicted proteins | sample 361321 | NCBI WGS metagenome assembly CENX01 (sample SAMEA2619678, study PRJEB7988) | marine metagenome | isolation source: saline water (ENVO:00002010), including | reverse complement strand
CTTTCGGGGTTTTTTATTTTATTTAAAAAATTTTAATATATAACCACCCACAAATGAATACTCCCATAAGAAATATAACAATCATCGCTCACGTTGATCATGGAAAAACTACATTGATTGATAATCTCATGAAACAAAGTGGTTCTTTCAGAGATAACGAAATAATTGATGAAAGGTTAATGGACTCCGGTGAACTTGAAAAAGAAAGAGGTATCACTATTTTAGCAAAACCGGCCTCTATTAATTGGAAAGACTCAAGAGTAAATATTATAGATACCCCAGGTCACAGAGATTTTGCAGCTGAAGTTGAGCGAGTTTTAAGTATGGCCGATGGAGCGTTGTTGCTTATTGATTCAGCAGAAGGAGTTATGCCACAAACAAAGTTTGTCTTGGCAAAAGCTCTCAAACAAGGATTAAAACCGATTGTTGTAATAAATAAATTAGATAAAGCTGATCAAAGAGCTAATGAGGTGCTAGATGAAACCTTTGACTTATTTGTAAGTTTAGATGCTAATGAAGAGCAATTAGATTTTCCTGTTATTTATGCAAGTGGAAGATCGGGTTGGGCAGATAAAGAAGTGGATGGACCAAGAAAAAATTTAAACACATTATTAGATTTAATAATCGAGCATGTCAAACCAGTGGAGTTTGATAAAAATAAACCTTTTGCTATGCTGTCTACCCTGTTATATGCAGATAGTTATCTAGGCAGAAGTCTAGTAGGAAGAATATCCCAAGGAACAGCTAAAGCCAATCAACAAATCAAGGCTATTAATCTTAAAGGAGAAAAAGTTGACGAAGGGAGATTAACAAAAATTTTTAGATATGAGGGAAATAAGAAAGTTCCAATCGAAATTGGAGAAGCAGGTGATATTGTAATTGTAGCTGGATTAGAAAAAGCAAATGTTGCAGATACAATTTGCGATCTAGAAGTAAATAATCCGATAAAAGCTACTCCAATTGATCCACCCACTATGTCTATAAAAATTACTGTTAACAGCTCTCCGCTCGCTGGTACAGAAGGAAAAAAATTGACTAGTACACAAATTAGAGAACGATTAATACTGGAAGCTCAGAATAATGTTGGAATTACTTTCTCAGAGAATGAAAATAGAGATTCATTTGAAATAAGCGGTAGAGGTGAATTAATGTTAGAAATACTATTAACTCAAATGAGACGAGAAGGTTTTGAAATGACAGTTAGTCCTCCAAAAGTATTATATAATAGAAACGATAACGGTGATAAATTAGAACCAATAGAAGAGATTACCGTCGATTTAGACGAGGAATATTCGTCAAAGGTAATAGACTCTATGAATAGAAGAAAAGGTAAATTAATTGACCTTAAAGATACTGGTAAAAATAAAAAAAGATTATTATTTCACGCTCCCACTAGAGGTCTGATGGGTTATACAAGTAGATTTCTTACTCTTACAAAAGGGACTGGGGTTATTAATAGAATTTTTCATTCATACGGAAATTTTGAAGGAGAAATGGAAGGTAGAAGAAATGGTGCTTTAATTTCAATGGAACAGGGAAAAGCTGTTGCATTTGCAATTTTTAACTTGCAGGCTCGAGGTGAAATGTTCGTGACACATAATGATCCTGTTTATACTGGGATGATAGTAGGATTGGCTCCTAAACCAGGAGATATGATAATAAATGTCATGAAAGGAAAAAAATTAACTAACATGAGAACTCAAGGAACGGATGAAAATGTAGTTTTGACTCCTGTTAGAAAAATGTCAATAGCAGAACAGCTGAGTATGCTTAATACTGATGAAGCTTTAGAAATTACGCCAAAATCCTGTAGGTTGAGAAAAGCAATTTTAGATCCTCATGAGAGAAAAAAAAGTGAAAAATCTATAAAGACAGCCTAACTAATAAATTTTTCATGGCGGTCTAAATGTCGATCTAACAAATTTATGTAGTCTTATTCTAACGAACCACATAACTTAAAATATAACTTTTAAGTAATTATAAAAATCACTTTTTAGTAGAAATGTCTATTTACTAAATACAATCCTAATGCAACTGCAGGACCTATTCCAAAAGCAAACATAAGAGTTCCAATTCCAACAGTCCCTCCTAAATACCAACCAATTCCCACAACTGAAATTTCTAAAATTGCCCGAACTAGCGCAATAGGAAAATTTGTTTTTCTTTGAATACCGGTCATCAATCCATCTCTTGGTCCTGGACCTAAATTAGCTATTAGATAAAATCCACTACCTAATCCTACCAATAATACCGATAATATTGCGAGAAAATATTTAAATAAAATATCTGACGGGGGATTAAAAAAAAATATTGAAACATCTATCATAATTGCAATTATGATAATATTCAATAATGTTCCAATGCCTGGTTTTTGATTTAAAAAAAACCAAAGTATAAGAACAAATACACTGATAAAAAAAGTCACAATTCCTATTGAAACTTTTAAATTAATAGAAATGCCCTCTGCAAGCACACTCCATGGAGAATTGCCAGTTGTAGAAACAATTAATAAACCTTCTCCTAAACCAAAAAAAACAAGTCCTAAGCAAAGAAAAAAGGATGTTAAAAATTTTGGTTTAAAATTTAGTGGTTTCTTTGAACTCCAAGTATTTTTAGGTATTTTTTTTATAGTTAAAAACATTTAATATATCGTATATATTTTATTTAATTAATTAATAGAATTAAATCTTATATAAATGGTAAAAAAAATTTTTATAATATTATTTCTATTATGTAGCTCGGCCTTTGCCCATAAAGATCATTATAAAAAGATAAATAAAATTGAAATGGAGATTTTACATAATGGAAAGAATATAGGGTACTCACATTATTTATTTTCTCATAAAGGGGACGAGTTAAAAGTAAAAAATATTACAAAATTCGATGTTGAATTATTTAACGTAAAAGTTTTTTCAATTGACAGTCAAAGTACAGAGATTTACTTTAAGAATAAACTAATAAAGTTTTTTTCGGAAACAAAACAAAATAAAAAAGTAAAATTTGTTGATTTATTTTATGACAAAAATTTAGATGAGTTTATTATCAAGGGTTCATCATATTCAGGAAGTGCAGATAAAAAAAATGTTATAGGTAATTGGTGGAATCACGAAATATTAAATACTGAAACTCAAATTAGTCCATTATCAGGAAGCGTAAAAAAACAATTAATAAATTTTATTAAAGAAGAAAAAATTAATATTAACAATAGTAATTATGAATTATATCATTATAAGTTAATTTCTGCGGATACAAATTTATCAGATGAAAAGAAACTTGACTTCGATATTTGGTATGACCCAGAAAGTTATTTAATTAGAAAAGTTACTTATAAAAGAATGGGAAAATGGGATTATATATTAACTAACGTTGAATAATTTGAAGTTAATTTTTTTGTCTTTTTCTAGAAATTAGTTGTATTAAAGAGTCGACCATCATATCTGAGGCTTTAAATATTTCTGAAGACTTAAATTCATGAGATAAATTTTTTTCTGGATTAGATTTATCCTCAATAATTATTCCTTCATCAGGAGAATTATTTTTAATATAAATTAATATCAGCCATTCTTCGTCTAAAGACTCATCCCATTTAATAAAAATTTCTCCTGTTTCAAATCGCCTATCAATACAACGAAATATTGACATATTTCTTGTTATATGTCTTTTGTTTAATTGAAAGACTAAACTATTGGCACTTCTATAAAAACTTTCTAGTGCCATTTCAATTTTAAATCTCGCTAAGTTGTAATCTCTTTCTTTTCTTAAAAGGGTTTCTCTGTCGTCACCTTTTTTTACTTTGACACCAAGCGCCTCAACACGTTCTCTTATTTTCTGATCTCTTAACTGTCTGTACTTTTCTTTAAGTTTTTCAATTCTTTCTTGTAATCCTGTATAATCGTCTCTCTGTTCTTTAAGTGCAACTCTCTCAAGTTTTTCTAGCTCTTTTACTTCTCGTAGTCTAAACTTTTCTATTTGTTTATCTAATTTTATTTCTTGTAAAAATTTTCTTTGTCGTTCTGCCTGTTCTTTTCTTATTATTGCTTGTTCTTTTTTTAAAAATAATTTTATATCTCTTGCTCTTTCTTTTTCTAATCTTTCTTCATCTTTTAATTCTTTTTGTTTTTGTTTAAATAAAAATTCTTCCTCATCTTTTTTTTCTTTTTCTATTTTTAATTTTTCTTTTTCTCTTAACTCAATCCTCTCTAATTTTAATCTTTTTATAGCTTCAGCTCTTGCTTGTTTAAAATTTTCGATTTTTTTTTCAATATTATTGAAAAAACCTTCAATTTTTTTATCCAATAGTAAAAAATCAATTTTAAATTTAAATTTTATTAAACTGGTCAAATTCTCTTGAATTTTTACAAATGAAAAAAAAAGATCTTTTTTGTTGGTTTTTAATAAATTTTTTTCTTTTTTTATATTTCTTTTTATATTTTGTTTTCTTTTTTTTCTTTTTTTGGATTTAAATTTTTGTTTGATATTTTTATTGATCTTTTTTTTATATTTAATCTTAGATTTTGCCTTTTTTTTATTTTTTTTTTTCATAAGACTATTTTTTAAATATCAACAATTTATTGATAAATATAGTCTCTTGTAATTGGCGCTGTAGAATTATTTTTTGTTAATTGAAACTGAAATACAACCTGGTCTCCCCATTTGAATGCCATTTCGCATCCGACTAAATAAAATTCCCACATGCGAATAAATTTCTCATCAAAAAGCTCTAAAACCTTTTCCCTGTTTCCTAAAAATCTGTCTTTCCAGTGGCGTAATGTATGGGCATAATGCATTCTTAAAACCTCCATATCAGAGATTATTAGACCAGATTTCTCTATTGGTAATGCAACCTGAGATAAAGATGGTGTATATCCACCTGGAAAAATATATTTAGTTATCCACGGGTGCGGACTTCTTGGAGAGTTTATTGATCCAATTGTATGAATTAAAGCTAACCCGTTATCATTTAGCAATTTAGATACTTTATTAAAAAATCTATTATAAAATTTCTTACCAACATGTTCAAACATCCCAACACTTACAACTCGATCAAATTTTTCTTTCATCTCCCTATAATCTAATAGTTTAAATTGAACTTGATTTTCTAAATTATGTTTTTTGGCACTTTCTTTGCAATATTTTAATTGATTTTCGGATAATGTAATTCCAATAACTTCACACTGAGATTGTTTAGCAATTTCAATAGCAAGAGATCCCCATCCACATCCAATATCTAATACCTTTTGATTTTTTTTTAAATTAAGTTTTTTTATAATATGATTAATTTTGTTTATTTGAGCCTCATCTAAGCTATCATTTTCGTTTTTAAAATAGGCACAAGAATATTGACGATTTTTATCAAGAAATAAATCATAAAGTTTTTCAGAAATATCATAATGATGAGCGACATTTTTCTTTGATCTTGATATAAAATTAAAATTTGTAAAAAGACGATAAGATCCTCTAAATGAGTTAATAATTTTATTAAATATATTCGTTTCATCTCGTCCTATATTTTTTAATGCAATGTCGAGAAAATCAGTGAGGTTGCCATTTTGTATCTCAATATTACCATCGGTGTAAGCTTCACCGAAATATAAGTCTGGAAAAAGTAGTAATTTAAAATTTAAATTTCTTTTATGAAGTTTAAGAGTTATTGGTGGGTTTTTTTTTGGATTTCCAATTATAAATTTATTTTGCCTACTATCAATAATATGAAATCCATCTTCTTTGATTACTTTATTATAAAAATTAAGCATTTTTACTCAAGCAGCCTTTAAATTATTTAAATTAAATTCCAATTTTTCTAATTGTGAGATTAATTTTTTTTTATTTTTACCATCTAAATTTTTTAAAGTAGGTAATAAATAATTATAATCATTATCTAAATTTGATAATACAGAATGAACACCTGAAATAAGATTAAACTGATCAAAAACTTCTCTAATTTTACAAAGTTGCACATTTTTTTCTTCAGATGATTTTATTAAGTAACTATCATAAACTTCTCTAGCAAGTCTTGAGGTAATATTACAAGTTGCCGAAATGATCCCCGTGCATCCATTTTTTAAACCAGAAATTAATTTTATCTCTGAACCTGGTAAAATTGAAAAATTTTTTATTTTTAATGATTTATACAAATTATAGCTACTATCTTTAACTCCAATAATTTGTTTGGGAAACTTATTAACTAATTTTTTTACAAAATCTTCATTAAATTTATACCCACATAATTTTTCAAAATTATATAAAATAATTTTACACTCATTAAGATTGTAAATAATTTGAGTATAAAATTCCTCAACTTCATCATCCCCATAGTTATAGTAGGCTGGAGGCATAATTAAAAATTTTTTAAAATTATATGTCATACAGATTTTCATAAAATTTATATTATCACTTAAAGAGTTTAGACCAGTTCCGATTATAAATTTTTCTTTATATTTGTTTTTTTGAAGTTTATTAATCAATTGAATTTTTTCTCCTATTGATAACAATTGAGCTTGACCTGTGCTTCCAAAAATAACCACTCCGTGACATCCTGAATTAATTAAATTTTCAGCATGTAAAATCGTTTTATCTACATTGAGAGCGAATTTGCTATCTAAAATAGATACCGAAGCCGCATAAATGCCTTTAATTTCTCCCATAAATAAAACTTATATAAAAATAAAAATTTAGTAAAGATGATAAATAACAAATGAAAATTTTAGTGATTCAAAGCAAAATGGGTATTGGTGATACTATTATTTATCTCCCATACATCGAAGCAATAAGCAAAAATTACAATTCTAAAGTTACACTACTTGTAAAAAAAAATTCAAAATTTTCTGAAATAAGCGAAAGCTGTAATTATGTTGAGGATGTAATTTATTTGGAAAGAGACAGTAAAGAAAAAAATTTAAGGCACAATGGATTTCTTGGGTCAATAAATTTAATAAAGGATTTAAAACAACATAAATTTGATTGTGTATTTATTTTTAATTCATCCATTAGATATAAAATTATTTCAAAATTTTCAGGAATTAAACGTATTTTTCAATATCCTCTATTCAAGAAAAGGAATCAAAATATAATAGATGCTGCTCAAAATCTAATTTTTAAAACAATTAAAAAAAAAATTAAAAGTGATCCAGTTTTAAATATTGATAAAGAAAAAAAGGAGATGGCGAAAAAAAATTACAATATAAAATCAAGCATATTAAATATTTTAATTGGAGCTGGTGGATCTGGTGTAAACAAAATTATTTCCTCAAAAATTTATATAAATTTTATGTTAAAGTGTATTAATAAATATGATTGTAGATTTTTTATCGCAATAGGAAATTCTGAAGAGGAAAATAAAGTTTTAAAAGAAATAGCAAATTATAAAGATAAATTTAATCTTACTAAATTAAATGATTTAAGAATTAAAGAAACCTTACCAATTATTAAAAATTGTTCAGTTGCTATATGTAATGACACAAGCTTTAGTCATATATCGGCAGCACTTGGATTAGAAACGATCGTTCTTATTGCTGATACATCTATATTGTACGGTAGTTACAGTCCTAGAATGCATCCGATAATGTCAGAAAAAATAAATTCAAACCAACTCGCAAGAGAAGCAATTGATCCTAATAAAATATTTTCTAAATTTGAAGAAATTATTACTAAGTTAGGCTTTTCAAAACTTCGTCCTTAGCTTCGTTAACAATTGATGCCAATCTCTCTAGTTCAGGACTGACATCGGGGTGAATTTTTTTCATTATTTTTTTGTAAGAATTAAGTACTTCATCTTTTGTATAACGTTTGGCAGAGTCTAAGTTAAGTATTTTATACGCTTCATCTATATTCATAGCTTGTCTGTTATTTGTTTGACCAAAATTTTTAAAATCAAATCTTCCAGATTGTTTTAGTATTCTCAATAAACCCCATATTCGAACTAAATTAAGAAGTGAAATTCCTGCTTTCGTTTTAATTAATGGCAAAATCATCATTAAGAATGGAAGTGAAAACAAATATCTACCTGCAAAAACCATTAAAATAGCTAAACCGGCTGCTAATAATATTAAAGTCGATCTAATTAATTTAGAGATTTTTTTACTAGATGTTTTTGCAAACCAATTTAAAAAAATCCATATGATGACAAAAATAACAACTGTAAAAATAAAAATATTCATATATTTATGATCTTAAAATGAAAATACCACAATTACGAAAAAAACCCGAATATAAAACTTGTCACAACATAACATGGGAAGATGACTTTAGCTGGGTTCACCAAAAAAATATTCTTGAAGTATTAAAGGATCCATCAAAACTAGACACTGAGGTAAAAAAATATTTAGAAGAAGAAAATGCATATGCAGAATTTCATTTAAAAAACACAAAAGAAATACAAAAAAAACTGTTTGATGAAATAAAGGGAAGAATAAAATTAGAGGATGAGTCGATACCTTTTAAAGACCAAAAATATTACTATTGGACTAAGACAACAAAAGAAGGGAATTATTCAAAAAAATTGAGAAAAAAAATTGGTACAGAGATTATAGAAGAAATATGGGATGGAGATAAAGAGAAAGAAAAATTAAACACAGAATACTTTGGCTTAGGTGATCTTGAAGTATCTAATAATGATGAGCTTTTGGGTTATTCATTAGATCTAAAAGGTTCAGAGTATTATACAATTTACCTAAGAAATATAAAATCTAATAAGTTAGTCTCTGAAAAAATAGATAATACCTCTGGCTCAATATTGTTTAGCCTAGATGATAAATATATTTTCTATTCAAAATTAGATAAGTTTCATAGACCACGAACTATATTTAGACATGAAGTTGGGACTTCTATTAAACAAGATTTGTTAATTTTTGAGGAAACAAGTGACGCATTTACAGTATCAATCGGAATTAGTTCAGATGAAAAATATTATTTTATAAAAACTTCAGATCATAACACTTCTGAAGAATACTATTTTAAATCAGATGAAGCTAAACCAAACCCTAAACTTATAAAGAAAAGAAAAAAAGGAATTTTATACTCAGTAAACTCCTTTAATAACTATTTTTGGAATCACACAAATGATAAGGCTGAGGACTTTAGAATAGAAAAATGTCAAGATCTCGAGAATCAAAAATGGGAAGACTTCGTAAGTGCCAAAAATGAAGTTTTGGTTGGTGGTTTGTTTTTTTTAGACAACTGGATTTTAAGATCTGAAACATCAAACGCACTTACAAAACTATTAGTTCGAAAAAAAGATGATACTCACGAAGAAGAGATTAAATTTACAGATGAAATTGTAATTGAACCAGGAATTTCATTTACTCAAAAAGATAGAAATACTAATGAAGTTTATATTAGTTATTCATCACCAAAAACTCAGACAAGAGTTTATCTATATAATTTACTTACTAAAGATAAAAAACTAGTGAAAGAACAAGAAATTCCGTCAGGTCATAATCCAGATGACTATGTAGTTGAGAGATTAGAGTGTAAATCTCATGATGGAAGAATGGTACCTCTTACTATTACAAGACATAAAAAAACAAAAATAGATGGCAACTCTAATCTTTTGCTCTATGGATATGGTAGTTATGGAAACTCAATGTCTGCAAGTTTCTCTTCTACTAAAATAAGTTTGATCAACAGAAATATAATTTGGGTAACAGCACATATTAGGGGAGGACTTGAAAGAGGAATGAAGTGGTGGAAAGAAGGCAAGATGCTAAATAAAAAAAATACTTTCGAAGACTACATCGCTGCTGGAAAATACCTAATTGAAAAAAAATACACTTCAAAAGGAAAAATTATTGGAATGGGTGGATCAGCTGGAGGTTTGTTAATGGGAGCGGTTGTTAATCAATCCCCTGAATTATTTTGTGGAATTGTTATGGCTGTACCTTTTGTAGACAGCTTAACTACAAATTTAGACCACTCGCTCCCACTTACTGTGGGAGAATTTGATGAGTTTGGCAATGCAAAAGAAAATAAAGAGCACTTCAATTATATTTTTTCATACGCACCCTATAACAATATAAAAAAAATGGATTATCCAAATATTCTTATAACAACAAGTTTAAGTGATAATAGAGTTTTATTTGACGAACCTACTAAGTTCACAGCGAAATTAAGAAATTATAAAACTGATAATAACTTGCTTTTACTTAAAACCGAGATGAATGCAGGGCATGGTGGAAAATCTGGTAGAGATGGAGCAATCGAGGAAATAGCTTTAGATTATGCATTTATACTTAAAGTCTCAAATAAATTGTAAACCATAACACTTGAAAAAATAAATTTAATTACTATCTAAAAATTGTTAGTCGCCTTATGGGGCTGACAATTAACCTTGCTAACAAAGGAGGAAAAATGACAAGTAAGGAT
>CENX01167073.1_pt1 | contig 10371 bp, 10 predicted proteins | sample 361321 | NCBI WGS metagenome assembly CENX01 (sample SAMEA2619678, study PRJEB7988) | marine metagenome | isolation source: saline water (ENVO:00002010), including | reverse complement strand
AGACTACGCCGAACTAAAACGCTCTTCGGTGGGTGAACATCTAAAAGCGCGTGGGCCCTTTCTGAGCGGCTTCGGTCTCAGGAGTCCTGCCATCGAAAACGTTGTGGCCACTTTACTGCCGTTCCAAGCACAGAGCGCCGATCTGCGAGCCCACTTGGCCGCAACACCTGACCTAGCAGGTTTATTAAAAAGCGATCATCTGCGCTTTCAGGTTCGGCGAATTGATTCACGGCGCTAATGCCCTAAACAGGGCATAGCATGGCCATCGTGGTACGGTTAGACTTCACTGCAACAGCGCACTTCTGAGCGTTGTACATATCTCCCTTCATCCTCCCGGAGCATCCGACATGAGCAACGATAACTCCTCGCAGAACATGGCGATTTTCTGTGACTTTGAGAACATCGCGCTCGGCGTGCGTGATTTCAGCGATGAACCGTTCAACATGAAGCTGGTTCTGGAGAGGTTGCTACTGAAGGGCAATATTGTGGTCAAAAAGGCTTATTCCGACTGGGACCGCTATCAGAGTTTCAAAGCCTCGATGCATGAGGCGGCGTTCGAGTTGATCGAAATTCCTCACGTGCGGCAGTCCGGCAAAAACTCCGCTGACATCCGGATGGTTGTTGACGCACTGGATCTTTGCTACACCAAGTCTCACGTGAATACGTTCGTTATTTTGAGCGGGGACTCCGATTTTTCTCCGCTGGTCAGCAAGCTGCGTGAAAACAACAAGACGGTGGTGGGGGTAGGGGTCAAAAGTTCCACCTCGGACCTGCTGACATCCAACTGCGATGAATTCATTTTCTACGACGATCTGGCTGGGCGTTCGGGCCCAACGCGCAAGAAGAAAGCCAAGGCGAAAACCAAGAAAAAAAAATCGGCAATGAGTGAGGATGAAAAGCGCCGTCAGGAGGCCATCGATATGGTGATGGCGACGCTGGATGATATCTTCGAGGAACGTGGCGACGGCACTCAGGTTTGGGGCTCTATGATCAAGCAGACACTGAAGCGCCGCCAGCCCGGATTCAGCGAGCGGTACCATGGCTTCCCGTCGTTCGGCGCGCTTCTGGAGGAAGTCGCCAGTCGCGGATTGATGCAGCTTCAGCACGACGAGAAGTCAGGCGGTTATATCGTCACCAGAGCGCCTTGATCAGAAGCCAGTTTTGACGTCACTCACCTTGGTTTTGCCCAGGAGACTCGAGAAGACGTTGAAGCGGTAAGAGATCTTACAGCTAAGAGAACAAGACGTAAGAGATGAGCACCAGATGAAGGGATTTGTGCCGCCCGATGCCGAGACGAATGTTTCTCAGGAACATTGGGCGGTGATCTATATGCCCGGCCGCAACCGACAGCGCTATCCTGCAAACTGCGTCAGGCTCATGGGGTCTGAAGAAGAAGCCCGAGCCGAAGGCCGACCAGCCCAACGCCTCTTTCCTGCGCGAGTCCTGGGCCCTTCCAAGTCCTCTGAAGGTCAGGAGGTCTACTACCTTGTCGAGTGGTTAGCGCCGCAATAGCGATTACGGCGATCAAGCAGTCGACGACTTCAGTGTCTCAAGCGCCGCGAGGGCCCGCTTACGGCCCACATTCGGTTCGACGAGCGGCTTCGGGTACGTTTCGCCCAGCCGGATTCCAGCTTTTTGCAGTACTTCATCGGGCGCAAGCCAGGGCGCATGCAGATAACGGTCAGGTAGGCGCGCCAGTTCCGGAATCCAGCGACGCACGTATCGGCCGTCTGCATCGAATTTTTGCCCCTGCAGAACCGGGTTGAATATTCTGAAATACGGGGCCGCGTCTGCGCCGCATCCCGCTACCCACTGCCAGCCCGCTACATTGTTTGCCAGATTCGCATCAACCAGGGTGTCCCAAAACCAGGCCTCACCCTGCCGCCAATGGATCAGCAGGTGTTTAACAAGTATCGAGGCGGCAACCATACGAACGCGGTTGTGCATCCAACCGGTTTGCCACAGTTGACGCATTCCGGCATCGACGATGGGAAACCCCGTTCGACCTAATTGCCAGGCCCTGAGCAGTGCAGAGTTATCCTCCCAGGGAAAATCTACAAACTCCGGGCGGAAAGGTTTTTCAGGCAGATGGGGAAAATGAAACAGCAGGTGGGCGCTGAATTCACGCCAGCCCAATTCGCGTTGAAATGAGGCGGCTCCCCGGCTCGGCTTTTGTCCCGAGATTGTTACCCCGGCATAAGCCTGTGCCGCGCTGATGTTGCCAAAATGCAAGTAGGGGGAGAGCCGGGAGGTCCCATCCTCGGCCGGAAAGTTGCGGTCATCGCTGTACGCAGAGGCCTTTGCGGCAAACTGTTCCAACATGGCGTGGCCGGCAATTTCTCCGGGCTGCCATGTCTGCGCGATGCGGGTTGCCCAGTTCTGCCGTGAGGGCAGCAGGTTCCAGTCCTCCAGGTGGTCTCCGTCAGGCAGATCCACCGAAAATTGCGGCGATACCGGGCCGGTAGGGGTACGCATCTTGGCTCGACTGGCAAGGCACTGTTTCCAGAAAGGGGTAAAAACGCGAAAGGGTGCGCCGCTGCGGTTTTGAATCTCCTCCGGAGAGAAGAGTAAATTTCCTTCGAAACCCTGTGCGCCGACGCCACGATCCTCGAGGGCAGAGATCAACGCCGCTTCATCCCGCCGGCAATGGGGTTCTACGGCTCGGCTGAAGAACACCGCACTGGCTTGGAGTTCAAGAGCAAGTTCGGTCAGCACATTGACCGGATTACCGTGTCTTAGTAAAAGACGGCCTTTGCGCTCTCGGATGCGGTGATCAAGGTCGGCGAGGCTGTGGTGCAGCCACCAGCGGCTGGCGGCTCCCGGCCGGCGCGTATGCGTCTCACGGGTGTCCAGTACGTAACAGGGGATAACCACTCTGCCGCCCGCTTCCGCTGCCGCGAAAGCTGGGTGATCGCTTAGTCTTTGGTCCTGACGCAGCCAGACGATAATGGGGGCGTTCAACTTTTAAAGTCTCGAGTTAAAAGAAGACAGACGGGACGCGCGGTCAAGGGTAAAACGTTTAAGCGCATGGCTTATTCACGAAGACAATGACAAAATCAAAGTGTAAATCTTGAACGCGAAATAAATGTTAAATCACCCCTTTTTTCTCGCCCTCCTTTACTGCGTGCTCATATCTGTCGTTGCATGGGCGGTCAGCCTGGCCAAGCGCGATGCAGGCGTTGCCGATGTGTTCTGGCCCTGGCTTGCCGTAGCCAGCGCCCTGGTTTATGCGCAAGATACCTGGCCGCCGGGCAGCATTGCCGGGATTACCCTGGCGGCGATCGGGATCGCTGCGCTTCGCCTGTCGGCAATGGTCATTGTGCGCAGTGCCCGTACTGGGGAAGACAGGCGCTACACAGAGATCCGCTCGGGCTGGGGCCGAGGATTCGGGATAAAAAGTCTGCCTGGTATATTTCTCCTGCAGGGCGTGATGGGTTTTGTTGCAGCGATTCCGTTGTCGGTTGTCATGACCCGCACCGGCGAGTTGCTGTGGGCAGATGCATTGATGCTGGGATTGTGGCTGTCTGGATTTGTCATCCAGGCGGTTGCTGACCATCAGTTGGCAACGTTTTCAAAAGGAGATGACGGTACTGGAGTTTTGAAGACTGGCCTGTGGCGATACAGCCGGCACCCCAACTATTTCGGGGAGTTGTGCATGGCGTGGTCGGTTTTCGGTCTGGCCCTGATTGGCGGCGGGGGATGGACCGTGTTTGCGCCCCTGCTGATGACCTGGTCCATTCTCAGATTCACGGGGGTAGCCCGGATGGAGCAGGCAATGCCGTCTCGGCGTCCGGACTATTCGGCTTACGCCAACGTCACCAGCGCCCTGATTCCCTGGCCGCCGCGGCGGTAAACGCACCGGTTCACACGGTGATCACGGTTAAACCACAGAATTAGCGATCAATTAAATTGGATACTGAAATTATGGAAGTCCAAACCAAGGGCAGCGTGCTGCTCGTCGAAGACCATCAGGACATTGCTGAACTCGTCTACGAGTACATGGAGGATGTCGGGTATGAGCTCGACTACGCTCCCGACGGAGAGGTCGGAATCAACCTTGTCGCGCAGAACGACTACGACGCGATTATTCTTGATCTGATGTTGCCGCGTCGAGACGGCCTGTCGATGTGCCGTGAGCTGCGAGAAAAAATGGGAAAGACGACTCCCGTACTGATGCTCACCGCACGGGATACGCTGGAGGACAAACTCAAGGGGTTTGAGTTTGGTGCCGACGACTATCTGGTTAAGCCCTTCGAGATTGAAGAGCTTGAGGCGAGAGTTCGGGTGCTGATTCGCCGAGGTCACTCGGCTCCGTCGGCTGAGGATACGCTCCGCGTCGGTGGAATTGAGTTCGACCAGAAGTCTCTCGTCGTGAAACGGGACGAGCAGGAGCTCATCCTCTCTCCGATCGGTTACAAGTTACTCAAAATCCTCATGGAGCGCTCACCGGGCGTGGTGTCCAGACAGGATGTGGAGCGGGAGATTTGGGGTGACATGCTGCCTGACAGTGATACCCTTCGTAGTCATATGTACAACCTGCGTAAAGTGATCGATAAGCCTTTTGACAAGTCCTATCTGCAGACTCTGCCGGGGATCGGCTACCGACTATGTGACCCGGATGCCGCCCATTAAAACGGGCAGCGTCCGGCGTTTTTCCCGGACGATCACGTTTCATATCCTGCTGGTCGGTTTTGCGGCCCTCCTCGGCACCTGGGGCGCCGGTTGGGTCATGGAAGAGCTGCTGGTCCGGCAGGCCCTCGATACGGAGGCCGAGTATTTCTGGGATCACCGGAAAAAGAACGCATCCTTTCCCCTGCCTGACACCCGTAACCTGATGGCGTATTTCTCGGATTCTGCTGATACGCCAGAGGCGTTGAGTGGTCTCGGTCCCGGCTTTCATGACATGAAGGGGCATCATCATTCCTACAACGTACTGGTCTCGGAGCGCGACGGAGAAAGGCTTATCCTGGTTTTCGAGGGAGAACAGGTTAGGGCTTTGGCACTATGGTTTGGCCTCGTACCGCTGGCGCTGGTGCTGATCGTGGTCTATGCGTCCCTATACCTGATCTATCGCGTATATCGCAGCTCAGTCTCGCCAGTTATTAGGCTCGCCGATCAAGTCGAGTCGCTGCAATTGGAGGCATCACATCATCCAGATTTTGACGTCAGTGATCTGCCCGACGGCACGGATCGGGAGATTATGGTGCTGGGGGACGCGCTAAAACATCTTGTCGAGCGGGTGAATGCCTTTGTGGCACGCGAGCGTGAGTTTACCCGCGACGTGAGTCATGAACTGAGAAGTCCGTTAACCGTGATGCGTGTCGCCTGTGATCTCGCACTGAAGGACAATGCCCTGTCAGATCGGGCGACGAAGTCGGTGACCAAGATTCAGCGGGCGGCGGTCCAGATGACCAATCTCGTCGAAGCCTTCCTGCTTTTAGCGCGCGAGCCAGATCGTGATATCGAGGCCAACATGGTCTGTATTAATGATCTCTTGGCGGAGGAGGTGGATCGGGCCTCAATTCTGTTAGAGAGTCGGTCCGTAAAGGTCAAAACCGATTTCTTCAACCGACTGCGGGTTCGAGCCCCCGAACGTGTTGTCTCGGTCCTGCTCGGCAATTTATTGCGTAATGCCTGTACCTACACTGACGAAGGCTCGGTGCTCGTTTCAATCAAAGGCAAAGAGGTGACGATCACCGACACGGGAATCGGCATGTCGAATCGGGATCAGGACCATGCGTTTCATGCCTTCAGTCGGGGCAGTCAGGCCCGTCCGGGGGGTCACGGCGTCGGACTGAATATCGTCGGCAAGCTCTCAGACCGCTTTGGCTGGCCCGTCACGCTGCGTAGCACTCAGGGTGAAGGAACAACTGCTCTGGTCGATTTTCCGGACGCGGTAACTGAGGATCTATAGGGTACTAATTTGGAAACTTCTCTTGGAAAGTCGATCACTCCGCCGTCGCGCTGGCGGGTTTTTGTCTACTGGCTCACCAATGACGATCGCTATCTTGAGCACGTCGGCGCCCACTCCCCCCGTGCTATGGATCCCTGGCGCCTTGTTCCCTTTGTTGGGATGCATCTCGGATGCCTGGGGGTGCTGTGGACCGGGATCAGCGGCTTCGCCGTTGCGCTTGCGCTCCTGATGTACGTCGCCCGGATGTTTTTCATCACGGCGTTTTATCACCGATATTTTTCACACCGCGCTTTTGAAAGCAGTCGACCGTTGCGGTTTCTGTTTGCGGTATTGGGATGTACCGCCGGTCAGCGCGGCCCACTGTGGTGGGCAAGTCATCATCGGCAACACCATATTCATTCCGACACCGAGCTGGATCCGCACTCCCCGCAAACCGACACTTTCTGGTTCAGCCACGTGCTTTGGTTCCTGACCCGAGATGCGTTTTCCATCCGCTGGGGGCAGATAGGCGACTTGGGCAAGATTCGTGAGCTGGTCTGGCTTGAAAGGGTGGACTGGTTGCCACTGGTGGCTTTTGCCGCGCTTTGTTTTTTTCTGGGGGACTGGGCAGCAGCCACTTATCCCGAGTGGCAGACGAGCGGGTGGCAGGCACTGGTGTGGGGTTTCTTTATATCAACCACGGTGCTTTACCACGCCACTTACACCATCAACTCCCTCGCACACCGGTTCGGCAAACGGCGGTTTGATACGCCGGATCACAGCCGCAACAATGCATTGCTCGCGGTGCTGACCTTGGGCGAGGGCTGGCACAACAATCATCATCGCTTCCCGGGCGCCGCAAGGCAGGGTTTCTACTGGTGGGAAATTGACCTGTCTTATCTGGGGCTTCGGCTGCTGCAGGGACTGGGCCTTGTCTGGAATCTTCGACCCGTGCCGAATAACATCATCGAGGCAGGCCGGAGCCAGCGGTGAATATCGCCGTGGTCGGGGCCGGCGTCTCTGGCCTGGTCTGTGCCCTGGGGTTGGGCCGGCATCACACCGTAACCGTTTTTGAGACCGCAAACCGCGCAGGCGGTCATGCTCATACGGTAGCTGTGCACGACGGCCGATCCGGCATTGCCATCGACACTGGCTTTATAGTCTTCAACTTTGCGAATTATCCGTTACTGAGCGCATTGTTCGATGCGCTCGGTGTCAGGTCGCAGCCATCTGATATGAGTTTCAGCGTGCGTTGTGACGTGACCGGCTTCGAATTCAGCGGATCTAATTTGAATACCTTTTTCGCCCAACGGGGCAATCTGCTGCGTGCTGAGAGCTGGCGGCTGCTGAAGGATATCCTGCGTTTTAACCGTGACGGGATCAAGAGTTTTGAAGCGGGGCTTGGGGACCAGATTACGGTGGGTGATTTTGCAAGGCAGCACGGTTACAGCGATGTCCTGCTGGATCGGTATCTGCTGCCATTGGGAGGCGCGCTCTGGTCGTGCGATACGCGCACCTTTCGGAATTTTCCGATGCGCTTTGTTCTGGAATTTTTGAGAAACCATGCGATGCTGCAGATCGGCAACCGTCCGATTTGGCGTACCGTGACAGGGGGTTCGCGGCACTACGTTGAGCAGATTGCGCGAGCGCTCGGATCGCGACTGTGTCTGAATCGTCCCGTGTCGCAGGTCCTGCGTGCGGGTCAGGGCGTCAAGCTTCTTTTTGGCGGGGGAGACAGTCAGATTTTCGATGAGGTGGTTCTCGCGACGCACGCGGATACCAGCTTGGCGCTGGTGGCTGAGGCGGAGGAAGAGGAAAGAGAATTGCTGAGCGCCTTCCCGTATCAGGACAATGAGGTTTGCCTGCACACCGATACCCGCGTACTGCCGAGAACCCAACGCGCTTGGGCGAGCTGGAATTACCGAATGAAAGAGGGCATGCGCTCTGGTACGTGTGTGACGTACAACATGAACAAGCTGCAGGCGCTCGACAGCGCAAAGACGTTTTGTGTGTCGCTAAATCAGCGTGAAGATCTCCGTCTGGATACGATCTTGCATAAAGAAACTGTGCGACATCCCCTGTTTGTTCCTGGTCGAGACGAGGCCCAGGCTCGTCACACCCAAATGATCCGCCGCCGTGGGCTCAGTTACTGCGGTGCTTACTGGGGATTTGGTTTTCACGAGGACGGTGTACGCAGTGCAACGCAGGTTTGCGATGCCTTCAATGTCGAGCGGCCGTTTTGAACAGCCGATTTTATTTCGGCAGGGTATGGCACCAGCGAAAGCACCCGCGTCCACACGGATTCGGTTATCGCCTCTTTATGGTGTACCTGGACCTTGATGAATTGCCCATGCTGTTTGATCCGTACTGGCTCTGGTCGGCAAAGAGACCCGCATTGGCGTGGTTTTGTCGGGCGGATCATCTGGGTGATCGAAAGCAGTCGCTCAAGGCCTCGGTCGCTGCACTGGTTGAACGCGAAGAGGGGCGTGCTCCCCAGGGGTCAATTACCCTGCTCACGCACCTTCGGTACTTCGGCTATTGCATGAATCCGGTTAGTTTTTATTTTTGCTGGGATGAATCGGGCAGCCGAGTGGAGTTCGTTGTTGCCGAGGTTAACAACACCCCCTGGGGCGAGCAGCACTGTTATGTGATGCATTACCCTGAAGGCGTCACTGCTGAGAACAAGGTGTTTGAATTTGACAAAGCCTTTCATGTATCCCCTTTCATGAAAATGGAACAGAGGTACCGCTGGCAGTTTTCACAGCCCGATGACCGGCTTCGCGTCAGAATGCGGTCCTTCGAAGGCGCCAGCGAAATGTTCTCCGCGATACTTGATCTGCACGCCCGGGAAGTGAGTGCGCAAACGCTGAGGCACGCGCTTTTGCGCTTTCCCTTGATGACCGTGCGCGTCGTTACCGCGATTTACTGGCAGGCCTTGCGTCTTTGGTTAAAGCGCGTTCCCTTTGTGCCGCACCCAGACGCTTCATAGGCCGGCCTTAGCCTGAACTTTTTCTGTGCCAGCCAATCAAGACATCAAGGTTCAACTGGAAAGCACAGATCACAAGAAATCTCTGAAATAGCCAAACAAGAAGAGCAGAAGCATTAGTCGCAATAAAATTAAGTCGCAATAGAACGACGGGAGAGGAGAAGAGGATTGGACGAAAACGCAGCGGTGGCCCCGGTATCCGGCCAGGGGTTACAGCCAAGCTGGTTTGAAAAGAAATGTCGCGCGGTACTGATCAAGCGCCTGGCTGATCTGAGGGGGACGCTCGTCATAAAGGATGGTCAGCAAACGCTGACCCTGGGCAGTGGCGAGGGTGCGCGGGCTCAACTGACGGTGCGCAGTCCCGACTTTTATACTGACCTTGCTCTCCGCGGGAGCCTTGGGGCTGCTCAAGGCTGGATGGTGGGCGATTGGGGCAGCGAAGACCTCACCGGCTTGATTGCGCTATTTGCCCGTAATCCCGATCTGACCGATGGGTTTGATCAGGGCTGGGCGCGGCTCGCCGCACGCGGCGCGTCCATTTTCCACCGTCGACGCCGTAACTCGCTGGACGGCAGTCGGCGGAATATTGCTGAACACTATGATCTTGGAAACGAGCTCTTTGAGCTGTTTCTCGACCCGGCGATGAATTACTCAAGCGCTGTCTTTTATCACGCCGGCGAATCTCTGGAGCAGGCGGCCCGAAACAAACTGGAGCGGATCTGCGCCAAATTGAGCCTGTCGGAAGAGGCACATGTGCTGGACGTCGGTTGTGGCTGGGGTGGGTTCGCCATACATGCGGCACGTGAGTATGGATGCCGGGTTACCGGCATCACCATCTCGAAGGAGCAATATGATTTTGCGCGGACCGCCGTCGCAAAGGCAGGATTGAGTGACAAGGTTGAGATCCTTTTGAGCGACTATCGGAATCATCAGGGCGCTTACGACCGGGTGGTGTCCATTGAGATGATTGAGGCCGTCGGTAACGAGTTTCTGGGCAATTATTTCGCCACGATCATGTCCTTGCTGCGACCCGATGGGGTCGCCCTGATACAGGCGATCACTATGCCTGATCAACGCTACGAGCAATATCTGAAGGGATGTGATTTTATTCAGCGCTACATCTTTCCCGGCAGTTGCGTGCCGTCGTTGGGGGCAATGAGCCGGGCCTATTCAAGCCGCACTGACTGCAAACTCGTTCACCTTGAGGACATCGGGCCCCATTACGCCAGAACGCTTCGGCTATGGCACGATCGCTTTAATGCCCAGCGCGGTGCCATTTTGGCTTTGGGATACCCTGAGCAATTTGTCCGGTTATGGCAGTACTACTTTTCCTATTGTGAGGCCGGATTTTCTGAGCGTTACCTGTCTGATGTTCAGATGGTGCTTGCACGGCCCCAGTGGCGTGGCAGTGTCTCATGTGAGGCGTTACCCCAATGGTGATCATGCGGACTCATCAGTGGGCAAATTTTTCGGCCTTCCAGCTCGCCTGGCT
>CENX01014498.1_pt1 | contig 10371 bp, 10 predicted proteins | sample 361321 | NCBI WGS metagenome assembly CENX01 (sample SAMEA2619678, study PRJEB7988) | marine metagenome | isolation source: saline water (ENVO:00002010), including | reverse complement strand
ACTCCCCATCCAATAGATCCTCCTCTTCCAGAAATCATTTCATCAGTTTTATCAAATTTCATGTATTGCATAATAGAACCTCTATGGCTTATGCCGTCATTTACAATTAGGGTGTTTTCTGGGATGCATTTTGAAAGTTCATACATTGCTCTGTCTGGTGACATAAGTTTGTTATCCCAATTCTTTTTTGCATTTTCATCATATATTTCATCATTTTCGTCTTTGATTTTTTTAACTGCAATAATTCTATTTTTAACTTCTTCCTGGCTTAGATCAAAGGATTCTTCTAGGCTACTATTTATTTGCTTAAGAATTTCTTTTAAATTTCCTAAACCTGTAATATCAGAAGGTTGCCTATTTCCTTGAGAATCTGGTTTTGAATCTAAGTAAACTAGTTTAGTGTGTTTTTGAATTAATACATCTCCTTCAAAAAACCAGTCTGAGAATAGATCAGCTCCTACACTTAATATTAGATCTGATTCATCTAATATAGCCCGCTGGTTTTGATTTCTTATATTATGAAAACCTATCATTTGATTATGATTAGTTGGAAAAGGTATATTTGAACCTTCTATATATACTGGTAATCCTACTTTTTCAGCAAATTTTACAGCCTCATCAAGAGCATTGTCTTCAGCTACTCTATCTCCAACAACCAATACTGGTTTATTGGCATTATTAATCATTTTATTTATTTCTTGAATAACATTTTTTTCTAAGCCTCCATATACAGGAGGAGTAGAAGGATATATATCAATGTCAGATACACCGTCTAAGGCATTTGATGAAAAAGCTACAAAAACAGGTCCTTTAGGGTGAGTATTAGCTTCAAGAAATGCTTTTCTCATTACCATTGGAACTTGATCAGGAAGAGTAACCTCAGTGCTCCATTTGGTAAATGGCCTAGCTAACTCCACTAAATCTCTGTTTCTAAGATTTCTCACATCATAAGTGGCTGAAGTAACAACCATTGGTGTACTAGTTGTATATGCATCATTCATTAAACTAAATCCATTTACAAGACCAGAATCAATATGCAAGCTTAGGAAAGAAGCTTTATTATTTACTCTTGCATCTGCTTCTGCCATACCTGTAGCTACACCTTCTTGAAGAGTTAACAAATATCTAAGCTCTTTATGATTAACAATTTCTTCCATAATAGGACCTTCACTTGTTCCAGGATTTCCATATACATTAGTTATGCCTTCAGCCTTTAGGCATTCCATAAGAGCTCTTTTCCCTGTCATTCTCATAATATTCCTCTTCTAATTTGATATTTTTACTGTTTTTTTAGTTTATACATATCTCATTTATTATCCATAAAAAAAATAGTTATAAACGTTAAAATCAAATTTTTGATATTTTATGATTGATTAAATTCATTATTAGGAGTAATCAGTAAATATATCTAAATTTTGGAGGGAATAATGAAAATTACAGACATAAAAATAAACTTAATAGAAGGAGCCAACACGCAAGATGCTCAACAGTTTGTGGGCGGTAATTCTAAAGTTATATTAAGAGTAGATACAGATGAAGGCATATATGGATTATCTGAAGGTGGAAGAAATTATAATCTTTATAAAGCTTATTTAGATGAAGTAATAAAACCTTTACTTATAGGAGTCGATCCTAGAGATCCGAAAATGATTTGGGAAATGCTTACCCATGGAACAGGACCGGGTTTAGCAACTAAAGTTATGCCTCAAGTTGTTGGAACTATAGATGTAGCACTCTGGGACCTAGCAGGAAAAGCTGCTGGATTACCCGTTTATCAACTTCTTGGTGGTGCAGCTAGAACTGATATCCCATTATATTGGAGTAGAGGAAGTGGTTGGAGAAAAACTCCAGAAGAAATGTTAGAGGATGTGAAATTAGGATATGAAAAAGGATATAAAGCTTTCAAAATAAGAATGGACTGGAGATCATTTAGGCAAGATTCTGATCCTAAAAAAGATTTTAGTTTATTTAAGAAATGTAGAGAATTTTTACCTGATGATATAGATCTTAGCTTTGATGCAAATTGTGGATACTCAGTTCCTACTGCTATTGAACAAGGGAAAAGATTTCAAGATTTAGGAATTGCTCATTTTGAAGAACCTCTTCCAGAGTATGACTATCAAGGTTTAAGGCAAGTAGTTGATGCACTTGAATGCTCTGTTTCTACAGGAGAACAAGAACCTAATCCATATAGATTCAGAGATTTAATGGATATAGCTAATCCAGATATTTTACAACCTGATATATTGAATATTGGTGGTATAACTGGATTAGTAAAAGTTTATGAAATGGCGATGGCAAGAAATAAAATAATAATGCCTCATTGCCCTCAAGCTGGATTAAACTTAATTGGTAGTCTTCATGCGTACTCAACAGTGACTAACGCAATAAGACCCCATGAATTTTCTGAAGAATTTACAGGCCCAGTTGAAAACATAGCAAAACTTTTCAAAGAGCCTATTGTCCCAGAAAATGGAAGAATAATGTTATCTGATAGGCCTGGTTTAGGTTTAGAATATGATGAATCAGAATTAAATAAAGTAATAAAAATATAGGAGTATAAAATGAAAGATCTCAAAAAAATGATTTCTAGCGGTGAACAAGTAATTGGTGGTGCAATAATGTATGGCGCTGGTAAAGAGGATATAGAAAAACTCTTAGAATATTATGACTACGATTTTATTTCAGTTGACGGTCAACATTCTCCTACCAATGAGGACTATTTATTAAGAATTTGTGAAGCAGCACAAGAATTAGATAAACCTATTCACTACAGAATGGATCATAGAAGAAATGCATATATGATAGGTAATCTATTGGATCATGGTCCAACTATAATAGAAGTTCCTCAATCAGAAGAATTAGATTTAGTTAGGGAAGCAAGAGATTATTTTTATTATCGACCAGAGGGAATAAGAAGTTGGGGAGGTCCTGGTAGGCCACCTGAAGGATTGAAAGAAGTAAATCAACATTCTTATCCTGCTTGGTGGAATAAAACTGGAGTATTAATGATTCAGATAGAAACTCTAAACGCAATAAATAATATTCCTAATTTTTCTCTTGAAGGAGTAGATTGTTTCTCATGGGGACCGGCAGACTTGAGTATCGATAGAGCGGCTCATCCTGAACATCCTTTTGCACAAACTGATGATACAGCTATAGAGCATGCGGTAAAACTTTCCAAAGAAAATGGAAAGCAACTTTGTATCAGATCATATGATAGAACTTTGAGGAATAGATATTTTGATATGGGAGCCACAATTCTAATGGAAGTACAATCTTTAGATGGACAACTCGATAAGAATCTTCCATTTGGGTAATGAAAAAACCTAAAAAGATTTTTTTTGGTTGGTGGATAGTAATAAGTGCTGCTCTTCAAAATGGACTTGGAGGCAGCATTCATTGGCAAGGATTCACAGTACTATTTATTCCTATATCTCAAACATTTGGTATTTCATCTGCTCAAACCTCTTTATTATTTGCATTAGCTAGAGCAGAAAATGGACTACTTGGACCTATTACAGGATGGTTGATGGATAAATTTGGTCCTATGCCTTTAGCTGTACTTGGTACTGCTATGGCTGGAATAGGATATATTCTACTTGCTAGGACTGAAAATTTTACTCAATTTTTACTGATTTATGTAATAGTTGTTTCAATAGGAGCAACTACTAGCTTCATGCAAACTGCTTTTGTTGCATTAAATAATTGGTTTATTAAAAAAAGAGGCTTGGTAATGAGTATTAACTCTGCCTCATTTAGGTTAGGTTCTGCAATTTTAGTACCTACTTTTTCATATATTGTTTACTCATGGGGATGGCAAAATGCAGTTCTATTATTAGGTATTTTTTTGTTAGTTTTTATAACGCCTTTGGGATTTTTTTATAGGAGATCCCCTGAATCTATGGGTTTACTGCCTGATGGTGATGAATATGAAAAAACAGAAGAAAAAACCGAAGAAGAATTATCATCTTATGTTTCTGGATATACCTGGAAAGAGGCAATTAAGACTTCATCATTTTGGTTTTTAACTATTGCAACAACCTTGAGACTTTCTATTCATGGCGCAATTTTTGTTCATATGATACCTATACTTGTTTGGAAAGGTATTTCTGCTGCCGAAGCAGCTTGGTATGTTGGTTTCTTAGCTCTTGTAGGAGTTCCAGTGATATTAGTTATGGGTAGACTCAGTGATAAAGTAGGAAGACCCAAAATGCTAGCGGTATGTTATTCAGCATCAGGATTATCTCTGATTTTAGTTAATCTCTCTAGCAATTCAATATTTTTATTACTTTCATTATTATTATTAGTTGGGTCTGAAGCTGGATCTGGATTAAATTGGTCTTTAGTTGGAGATTTATTTGGTAGAAAAAACTATGGAGTTATTAGAGGTTTGTTAGGTCCTTTTTATAATGCTGCTCTTGTAGTTACTCCTGTTTCTGCAGGATATATTTATGATGTAACAAACTCATATGAAATTGTTTTATATACTGGGTCGATCATATTTTTCATATCCTCTGTAACATTTCTATATATTGGAAATTTAGCAAAAAAACTTAAAACATATGAAATTTAGCAGTATTTTTATTACTCAAAAATAAATTTTATAAATTATAATAGAGTTTTAGTTATTATTAGAAAGTTATAAATTGACAGCTTTACCTAAAAAGAAACATACAAGAGCTAGAAGAGGGAACAAAAGATCCCACAAAGGACTCTCTGTGCCTAACGGTCATAGATATAACCAAATGAAACGTCAATTACAAGGTGAAGATGTGAATGGGCAGAATTTAGGAACTACAGGAGAATCTCCTGAAGAAGTAACTCAGTCTTAATCTATTTCCCTAACTTCTTTTACCATTCCTTCTATAGAATCCTTAGCGTCTCCAAATAGCATATTCGTCTTATCCAAGAAAAACAGTTCGTTTTGCACGCCTGAAAAACCTGAAGCCATAGATCTTTTAAGAACAATTACTGATTTTGCTTTATCTACATTTAATATAGGCATTCCATAAATTGGAGAGCTTGTATCTGTTCTAGCATTAGGATTTGTAACATCATTTGCTCCTACTACAACAGCGACATCAGTTCTTTCAAATTCAGAATTTATTTCATCTAAATCTTTTAGCTCATCGTATGGCACATTTGCTTCGGCTAAAAGGACATTCATATGACCAGGCATTCTTCCTGCAACTGGATGTATTGCATATTTTATAGAAACACCCTTTTCTTTGAGTAAATTAGATAATTCATTAATTTGGTGCTGAGCTTGAGCTACAGCTAGCCCATAACCTGGAACAAAAATAACACTTTCTGCATATGATAATATCATTGCTGCATCTTCACTTGATAATGATGTAACGGGTCTAGTTTCTTCTTCTCCGCTAGCAGATGACCCTTCTTCCACTCCGAATCCACCTAGCATAACATTCAATAGTGATCTATTCATTGCTTTAGTCATTATCCTTGTTAATATCAATCCAGATGCCCCAACCAATGATCCTGAAATAATTAATACAGGATTGCCTAAAACAAATCCTGCACCAGCACCAGCAATTCCTGAATATGAATTTAATAGAGCCACAACTACTGGCATATCAGCTCCACCAATTGGTATAACAATTAATATTCCAAATATAAGCGAAAGTCCTGCTATTATGTATAAATAATTAACATCATATGTTTCTGGAATACATAAAAGAATAGAAAATACCAAAATTGATACAAATAAAATTATATTTATGACGTTTCTTAGAGGTAAAAGTAAAGGTCTAGTAGTAATCAATTCTTGCAGCTTACCAAATGCTATAAATGATCCAGTTAACGTAACAGAACCGATTACAGATGCAAATGCTACAGAAGCTATAGTGAATGTAGCGGAGTTTGGTCCAGCTCCATAAATTAGTTCATACATTGCAACAATTGCACTAGCTGCTCCACCAAAAGCGTTGAATACAGCAACAAGTTGAGGCATTGCAGTCATTTGGACGTATCTAGATAAAGTAACTCCAATAGTTGATCCAATTATTAGACCTAATATTATCCATTCAAAATTTGTGTCAGTATATTTTAAAACGGTCACTACAATAGCAATTAACATGGCTATTGAAGAAAGTCTATTCCCATTTCTTGCTGTGGCAGGGGAGGCGAGCCTCTTGATTCCAAGTATGAAAAGAGCAGCGGATAAAAGGTAAAGTATATTTTCAATGTTTGATGATATATCTATCAATTAAATCTCCATTATTTCTTACTCTTCTTAAACATTGCAAGCATTCTATCAGTAACTAAAAATCCTCCAACTACATTTATTGTTGCCAATACAATACCTATTACTGAAAAGACAGTGGCCAACATACTGTGAGTGTTTGAAGCGATGATTATAGCTCCAACTATCACAACTCCTGAAATTGCATTAGAGCCTGACATTAAGGGAGTATGCAAAGTGGGAGGAACTTTAGTAATTATTTCGTACCCTATAAAAAGTGCTAAAACAAATATTATGATAAGCGATACTAATTCCAATTTATTCCTCTATTCTGCTTTTACCATCTTGATAAACCATCATCGTATCAACGATTTCATCATCAAAATTTAGATTAATTTTATTTTCTTGAATAATTATCTCCAGTAAACCTAAAAGATTTTTTGAATAAACTATAGATGCATCAAATGCCATATCAGATGATAAATTTTTAGGTCCAATAACTTTTGTTCCCTTAATTTCTACTTCTTCTCCGAGTTTTGTAGATTCACAATTTCCTCCAGTAGCTGCGGCAAGATCTACTATAACACTACCTTGTTTCATTTCTTCTACTGTAGATTTTTCTATTAAGATAGGTGCTTTTCTACCAGGTATAGCTGCTGTTGTTATAACAGCATCAGATTTTAATATATATTCCTTGAGAAATTCTAATTGGTTTTTTTGACTGTCTTTAGATTGTTCTTTAGCATATCCTCCGGAAGTTTCTGAATCGGGGGGAACTTCATCTGAGATAAATTTTGCTCCTAATGATTCTATTTGTTCACCTGCAGCAAGTCTAATATCGTATCCTGTTACATCAGCCCCAAGTCTTTTAGTGGTAGCTATTGCTTGAAGCCCAGCAACTCCTGCTCCTAATACTAATATTGAGGATGGGGGGATTGTTCCTGCTGCTGTCATCATCAAAGGGAGATATTTCTTTAATGAAGTAGCTACGATTAGACCAGCTCTATATCCTGCTATGGAAGCTTGAGAAGATAGTGCGTCTAGTTTTTGAGCTCTTGCAATTCTGGGAACAAATTCCATTGCAAATAAAGATAGTTTTTTATTTTCACAAATTTTTTTTATTTCACTATTTGTTCTTATATCTGTGAGACTAATTATTATACTATTTTCAATATGATTAGAACTATGATCATAAAATGCATTCAATGAAGTTACGATGCTTGTGTTATTTGGTAATGAATCAACGATACTTGCACCTGAAGTTTCATAATTTTCATTTGAATAGCCAGCTTTAATTCCAGCATCTTTTTCAACAACTATTTTGAGTCCAAGGCTGGATAAAGATTTTAAGTCCCTAGGTACAATAGAAACTCTGTCTTCTGAAGGATCTTCTTCTTTTTTTACACCCAAAATTATTTGATCAGTCATGGTAAATCCAAAAAGAATTAAATTTAAATTTTTTAATAATAATATTAACTATTAATTTAATACTATATGAGCAGAGAAATTTTACTATACTGTTTATGAATGAATATATGTTAAAGGATAACTATGTACTTGATAAGAAGAACTTATAAGACAAAACCTTATGAGGCTGTGAATGTAGCAAAGCTTGTAAAAGAACAAGCAAATCTCTACACCTCCTTAGGCCAAAGAAGTGAAACAAGAGTTTATTATAATAATGGAACTAATCCAGGTGACCCAAATAGAGTATATCTAGAGTGGACTGCAGATATATTTGATAATCCTTCAAGAGAAGGTAATGAAATTCCAAAAGAAGTATATGAACTTGGAGCTAAATACAGACCATTATTAGATACTAGCGATGGGCCTTCAAATTGGATAGAATTTTGGACAATACTAGAAGAGTAATTATCCGCCTCTAGGATATGATTCATCAGAATGTAAATCTCTTATGATTCTTTTAATGTCATTGAAATAGTTTGTCATTTCTTGGATTTTTTCATCGTTTTGTTCGGAGTCTTCTTTATCATATAGATCTGAAATATCTTGCCATACTTTCTCGGCTAAGTCTGAAAGTTGAGTTACTGATAAATCATCAAGGTTTTCTTTTTTGAACATGATTTATTGAATTATCTTCGTTAGATTTGTTTCGTAGATTGTAGTTTCAAACTTTTCTATTTCATTACTAATATTGAGAATGGTTTCTGAATCTTCTGATTGCTTTGTACTCCATGCAATTAGATTATTTAGGAATATATCAGAATTTAGTACATAATTCTTTATTTCAGATTCTGAGTATAGATTAGGTTTATTCTCATTATGTGGATATTCTAAAATACATTTATTTGAATCTTCATTTTCTAAATTCATCAAAGCAATCATAGTTTGATCGAATGTTTTGTCTCCAGTATTTCTTATACCCCAAAATCTAGGTTTAATATCTTTATTTATAAGATTTTCTACACCTTGTAATATTACTTCTTTTTCAGAATGATTTTTATTTTTACTAAGGTTTATTTTGTAGTCAACATCTATTATCAATCCCTTGCTATATGTACCACATATATCTATAAGATTTAGTAGCCTTTCAACTGCTAGTTCTTCAGCCAATTTACTTCTTTGGCTTTCAAAAAAAACTTTTACACTGAGAAGTTCAGGATCAAAAATGCTTATTATTTCGATAATATCTTTGGTGCTAGGAATTGCTAATCCGCCTCTATTAATGTGTTCAACTGCAATAGCTGTTTTTATATGGCTATTTTTAGCTTCAAACAAAATACTTTCACAAAGATTAGGTTCTCCCCAAATAAAATAATTATCTAGATTTTTTCTTTCTTTTAAAGCACTTAGGATTAAATGAGCAGCTTTATTAGCTTGAAGTCGCTCAAATGCTGATTTTGGTCTAGATTGTTCTAAATTACAAGAAAGAGCATTTGTTCTATTGTCTAACCCTATAAAATAATTGTTTGTATAATCTATCATTTTAGAATTGCTTCTATTTTTTTATTTAATTCAATTTTATTAGTTTCTATATATTGAACTTTTCTGTCGTATTTCTTCAATGCCATATAGTCCGAAATGGCCTGATTTTTAACGAACGTATTAAGAGTGTACAATGAATTTGGTATTTCTTGGTCCTCGTTACCGTGTAAATGTACTATGAAATTTTCAATATTTTTAAAACTTCCCTTTAATAATTGACCTGTAGAGTGCAAGTAAGTAGGTGCAAAGTAAACAAGAAGAATTATTTGAGATTTAAAGCAAAAAATCTTTAATTTTTCTAAGTTATCTAAAAGTTCTTTATCTACAATTGAAGAAAATATAAGCAAAGAAATTATTTTTTCTTTTTCATTATTTTCTTCAATGTTTTTTTCAAATGAACTTAGACTAAAATATTCCTCTTCCAATTCAAGTGATTGATTTGTTTCTAAAAATTTTGTTGTTAAGCTTTTTGTTAATTCAACATTAGGTTGATCAAATGGTTGGATTTTTAACAATATTCCCAATATTGCAATTACATAAAAAAATATTTGTAATTCATAAAAAATAGATTCATTATATGAAATTTTTATATTTATAGAATCTAAATTATATTTATTTGGATCATTAGAAAAATTCAAATTTGGAGAAAATTTGTTATTTTGTATGATTGGCAAAATACCAGATTCTTCCTTGCCTAAAGATTCCGCTAATAATTGCTCAAGCCAATCAGCAATATAGTCATTATTATTTATTGAATTTATAGATAAAACTTTTTTATCTAAAAGATAGTTTTTATATATTATTGATGCGATTGTTATAGCTTTGTTATCTATATTATTTTCTTTAGATTCTTTATTGGCTAAATTTATGTTATTAACAATATCATTTATAGAAAATCCAGCTAAGTAAAAAGGCAATATTCCGAAGTGTGTCGCGAGACTGAATCTTCCACCTATGTCTTTTTGAGTGATAAATGTTTTTTCTTTATCTTTATCTGAAATGTAATGATCACTTATGTAATATATTGAGTCTTTATTTTTATAAGACAATATATTTTTCAAAATATTTGTTTCTTCAGTAGTGCCTGATTTAGAACAAACAATAATCGCACATTTTTCAGATTGAATAATTTCAGATAAATTATTGATTTTTTTTATATCTAAAGAATCAATTATGTAGACTTTATTAGGATTAATAAATGAAGCAATCTTCGCTAAATT